>Ga0126375_10000256_pt1 | contig 13262 bp, 10 predicted proteins | sample PanSoiMetPlot_14_FD_109577 | JGI IMG/M metagenome (GOLD analysis project Ga0126375, IMG submission 109577) | Tropical forest soil microbial communities from Panama - MetaG Plot_14 | ecosystem: Environmental > Terrestrial > Soil > Tropical forest | place: Panama | collected 2016-02-17 | reverse complement strand
GGACAGCGCCAGCCCCGCCCCGATCCCGGCCCGCACCGCGGGCCAGGGTGCCCCGAGCAGCAGCACCTCGGCGGCGACCGCCGGCGCCGCGCACAGGGAGGCCACGGTGGCGGCTCTGGCGCGCGCGGCCCAGGGACTGCGCAGCCAGAGCCCTTTCGCCGCCCACCGCACGAGGAGGGCGATCACCGCGAGGTGCAGCCCGGAGCTGGCGAGCAAATGGACGAGGCCGCTCGCAGCCAGGTCCTCCTCCACATCCGGCGGGATCAGCGAGCGGTCCCCCGCTCCGAGCGCCGCGACCAGCCCTGCGCGCGCCGGGGTCGTGCAAACGTCTGCGCAACGGCGCGCGAAGCGCGCCCGCAGCTCGGCGACCGCTTGCCAGGGCCGCGAGGCAGGCACCAGGACCTCCGCGGAATCGGCGGAACCCTGGTAGGCGATTCCCCGGAGCGCGAGGTCCCGGCGGCGATCGCGCTCTCCCGGATTCAGGGCGCGGGGTGGATGGCGGAGGCGGGCGAACAGGCCGATGCGGGCGCCGCGCCCGAGGACCTGCCAGCGCTCGATCAGGACCAGCGCCAACGGAGGTTCGGCGGGGGCGTGCAGCTCGTCCCCCGGGCGAGGCTCGAGCCGCTCGAGGCGCAGCACGACCGAGAGCCCGCGGGGACGCGGCTCGGCCTCGAGGACCGTCCCCTCTACCCGCACCGGTTCCCGGCCGCCGCGATCCAGGGATGGATCGATCAGCGCGGCGTCGAGCGCCGCATCGCGGGCAGGCTTGCCCGCGCAGCCTCCGCGGAAGAATCCCGCAGCAGCGCAAAGCCCGAGGACCGGCGCGAGCCGCCAGCGAAAGACGGCCAGCCCGCCGATCGCCGCGGCACCGCACGCCAGCGCGATCGCCAGCTTCGGATCCTTGCCGAGACCGAGAAACGCAGCGCCGGTGAACGCCGCGCACGCCGCCAGGAGCGGCCGCCCCATCCCCATCCCCGCCCAACCCCGCCCATGTGGGAGAACTCCCACATACCGACTGCAAGTCGGTAACCCTACACCCCGCTCCGAAGGCGAGTCAAGCCAAGAGCTTGACGCAAGGGGCAAAGCAGTGTACAAGCGCGCGCATGCAGACGTTCAAGGTCGGCGACAAGGCCGTCTACCCGGGGCAGGGAGTTGGGGAGGTGATGGGGATCGAGCACAAGGACATCGCCGGGCAGCGGCAGTCCTTCTACGTGCTCAAGATCATGGAAAACGGGATGAAGATCCTGATTCCCATCAACAAAGTCGGCTCGGTCGGCCTGCGCTCCCTGATCGACGAGAAGGCCGTCACCAAGGTGTACGGCATCCTCAAGCAGAAGGATATCTCGGTCGATTCCGCCACTTGGAACCGGCGCTACCGCGAGTACATGGAGAAGATCAAGACGGGCTCCGTGTTCGAGATCGCGGAGGTGCTGCGCGACCTCTACCTGCTCAAGTTCGACAAGGACCTCTCCTTCGGCGAGCGGAAGATGCTGGACACCGCGCGCAACCTCCTCATCAAGGAGCTGTCGCTGGCGAAGGGCGTCAACGAGGACGATATCGAGACGGACCTGAAGCAGATCTTCAACTGCTGACCAGCTCCTGGACAGTTCGCAGGCGGGCGCGGGCACATTGACAGTGCTCGCGCCCGTCGGCTTTGAGGCGATCGGATGCCGCAGCGGGTGTGGAACACCCTGACGGACCGGAAGGAGGATCTGGTCCCGCTCGAGCCCGGGCGGATCGGCGTCTACGTCTGCGGTATCACCGTCTACGACGTCTCCCACGTCGGGCACGCGCGCTTCCTGGTTGCCTTCGACGCCGCGGTGCGGTTCCTGCGGTGGGCCGGCTGGAAGGTCACCTACGTCCGCAACTGGACCGACGTGGACGACAAGATCATCCGCCGGGCGGCGGAGCGAGGAGAGGACCCGAAGACGCTGGCCGAGGGCTACATCGCCGCCTGCCGCGAGGATTTCGAGGCGATCTCCGTGCTGCCGGCCGACATCGAGCCCCGGGCGACCGACCACGTCCCCGAGATGCAGAAGCTCATCGCGCAGCTGATCGAGCGCGGGAACGCCTACGCTTCCGGAGGCGACGTCTACTTCTCGGTCCGCTCCTATCCACCCTACGGCAAGCTGTCGAAGCGAAACCTGGACGATCTGCTCGCCGGGGCGCGCGTCGAGCCCGGGGAGCGCAAGCGCGACCCGCTCGACTTCGCCCTGTGGAAGGCGGCCAAGCCGGGCGAGCCGAAGAGCGTCACCTGGGACAGCCCCTGGGGCCCGGGCCGTCCCGGGTGGCACATCGAGTGCTCGGCCATGTCGCAGAAGTACCTGGGCACGACCTTCGACATGCACGGCGGGGGGAAGGACCTGGTCTTCCCGCACCACGAGAACGAGATCGCCCAGAGCGAGGCGGCCTCCGGGCAGCCGCTCGCCCGTTTCTGGGTGCACAACGGGTTCGTCACCATCGACGCCGAGAAGATGAGCAAGTCGCTCGGGAACTTCCGCACCATCCGGGACCTGCTCCGGCACTGGGACGGCGAGTCGCTGCGCGCCTTCCTGCTCTCCACGCACTACCGCCACCCGATCAACTTCACCGAGCAGGCGCTCGCGGACGCCGACCGGCGCGTGGAGTACTTCTACGAGTCGCTCGCCAAGGGCGACGCGTATCTCCGGCAGAAGAAGTTCGCCGGGGATGCGCAGCTTCTGCCGGAGCCCGTCGCCGAGTTCCGCGCCGCGATGGAGGACGACTTCAACACCGCCGACGCGCTGGCCCGGGTGGAGCACCTCTACGCACGTCTGAACGCGCGCATTGACGCCAAGGCGCCGCCGGCCGAGGTAGCCGCGCTGGTCAAGACGGCCCGGGAGCTGTCGCAGGTGCTCGGCCTGTCGCTGCGGGCGCCCGAAGAGGGCATCCGCTCGCGGCGGCAGCTCGCCGCGCTCCGCAAGAACATCGATCCTTGCTGGGTCGAGGAGCGCATCGCGGCGCGGGTCGCCGCGCGCAAGGCGAAGGACTTCGCCCAGGCCGACCGGATCCGCGACGAGGTGAAGGGCCGCGGCGTCGAGCTGCGCGATTCGCCCGCCGGCACCGACTGGCGCGTCCTGCTGTAGACGGTCGATCGCGCGCGCCCGGCAGGTACGCCGCAACCTGGCGGTATGGTCTTGCCGATGACGCGCGGTTCGCTCCTCGGCGCTTCGATGGTGCAGATCGCTCTCGCTTGTGCCCCCGGCGCGGGATCGGACCGCTGCGCCTCCACCGCTGCGGCTCCGATCCCGGTTTGCTCGGTTGGCTCGCGAAACGGGACCATCGAGCGGGCGACCTGCGGCACTGCCTCAGGAACGTCGGCGCGACTCGAGGGGGCGCCCATCACCGTGACCAGTGCCGATGGCAATCGGTGCTCGATCTCGCTCGAGAACGATTCTTCGTCCCTCGGTTGCCTCGTGGACGATGCTGGAGAGTCAGGGCTCCAGGTCGTCGGCGACTTCCCCAGGCTCGGAGGGCCTTGCACCGGGCGGTTCCTATCGACCGATGCGTTTCGCATCCAGTTGAATTGTCCGGACTGCGAGCTCGTGCTTTCCTGGTGATCGAAATCAGCGGTCGAAGAGCTGCTGGAGCTGCTTGGGGTCGGCGGTGGTTTGAAGAGCCAGCATGAGGAGGATGCGGGCCTTCTGCGGGGAGAGGTTGTCGCCGAAGACGGCGCCGGCCTGCTGCAGGGTCTTGCCGCCGCCCTCGAATCCGTAATTGGGCAGCACGCGGCCGTTCCACACCCGCGTCGTGATCACCACGGGGACGCCTTTTCCGATCGCCTCCTTCACGGCTTGGAACATCGGCACGTTCATGTTGCCCCAGCCGAGCGCCTGGATGACGAGCCCCTTCGCGCCCGCGGCGATGGCCGCCCGCACGAACGTGCCGTCCGCGCCGCCGTACATGGGCACGATGTCGACCCGGGGAAGGTGCTGCCCCTCGGGGAGCGGCTTGAGCGCGATGTGCTGGCGCCGGGAGGGCGCGCGGTACCAGACGATGCGGTCGTAGTCGGCCACTCCCAAGAAGCCCAGGTCGCCGGACTTGAACGTCTCCACGTCCGAGGTGTGGGTCTTCACGGCGTCGCGGGCGGCGTTGATCTGGTTGTTGAGCGCGATCATGGCTCCCTTGCCGCGCGCGCCCTGGTCGGTGCAGATGCGCGCCGCATTGAGCAGGTTGCGCGGCCCGTCGAAGTCGCGTTCGCTCGCGTTGCGCTGCGCGCCGATGAGCACGATGGGCTTTTGCGAATCGACGGTGAGGTCGAGGAAGAAGGCGGTCTCTTCGAGGGTGTCGGTCCCGTGCGAGACGATCACGCCCGCCACCTCGGGCCGCCCCAGCGCCTGCGCGACCGACTTCTGCAGCTGCACCCAGCGATCCGGATCCATGTAGTCGCTGGGAACGTTGGAGAGGTTCTCCACCTCGACCTGCGCCACCTGCGCGATCTCGGGGACGGTGGCGACCAGGTCTTCGCCCGAAATCGCGGGCACCGGCGCCTTCTTCACCGGGTCGATCTTCATGGCGATGGTGCCGCCCGTGGCGATCAGCCGGACGACCGGCAACCCCGGCTTGGCCTGGGCCTCGCCCATCACCGGCGCGTCGGAGCGCGCGGCGGCGGGCGAGGCGGGTTGCTGCCGCGGCGCCGGAGTCTGGGCGGGCGCGGCGGCGGAGGCGAGCAGGGCGGCGAGGGTGCAGGCGATCGTCTGTCGCACGGGGACCTCCGGCAGGCGAGGCGGTGTCCTTCACCGCCTGTTACACTCGCCCGTCATGCCGTTCAAGCTGGTCAGCGACTACAAGCTCCAGGGCGACCAGCCCCGGGCCGTCGAGGAGCTGGTCGGGGGCCTGCGCCGCGGCGACCGCCACCAGACGCTGCTCGGGGTGACGGGGAGCGGCAAAACCTTCAGCGTCGCGAACGTGGTGCAAGCGGTGCAGCGGCCGACGCTCGTCATCGCGCACAACAAGACGCTGGCGGGGCAGCTCTACGGCGAGTTCAAGGACCTCTTTCCGCAGAACGCGGTCGAGTTCTTCGTCAGCTACTACGACTACTACCAGCCCGAGGCCTACGTCCCGACCACGGACACGTACATCGAGAAAGACTCGTCCATCAACGACGAGATCGACCGCATGCGCCACTCGGCGACCCACTCGCTGCTCACCCGCAACGACGTGCTCATCGTCGCCTCGGTCTCCTGCATCTACGGCCTGGGCACCGCCGAGGCCTATTACGAGCTGAAGGTCTCCCTGGAGACCGGCCGGGAGTACCCCCGCCACAAGCTGCTCCGCGATCTGGTCGAGATCCAGTACGAGCGCAACGACAGCGATTTCTCCCGCGGAACCTTCCGGGTCAAGGGCGACACGATCGAGATCTTCCCCGCCTACGAGGAGGAACGCGCCATCCGCGTGGAGCTGTTCGGCGACACGGTCGAGTCCATCAAGGAGATCGACCCGCTCCGGGGCAAGGTGCTGGCGCAGATCGAGAAGATGTCGATCTTCCCCTCCAGCCACTACGTGACCAGCGGCGAGCGGCGCCGGCGGGCCATCCTGGACATCCGCGAGGAGCTGCGGGAGCGGCTCTCCCAGCTGCGGGAGCAAAACAAGCTGCTGGAGGCGCAGCGGCTCGAGCAGCGGACGATGTTCGACCTCGAGATGATCGAGCAGATGGGCTACTGCCAGGGGATCGAGAACTACTCGCGGCATCTCTCGGGCCGCAAGGCCGGCGAGGCCCCGCCCTGCCTGCTCGACTACTTTCCCAAGGACTACCTGCTGGTCATCGACGAGTCGCACCAGACCATCCCGCAGATCGGCGCCATGTACCGGGGCGACCGCTCGCGCAAGGAGACTCTGGTCGAGTACGGGTTCCGGCTGCCCAGCGCGCTGGACAACCGGCCGCTGCAGTTTGCCGAGTGGGAGACGATGGTCAACCAGGCGGTGTACGTCAGCGCGACGCCCGCCGAGTACGAGCTGCAGAAGTCGGAGGGCGTCATCGTCGAGCAGATCATCCGCCCGACGGGCCTCATCGATCCCGAGGTCGAGGTGCGCCCCGTCTCCTCGCAGGTGGACGATCTGCTGGAGGAAGTGCGCAAGCGCGCCGCGGCGGGGCAGCGCGTCCTGGTGACCACGCTCACCAAGCGCATGGCGGAGGACCTGACCGAGTACTACGCCGACCTGGGAGTGAAGGTCAGGTACATGCACTCGGACATCGACACCCTGGAGCGCCTGGCGCTGGTGCGCGATCTGCGCCGGGGCGTGTTCGACGTCCTGGTCGGCATCAACCTCCTGCGCGAAGGGCTCGACATCCCCGAGGTCTCGCTGGTCGCGGTGCTCGACGCCGACAAGGAAGGGTTCCTCCGCTCCTCGGTGTCGCTCATCCAGACCATCGGCCGCGCGGCTCGCAACGTGGAGGGCAGGGTGATCCTCTACGCGGACACCGTGACCGCCTCGATGAAGGCGGCCGTCGGCGAGACCGAGCGCCGCCGGGCCAAGCAGAAGGCGTTCAACGAGCAGCACGGCATCACTCCCCAGAGCGTCAAGCGGGCCATCCTCGACATGCAGATCCACGGCATTGCGACCGACGCGGACGACGCGCTGGCCGGCAAGGAGGAGCTCGCCGGCTATCTGCCGAAGGACAAGCGGGACGTGCCCAAGCTGATCGCGGAGCTCGAGGCGGAGATGCGGGAGAAGGCCGAGGAGCTCGACTTCGAGGGCGCGGCGATCCTGCGCGACAAGGTCCAGGCCATCAAGGACCTGGACCTCGGCATCCTGCCCAAGCGGCCGGAGGTGCTACGGGCGGAAGCGCGGGCCGCCGCCGGGATCCCGGCGCCGCAGCGCCCGGAGCACGGGCGGTTCAGCCGGCGCAAGCAGCCCCGCAGCCGCGTCCGCCGCTGAGGGTCCCTCAGAAGCGGACGATCTTCAGCTCCGGAAACCAAGGCCAGCTGTAGGTGCCCGGGGGCGCCTCGCACGCGGCGGCGACCGCTTCGTTCCGCTCGGGCGGAATGCCGATCGTCACTTCGTCGTGCGCGTCGCCGGCAAATGGGTCGAGCGGGTCCGCCGTCCAAGGCTCGTAGCCCGGCAACGTCGGAACCAGGCGGATTGCGACCTCGGCCGCCTCGACGCGGGCGTCGAGGTTGCGTGCCAGACGCTCTCGAAGGAGGCCGGCGAATTCGAGCCCATCGGCGCCGCCGAGGTAGAGGGTCACCGGCTGGCACAAACCCGGAGTGTGCTCGACGCGCAGCTCCGGGCTGGCGCTAGCCTGGGTGGTGGGCTTGCCGGTCGCCGATGCGGATTCGCCGAGAGAGTCCATGTCGGTTTGTATACCACATCGACTCCCTCCGCACCGAGGGTGCGCTTATCATCGGGCGGCCATGCCCTCGCAGGAGTTGCAGCGAAAGCTGGATGCGCTTCCTGCGCAGCCCGGCTGCTACATCATGAAGGACCGCGCCGGCGAGGTGGTCTACGTCGGCAAGGCGGTCAACCTCCGCGCGCGCGTCGCCCAGTACTTCCAGGATCGCACCGGGGACAGCCGGATCTTCATCCCTTTCCTCAGCGAGCTGCTCGGCGACATCGAGGTGATGATCACCCCGAGCGAGAAGGACGCGCTGCTCCTCGAAAACGAGCTGATCAAGAAGCACCGGCCGCGCTTCAACATCCGGCTGCGCGACGACAAGAACTTCATCTCGCTGCGGCTCTCCCGCACGCACCCGTACCCGCGCCTGGAGGTGGTGCGGCGCGTGCGCAAGGACGGAGCGCGCTATTTCGGGCCGTACTCGAGCGCCTCCTCCATCCGGGAGACGCTCGGCATCGTGAACCGCCACTTCCAGCTGCGCACCTGCACCGACCAGGTCATGGCCAACCGGCGGCGCCCGTGCCTGCAGTACCAGATCAAACGCTGTCCCGCGCCCTGCGTGTACGCCGTGCCGCAGGACGAGTACCAGCGCAGCGTCGAGGAGGTGGCGCTCTTCCTGGAGTGGAAGGCGGACCAGCTCACCGCCCAGCTGTCGTCCCGGATGAAGGACGCGGCGGGAAAGCTCCAGTACGAACGCGCGGCGCAGCTGCGCGATCAGCTGCAGGCGATCGAGCGCAGCCTGGAGAAGCAGCGGACCGTCCTCGGGGAGGCGCTCGACCAGGACGTGCTCGGTTTCCACCGCGAAGGCGGGCTGCTGGAGATCCAGCTCCTCTTCTTCCGCGGCGGCCGGCTGTCGGGCGGGCGGAGCTTCAACTTCAGCAAGCAGGAGTTCCCCACCGAGGAGCTGCTCTCCAGCTTCCTCGACCAGTACTACGAGTCGGGGGCGTTCATCCCCAAGGAGCTGCTGCTTCCCCAGGAGCTGCCCGATCCGGAGGCGCGCGAGTCCTGGCTGAGCGAGCGCAAGGGAGAGCGCGTCCGCGTGCACGTTCCGGAGCGGGGCGAGAAGGCGCGGCTCCTGGAGATGGCGTCGGAGAACGCCCGGCACAACTTCGACGAGCGGCAGCGCACGCAGAAGAACTCCTTCGAGACGCTGCAACGGCTGCAGACGAGGCTCCGGCTGCCGCGCCTGCCCCGGCGGATCGAGTGCTTCGACGTTTCCACCTTCCAGGGGCAGCTCACCGTCGGGTCCCAGGTGGTGTTCACCGACGGCGAACCCGACAAGAGCGGCTATCGCCTCTTCAAGGTGCGCGGGGAGGCGGCGGGCGACGATTTCGCCTCCATGTTCCAGGTCCTCACCCGCCGCCTGCAGCGCGGGATCGAGCAGCAGGATCTGCCCGACCTGCTGCTGGTCGACGGCGGAAAGGGACAGCTCAACGTTGCCCGCGCGGCGCTCAAAGAGGTCGGACTGTCGCCGTCGGAAGTCCCGCTGGCGGGCCTCGCCAAGAGCCGCGTCCTGGAGGACGAGGAGCGGTTCGCCGCCCGCCAGGGGTACGTCGTTTCCGATGCCTGGGCCCCAGCACCGACCCCGGACGCGACCCCGACCCCGGACGCGAGCCCGACCGCCCGCCGCCCGCGGGCAGCCGCCAGGCGATCCGCAGGCCGCTCCCGCCGCAAGGGCCGCGTCGTGAAGGGAGAGATCGAGCGCAGCCCCGAGCGCGTCTTCCTTCCCGGCCAGAAGAACCCCGTCGTCCTGCGCCAGAACACCGGCGAGCTGTTCCTCCTCGCCCGGCTGCGGGACGAGGCGCACCGGTTCGCCATCACCTACCACCGCAAGCTGCGGCGCGAACGGAACTTCCGCAGCGTGCTGGAGGAGGTGCCCGGGATCGGCGACAAGCGCAAGCGCGCGCTCCTCTCGCACTTCGGCTCGCTGCGCCGGATCCGCGCTGCCACTCCGCCCGAGATCGCCCAGGTGGAAGGGTTCAACCTCCAGCTGGCCGAGCGGGTCCACCGGTTCCTCGCCGCCGAGCAGCGCGCCGAGCTGGAGGCGGAAGCGCGCGAGGCCGCCCAGGGCGCCGCCGACGCGGGCGAGGGACCGCTGCCGGTGGGGGAGGGCGCTCTCGCCACCGACCGGGACGACGTCGCCTTCGACGCCGCGGCCGCCGAGCTGGAAGCCCTGGAGGAGCCGGAGGTAGGAGAACCTGAGCCGGTCGGTCCACAGGAACCGGAGGCGGCCGGCGACGGAGCCGTCTCCGAGAGCGCCGGACGCGGCAGCGCCACATAGTCGTCGGTCTTGTGGCGAATGCGACGGTTTTTCCTTGAACCCCCTAGCCAGCTGTCCTAGAACGCGGCGTCGCCCCTCCCGGCAGGCGCAGTGAAAGGACCGGCAGCATGAAGCTCTACCCGAAGATCATTCCCTCCATCGCCCGCGACACCGTCGCAACGCTCATGGCCGATGGAGACATCGAGGTGGAGACCATGCGCGTGGCCGATGCCGAGATGGACATGGCGGCCATCCTCAAGGAGTACCTGGCCGCCGAGGAGCGGGTGAACCAGGCCACGCGCGAGGCGCTCGAGCGCCGCGGCTACGACCATTCGAAGTTCAACCAGGTCAAGCGCGAGATGGCCGACGTGCGCGGCTTCAAGATGGGCGACGAGGGAATCGACTACATCATCAACCAGATGATCGAGTTCCTGCTCATCTCGCGCAACGTGGAAGAGGTCTACGCCGAGGACCACCAGATCCGGAAGAAGATCTACCAGGTCTTCAAGAAGCACCTGGACGTGGACGAGGACATCGACCGCGAGGCCCGCGCGCGCCTCAAGCACCTGAGCGAAGGCACGCAGGCGTGGGACGTCGAGTACCAGAAGACGGTCGAGCAGATCCGCAGGAACAAGGGGCTGATTTAGTCAACGGCCGATCGAGGTGCCGACCCGCTGGGAGCCGGTCTTGCGGTCGGGCTTCGCCGCGGTGGCCTTGAGCCGGGCGGCCGGCGCCTCGAACAGCTGCGCGCGGAAAGTCTTCCCCCTCACCTCGCCGATGGCGACCAGCGGCAGGCGGCGATCGTCGTCGGTGATCCAGGCGTGCGCCGAGCGCTTCACGCTCTCGTCGTCGAGGCGCACGGCGACGAGGTCGATCCGGACCGCGTTGAACTTGCCGAGCGGGATGTCCACCGCCTCCCGCGGACCGACCGAGCCAGTCATGGACCACATCTTGCGCGCGGCATACACCTCCAGGCAGATCGGGGTGCCCGCCTTGAGCGGGATGGCGCGGAGATAGAGGAAGCTGGAGACCAGGTCCCGCGCCTGCGGACCGGCGTCCAGATCGAGGGGCTCGGACGCGCCGTCGACGCTGGAGCGCGCGACGAGCTTCCCGTCGCGAGGCGGGAATTCCACCTCGACCGCGCGATGCCGGTCGCCCTCGTCCAGCTCCTCGCGAAACCGGACCGGCTTCAGGTCCGGACCGATCAGCGTGCTGATGAATCCCTCGTAGCGGCCCAGGTTGGTGCTGACGAAGGCGTTGGTCTTCGCCCGCGAGCGCGCGACCAGCGCGGCCCGTTTGCGGTCCTCCTCCTTCGGCGCGTCGATCGCCACTTCGAAAGTGCCCACGTCGGCTCCCACCACGTCGAGCCGGTAGCGCAGCTGCTCGCCGGGAGCGAACCGGGAGGCTTTCACCTCGATCGGGGCGCACGCGGGCGCAGGAGCGGCGAGAAGCAGGGAGAGCAGCGCAGCCGTCATCGAAGCCTCGTCACCCGAGAATGCCACAGCGCCTCGATGCGCGCTGCCAGCCGGTCGCGGGAGGCCGCGTACGCCTGGGGATCCCGCGCCCACTCCCGCAGCGAAGGCGCGACGGCGTGCGCTTCCGCCTGGGCCAACCCGGGATCGCCCAGGCGGGCGCACAGGGCGAGATAGGCGTGGTCCTGCAGGCTGCGCTGGATCTGGACCAGGCGGAGCGACTCGACCGGCACGTCGTGCGCGCCGCCGATCCGCGACGGCGTGCCGGGATAGTAGAGGGTCCCATCGCCGTTCCCGGCGAAGGCCCATTGCGACTCCCAGGGATCGCCCTGCCCGTAGGCGTGCACCACGTCGAAGTACAGCTCTCCGGAGATCCGGTTGGCGAAGGCGAGCCAGCCCATCGCGCGCGCGGCGGTGGCGGGAGAGTCGATCATGTAGCTCGGCCAGCCGACGAAGGCTTCGCGGTCGCGCGGCCGCAGCGGACCGCAGCCGTGCGACATGCAGCTCTGGTACCACCACAGCTGGTCGTAGCTGGACCGGGGCGCCCGGCGCGGGCAGGCGGCGGCGCCGGGATCGAGGCAGTTGAGCAGCGGCACCCACAGGTCGATGTCGGGCAGCCGATCCGAGAACGACGTAGTGAGCAGGCGGCGCACTTCGGGCGCGTCCTCGCGCAGCTCCCGGGCGCGCTCTTCGACCTGGGGGAAGTCCTCCGGGCGGGGCTCGTCCTGCACGTACACGAACAGCCGATCCAGCCAGCCGCGCTCGCGGAAATGCTCCACCCAGGCGCGCCGCCACGACTTGCGCTGCGCCCGCGTGAGGCGGGCCGGCTCGCGCATCTCCACGGCCGTCCACCGGGCGCCCGAGGGCAGCGCGGTGCCATCGAGGAACGGCGCCACCTCGGCGTCGTACGCGGTCCAGTCGATGCGAACGGAGTCGCCTTGGACGGCGTGATCGGGTGCATCCTGGGTGCCGCCGAACAGCGTGATCCCGCGGCGCATCGCCATCGTGTCGTAGAGGCGTGTCAGCTCGCGGCCGGCCTGCGGCGGCCGTCCGTGTCCTTTCGCGGCGGAGTAGCCGGAGAATCCGAAGGCGGTGATCAGCTCGGGCGTGGCAGGCAGGTCGAACCCACGGACGCGCAGCTCGACCGGCACGCGCTTGCGCCCGCCGCCCGAAGGCCCCTCCCACCTCAGCTGCACCGCGCCCGAGTACCGCCCTGGCGATCCGCGGGGAGCGCAGACTTCGACGAAGATGGCTTGCGCGCGCCCGGGAGCGACATCCACCGGAAAGGCCCGCCGCGCCTCGTTCCAGATCGGGTCGCGCACCGGGATCAGCGCGTCCGGCCACTCCCCGACGCTTCCTTCGGGGCCGCTCGGCTGCAAGAGGGCGATGGTCGCCACACGCGAGAGCTCGACCGGGACCCGGCCGGGCGCGCCTCGCAGGGGCTCCGCGGACGCTGCGAGACCTCGAACGCCGTCGGCGGAGCGAGCGACGATCTGCGCGGCGGTGCATTCGCCTCCGGCGGCCGCGAGCTCTACTCGAGGCGGCCCGGCGGCGGGCGGCGGAGCGGAAGGAAGCGCCTTCTCCGATTCCCCGGCGATCCAAACCTGTACCGAGGCCCGGGCGGGCACCGCGCAGAGCAGGGCGGCGGCGAGCAGGCGAGCCATGCAGCGGAGGAACTTGGGCCTTTGCGGGCGGCCCGACAACCGTTCGCGCGGCGCGTCCGCCCGCCCGTGTTAGGCTTCCAGCATGCCGCGCGACGATCTGGGTTACATCGCCGAGGACGAGGAAGAGGAGAAGAAGAAGTCGGGCGAAGCGCTGGGGTCCAAGCGCCGGTTCGACGAGTTCGAGTGCCCCGCGTGCACCGCGTACAACCCGATGGGAGACGGGTTCGGCAACAACGACGAGGTCGTCTGCAACTTCTGCGGCGTGCCGTTCGTCGCCAAGGTGGACGACGAGGGCAACCTGAAGCTGAAGGAGTCGTGAAGGGCGTCGTGAAAGGAGTCGGGCGGCGCGAGGTCCGCCGCATCGCCGGAGGGGCCGTGCAGCCGGCCGCCGACGACGACGTGGTCGTGGAGGAGCCGCTGGAGATCCGTGCGGCGGGTGAGACGCTGGCCGTGACCATGCGGACGCCGGGCCACGATCGCGAGCTGGCCATCGGATTTCTCTTCGCGGAAGG
>Ga0126375_10000255_pt1 | contig 13288 bp, 11 predicted proteins | sample PanSoiMetPlot_14_FD_109577 | JGI IMG/M metagenome (GOLD analysis project Ga0126375, IMG submission 109577) | Tropical forest soil microbial communities from Panama - MetaG Plot_14 | ecosystem: Environmental > Terrestrial > Soil > Tropical forest | place: Panama | collected 2016-02-17 | reverse complement strand
TCACCAAGGTCGACTACAACGCGCGCGGGATCAAGGTCGCGGACTATCCCGCGTTGGAGCTCGCGACCGGACCGGGGCTGTGGGACGGGACCACGGCCTCGGCATACCCGACGACATATTCTGGCATCGATGTCCTCGCGCGCCCCGCATCGAAGACGGTCCTCCGCAACCCAGCATTGTTCTCGGCCGGCTGCGGGGACGCGAGCCTGACCACCTCCTACGCGTACACCGCCATCTCGGCGGGAATCAAGACGGCAATCACTCTCCCGAACTGCGCCGCGAACGGCGGAATGTTGACGATGTCCCGCACGTACGACCGGAGAGGAAAGCTCGTCGAGACGACCCAACGGCCGGACCCGACGAAAATCACCACCAGCTACTTCTACGATGCCGCCGGAAATCTGACCACGATCCGGGACACGACCGGCCGCAATTCGATCGTCGCCACGTACGACGACCTCGGGCGCAAGACGTCCGTCTCCGACCCGGACCGAGGGCTCTGGTCCTACACTTGGGACGGGCTGGGCCGGCTGCGCACCCAGATGGACGCGCGGGCCGGCCCCCAGGGTACGGCATTGCGCACGCAGACTGACTCGGGCGTCTTGATTGCGTTTCAGTACGATGCCGACGGGCGCTTGGAGCGCCGCTTCGTGCAGAGACCAGCCGATCCTCTCGCGCGGCTCGAGGCAAACTGGCAGTACGATCTGAACAACAAGCCGGGCACTCTCGGATCGATGCTTGGCGCAGTCGACGTCAGGGTGGCAGCGCTCGACGTCACGCAACCCGCAGTCGCCTTCCACCGCGACTACAGCTACGATTCCTTACTGCGCCCGTGGAGGGTGACGACGCACGTGCCTGGCGGCAGCACCTGGTCCGCGCGAGATTTCGCCATGGAGTACGGGTACGATCACGGGTACGGCCGGGTGAAGGCGACCGCCTTCCCAGGCACGTCCGCAAACCTCACCGGCGAGATTGCGGGTCTCGACTACGACAGCCGCGGCAACCTCGTGGGGGAGGCTCCCCTGGCCAGCGACGGCACCCCCGGCGCCGCTTATCGTGTGGTGACCGGCATGTCCGAGCGCGGCCAGATCACCGGGCAGACGCTCGGGAACGGCATCACGGAAACGGCGGAATTTGATCGCTCGACAGGGCTGCCCTTCTCCATGAACGCGTACGGTCTGCGTGACCCCCAGCCGCCCGGCTGCTCGGCGCCGGATGTGCTGGTTCATCAGGTCGACTATCTCTACGATCAGTTTCTCAACGTCGCTTCCCAGACGAAGCAGTTCGTCGGCCGAGACCCGAGTCCCGCCCAGGCGCTCCAATTCTCCGGATGCACTCCAGCCGGAGTCTCCGCGACCGAGACGTATCGCTACGACGATTTGCAGCGACTGCTGGGTGCGCAACGCCATTGGTCGACGGGGATTCCCGACGCTTTCGACAGCTATACCTACGACGATCTCGGAAACATCACCTCGAAGAGCGATTACGGCAGCACATACACCTATGGCGACGCTTCGCGCCCGGCTCCCGGGCTCGCGGGTCCTCATGCAGTGAGCAGCGTCCTTGCGGGCGGAACAACGAAGACGTTCGCCTACGATCCCAACGGGAACATGATCGACGGGGATGGCCGGCAACAAACCTTCGACCCGCTCGATCGGCCGGTCACCATCGTCAAGGGCGGCGTCAACACGCAGTTCTTTTACGCACCCGACGGCAGCCGCTACCTCCAAGTCACCTCAACGCCCTCCGTGACCAAGACTGTCTTCTACGTGGACAAGGCTTATGAGTGGATCAAGTGGTTGGATGGCAGCGTCGAGGAGAAGAGCTACATCGGGCCGTCAGTCGCCGTATATCACCGGAGCGACCAGCCCCGAGAAGTCCGCTACGTCCACATGGACCGCCTGGGCTCGGTCGACGCGGTGACCGACGCAAATGGAGTCGAGTTCATCGGCGATGCCCACGGCTTTGACGCCTTCGGCAAGCCACGCGCCCGCGACTGGACGTCCAGCGGCGACAAGCTGCACCCCGATACCGACTACGGAAAGACCACCGAGCACGGCTTCACCGGGCATGAGCACCTCGACGATACCTACCTGATCCACATGAACGGGCGCATTTACGACTACCGACTCGGGAGGTTCCTCAGCGTCGACCCGATTATCTCGAATCCGGCGAACAGCCAGTCACTCAATCCTTACTCGTATATCGGCAACAACCCTCTGAGCGGGGTTGACCCGACGGGGTACTGCGCTGAGGGCTCCGAGTCAGAGGCTGGTTCACGCATCTGTCGACCTACGCTGGTGACCAGGCTAACCTCGGCAATCAAGAGCGGCGCACTGACTGCTGAAAGCACACTCAGCGAGGCTGCAAGCCGACTCAAGATTGGCGTGGCGGATGTCGAGAAGGCCCTCGCATCCGCTGCTTCCACCTTCAAAGCCGCACTCGGACTTAGCAGCGGAGGCGGAAATACACAAAGCAGCCAACCCAGCAACACTAACGCAGGAACCGAGGGCAGCCCCGGACAGGCTGCATCCTACAGGGGCCAGCTTCCGCAGGTACGCTCGTTGTTGGTTGCACGCGATAACATGCTGGCTCAATTCGAAGCTGGCACGCCGCCTTCCGACAAGGACGTCTTGGGTTTGCTTGGCGAGATTGGTAAGGAACAGCGCGACATCGAGACCCGGCTCAGGGATAGGCCACCCTGGGGCGGGGTGAATGATCCTGGCTCCGCTATTAATTTGGTCAGTGCCCAAAATTCGCTTCAACTAGCGTATTTCCAAATACAAGGGGCACTCGTAATTGCCGGCAATCCCCTCGGTACCGAATTGGCCTACAGTGAACTAAGAGCCATGGCTGCCGGGACTATCGCTGCCGGAGCTGTGACAATTCAATTCGGACGGGTCGCGAACCAGATTTCCCATACGTTCCGTCATACCGACGCCCTAGGTTTGGATCGTACTGTTGTTAAGGGCGCCGTAGAAAAACATCTCCAAGGTGTCCAGTCGCAGATCGTAGCGGGGAAGCCGTTCAACCAGGTCATTGAGGTAGGTGGTGTTCGCATTCAGTACACTGCGTTCAAGTTGGAGAATGGTGTCATCAATGTCGGACGAATTCAACCGGTTCCGTAGACCGTTGCCACAGGAACTCCGTCTTCTCGCCGCACTGGTGACTCGTGCATCCGCGGTGCGCTTGAGGCCGGACTGGCTGGAGACGTTGCGCGTCAGCCCGATTGACGATGGAGGGATGGGGAGCCTCCGGCTCGCTACAGACGAGGCTCTCCAGCAGCCGGGAAGACTCGTCGGACCAAGAGTGGCCGAGGTGCAGTTCACCGACGCCGATGGCGTGCCAGTCTTGGCATCCTTGAACCTTGATCCAGATGGAGAGCTCATGGAGCTCGATATCTGGAAAACCGACTTCAGTCCCCTTATTCGGATTCCAGACGATCTTCCCGCGGGCTAAAGGTCTGCGGTTCTGGGGACACCATGCGCGTGTTCGCTGAAATTGGCACGCTCAATTGCGCATGGCGTCCCCGGAATCGCCATCCAGGTGGCGCTACATAGAATCGCGCCCCCGCCCATCTACACCGGATGAAATTCCGAGGAGGAGGGAATGAAAGTAACAAGCGACATCCTTTCGAGTTTGAAGGATTACCAGGCTTGGTCCGCCGGGAAGCGAGATTTTGACTTGCTTGATTATGTTACCTGTGTGGCGACACCGGACTTGTTTGTCGGCTTTGGAGAACTATTCTTCCCCGAATTGGTGTTTCACGAGGGTAACCACTTTCTCGCAAGTCATTTCCAGACCACAGTGTACAATGATTTGGTTTGCGCGGCTAAAAGATCCAATTGCGGTTCAGAAAGTCATGAATCACATACACATTTCGACGCTCTTTCAACAACAGGCCGTGCCCGATCCTGCTGCCCTGGCAGTCGCCAAACAGCTAGCGTCTTGCTGGTCGATTGGCATGGCAGACAAAGGACTGGTCGGGGAGACCTACGGGAAGACGTTCGAGGACCTCGAGGTGACGTTCTTCCGAAGGACCAAGTAAGTTTTCTCGGGATTCGTCGGCTACTCGACCCGGCATCAGAACCTTCGAAATGGTCCGCGCCGGCCCGCCGCTGCGGCGCCAACAGGGTGGACTTCCCTGTGCCCAGTCGGCACACCGAATTGCGTATGCTGTCAATGCTGTCCCCGGATTCACAGGAACTTGGAGGCAGAGGCTCGAGCTGCGGAGAGGGCTGCAGAGGCTGCGGAAATAGTGAAAGCTGCGAGGACTCCAGGCGAGGCAAAGGAGCGCCTACGCGATTCATAAGCGCAGCAACCGTCACGCCGCGCGGGAGCCTGCCAATCACGGGGACCGTGGATTTGAAACCGACCCTCGATCGGATTCAGTCGGGGGGCACATACCCCCATCGCACCGACGGAGGCGTCTGGGGAGAACCGTGAAGGGCGCCTGCCTCCGGAGGGGGCGAACTATTACCGACGCCAGGGGTGGCCGGGCCGGGACCGCAGCGCATCGTGGTCGGCCAGTGCGGCGAAATGTCCTACACGCCAGATCACTACCGGACGTTCATCCGGATCAATCCGTGAGGTCCAGCGACGCCATGAGAGAGCAATCCACAAGAATCCGCTTCGTCACCAACCCGGTGCAGTTTCGACCTGAGGGAAGCTACGTCGGGCGCGTCCCGGCAGGGGTTTCAGGCAAGGAGCAGTTGATGCGTGTGCTCGAAGAGGTCCTTCAGCTTCCGGACTACTTTGGTCGCAACTGGGATGCCCTCGAAGAGTGTCTGCGGGATCTGTCGTGGCTCCCTCCAGGTCGAATTAGCCTTATTCATGACGCCCTCCCGGAGCTGCCGCCGAAGGATCTTCGCACCTACGTAGACGTTCTCGCGAACGCCGTGAGCGACTGGAAGCCTCAGGAGAGCTACGAGCTGGTAGTAGTGTTCCCCGAGCGCGATCGGCGCCGCGTCCTCGAACTTCTCCGTGCGTAAGTAGTTCGGACCGGGTCACATGCTTTGCTTGTACTCCTATAGACGCGGCCGATGACGACGGGACACGTTGGTGGCCGAACAAGCATGGCATGGATCAATACCGCAGTGCGCGGGCCCAGGCGGCGACATCGCTGCCGTCTTGGATCATCGCCCCGAAGCTTTCCCAGCCGGGGGGGGCGTGCTCCGCGTACCAGCGTGCGGCGGTGGACGTGAGCGGGTCGTCTGAATCGGCGAGGTTCATCACGTAGGCCTCCGGGGGCGCGGCCGACGGGCACGGCGTGCGGGGCGGGCGACCGTCAGCGACGATCGACGCCGCGCGCAGCCAGGAGCAGACCTGCTTGGCGCCGTCCTCGACGACGGGGGCATGCGCGCTGGCGATGGTCAGCACCAAGCCGTCGGGGAGGCGCCTCACCATGGCGGCTGCGATGGCGAAGACGTGGTGCGCCCCGGTGCCTGCGATGCGCTGCTCTGGGCCGCAGGTGGCGTCGTCGCGCCAGGGCAGGGTCGCGGCCTTGATCGCGTCGTGCCAGATCGCCGCGGCGACGAGCCAGTCGTCGCGCAGCTTCAGGCCGTAGACCTGCTGATAGGAGGTGGCGACTCCCCGCGCCTGGAGCAGAGCAGCCCACGCGTGCACCGACAGGCCTCCAGGGTAGGAGTGGTGATCACCTCCGCACGCTGCCTGAAACGAGCCGCGCTCCGGCGGGAGCTGAAGCTGGCCCTCCAGGAAGCCGGCCTCGCGCAGCATGCGATCCGCTTCGGCCGGGTGGGCGACCGCCCAGGACTCGCGCGGCAGCCACGGCGCCATCACCATCGCCTCGACGGCGGAGCGCAGAGGCTGCTCGGTGATCGCGGCGGCGGCGAGGTGGATCTCGCGCATCGCGTTGCGGGCGATCGGCAGGCGCGCGGCGACGTCCTTGGCGCGTTCAGCAGGAGCGGCAGCGAGCAGCAACAGCAGAACCAACATCGCGTCCTCCGGGACGTTTTCTTGCCGGGTCCGAACGGCCGGCCCAAGCTCGTGGCATGCCTCGCAGGCGCCTGGTGCGCAAGGCCATCGAGAAGAAGCTCAACCGCGCGATGGAGCTGTCCGCGCGCGCCGAGCGCACGCTCGCCCGGGTCGAGCAGCTGATCGAGAAGACCGAGGCCCGGTTCTCCCGGCTCATGCGCCCGGTGTAGGCTGCGCCCCGCTTCGAGGCTCGCGGCGGAAGGTCGCGGGCTCCTTCGCGCGAGGTGGGCCGTGGCCCTCTACGCATTCGTCATGCTGAAGTACCGCTATCCGCTCGAGCGCATGCAGCAGACGCTCGACAAGCACCGTGCCTACCTGCGCGTCCTGCACGCGCAAGGCAAGCTCATCGCCTCGGGGCCCTTCGTCCCTCGCGAAGGCGGCGCGCTGCTCCTGCGGGTCGAGGACGAGTCGGAGATCCAGCCGATCCTCGACAAGGACCCGTTCCAGACCGAGAAGCTGGTCGACACCACCATCCACAAGTGGGCGCCGAACATCGGGACCGAGGGGCTGGAGTCGCTCGCCGTCCGCCGCTGAAGGGTGCCTCGAGGTCGGATCCGACTCGGACATCCGGTCGCCTGACGACCGCACGCCGAGTCGCCATCCTCCCGTCCGACTCGCGTTTCGGGCGGGGGAGTCGTGGGCAGGATCGGTGCTGCAGCCGTCGGTTGCTCGGTCCTCTTCGCGTGCAGCGGGAGGGCGCCGCAGACGAGCCCGAGCGTCGATCCGGGGCCGGTCGGTTCTTGTCCCGGTCTCGCCACACCTGCCGCGCCTTGCAGCCGCGATGGCCGGCCGGGCCTCCTGGTGTGTGCGGCAGGCAACGCGACCTGCGCAACGACCGTGGTCTCGCTCACGTTCGACGACGCCCTGGAGCAGCAGCTCTCCGCAGCGGATGCGCTGGAGAAGCACGGCATGCGCGGCACGTTCTTCCTGAACACCTGGCGGCTCCAGACCAGCCTCCCGGACAACATGACTGCGGCGCAGGCGAAGGACCTCCAGGATCGCGGCCACGAGGTCGCCGGGCACACGATCAATCATCCGCACCTGACGACGCTCACTGCCCAGCAGCAGCACGTCGAGATCTGCAACGACCGCGCCTACCTCTCCTCGCTCGGGTTCGACGTGAGGAACTTCGCCTATCCATTCGGCGACTGGAACGCCCAGGTCCGGCAGGCGGTGATCGATTGCGGCTACGATTCCGCCCGCGACATCGCTGGCGTGAACGCCGATACGCCGGCCGAGAGCTTCCCGCCCAAGGATCCGTTCGTTTTGCGTGCGCCCGGGTCCATCCAGACGCCCGAGACGCTCGATCAGATCGAGGGACTCGTCGCGCGCGCAGAGGGAAAGGGTGGATGGCTGCTCCTCACCTTCCACCACTTCTGCGACGGATGTGCGGACAACGCGATCAGGCCCGACGACTTCGACAGCCTGCTCGCCTGGCTCGAGCGGCGCAGCGCGCAAGGGATTGGAACTGCGCGCATCCGCGACGTGATCGGTGGCAACCAGAAGCCGGTCGTTACCTGGCCGCCTTGACGTCGCTCTTCTCGCCCAGCTTGGCCAGGGCGTCCTTCGCGTTGCGGCGGAAGCCGTCTTCGGTCGCGTAGAGGCGCAGGAATTCCTTCAGGTGCGTGCGCGCGCGGTCGCGGTTGCCCAAGGCGAAGTCGCTGATGCCCGCGTGATAGAGCGCCATGTAGTTGTTCGGCCAGGACTCGAGCACGAGGTTCATGATGGCGGCCGCGGCCACGTCGTCGCCGGCGTCCGCCACCGGATGGGCAAGGTCGAAGACGATTCCGGCCGCCCGCCAACGGTCATTCTGTGAAACGCCCGCGAGAGTCGTCCGCGCCTCCTCGATCTTTCCCGCCAGCGCCCAGCAGCCCGCGGCGAAGCCGGCTCCGTCCCAACCCGGAGCGGCCGGATTGCGCGCCATGAACTGCGCTACCTCGACCGGGTTGCAGAACGGCTTCGCCCGGGCGAACCACTGCTGCGCAGGCGTGCCGCGCCGCGGCTGCGACGCCGTACGGACCGAGGCGGAAGCCGACATGCGCGACACGAGCGAGACCAGAGCTGAGCCGGCGACGAGCGCCACCGCTGCCGCCACCGCAAACCGGGGCCGCACGGCCGGAGGACGCTGCGGGTTCTGCAGCGCCTCGAGCGCGGCATCGGCGCTGCGCAGCCGGCGATCCCTGCGCGGCTGCACCAGCCGGACGATCAGGTCGCGCAGCGGGATGCCGGCGGGAACGCGCAAGGAGAAGTCGGCGTTGAGCAGCTCGGAGGGAGGCTTTCCCGTGGCCGCGTGCAGGAGCGTCGCGCCGAGAGCGTACAGGTCGCTGGTCGCATCCACGGTTCCGCCGAGCTGCTCGGTGGGCATGTACCCGAAGGTGCCGACCAGGGTGGCGCCGAACGTCCGCGAGCCCTGCAGCTTCCGCGCGCTGCCGAAGTCGACCAGCACCAGTTCGCCGCCGGGGCGCACGATCAGGTTGTCGGGTTTGATGTCCCGGTGGAGCAGCCCGAGCTTGTGCAGGTAGGCGAGCACCTGCAGGACCTGTGTCGCAACGTCGCGCAGCCCGGCCTCGGCGAACGGTCCGCGCGCGATGCGGGCGGAGAGCGCCTCGCCCTCGATGAACTCGGCGGCGAGATAGAGCCGCAGCTGCACGCCCTCGCCTTCCTGGAAGCTCGCGATGAAGCGCGGGATCCGCGGATGGTGCAGGGTCTGGAGCGTCGCGGCCTCGCGCTCGAAGGCGTCGATCTGCTGCGCGCCCGGCACGGTGGCGAACTGGAGCTCCTTGAGCGCGATGACCGAGCCGTCCGGAGCGTTGGCGCGGTAGACGCGGCCGTTCGCGCCCTGGCCCAGGATGCGCTCGACGCGGTAGCCGCCGGCGGACAGCGCGACTCCGCAGAAGGCGCAGCGCGCGGCAGAGCCGGAGCGGCTGCAACCTGGGCAAACGGACTGCACTGCCAATCTCCCCCCCTCGACGGCGAGATTGTAGCGGGGGTCGATCCGGCGGCGAAAAAGGTGCTGGGTGGTGGGAGCGGCTACAGCCGGCGCTGGTTGGACCACCCCGCCGGAACGACCAGCTCGACCGCGGCGGAAGGAACCCAGCCCGAGAGCCCGTTGGCCAGCTTCACGCGTCGGTAACCGCGAGCTTCGTCTTCGATGCGCAGCGCGGTGCCCTCGTGGACCTCGAAGTGGGAGGCGGCGCGCTCACCGGGGCCTTCTCGGGCCGGGGCGGCGGAAGCGATCACCACGGCGCGGCGCAACGTGAGGCGGTGGGAGGCAGCCGAGCCCGCGGTGACGAGAGCGGCCGCCGCGGCCAGGATGAAGCAGGCCGCGGCCGAAGGACCGAGCAAGGGACGGGGGCGCAGGAGCCAGGCGGCGAGAAGGCCCCAGCCGAGCGACCAGAGCGCCACCAACGCCACGGCGGCCGCGCGGCCCGGCAAGAGCAACAAGGCGCGCGCCAGCGCCTCCGCGCCGCCTTCGTCCTGCTCGCCTTCCAGCTTGTCGACGTTGCCGCGGCGCACTTCGAGCAGATCGGCGCGCGCGTCGTCGTCTCCGGGGTCGAGGAACAGCGCGCGCTCCAGGTGCAGCGCAGCCAGGCCGCGCTTTCCTTGGCGCAGGTACGCAGCGCCGAGGTTCGTCTCCAGCTCGGAGCTGACCGCGCCTTCCTGTAGCAAAGCCTCGTATCCGGCGACCGCGCGAGAGATGTCTCCGGAGAAGTAGGCCGCGTTCGCCTGGTCGAAGAGCGCATTGCCGCGCGCCTCGGGCGGGACGGAGACGGCCGCGCGCGCGGCCGAGGCGGCGCAGAGCGCCGCGAGCGCGAGCCGCATCATGCGTGCCTCCGCAGCTTGTCCAGCTCGCCCAAGAGCCGGCCGGCGCGCTCGAGCCGCGCCTCCTGCAAGCTCAGGTCGGCCTCTCCCGGAGCGAAGCGGGCGCGATCGCACTCGTCGAGGACGCCGATCACCGCCCGCACCGTCCCGGGCGGGTGGCCGCGCGCGAGGAGCTCGCGGCTCAGGTCCTCGCGAGTGAGCCCGGCCGCCGCGATTCCCTGCTTGTCGGCGAGGTACCCGGTCAGCGCGCGCGCCACCTCCGCATGGAAGTCCGCTGCCGACGCCTTCCCCTGGCGCTGCGCCTGAAGCAGCGCCTCCGCGCCGCGCAGCCGGGCCCGGGCGGCGCTGCGCGCCTTCTTCACGCGCTCCTCTGCAGGATCCCGCTCCAGAGCGCGCCGCAGCCGCCCGGCGCCCGCCAGCGCCGCGACGCCGACGGGGCCCATCGTGAGCAGCGGCCAGAACCAGTCCTGCGTCCAGGGAGGAGGCTCGGTCGAGGTCTTCGTCATCCGCAGCCGGATGGGGCGCAAGCCGCCCGCGGCGAGGAGGTTCTGCGCGGGCACCTGCGATCCCGAGGACGGATTCGCAGGTCCGGCGTGCACGTCCAGGCGGATGGGGTCGGTGCGCACGGCGCGATACGCCTTCTGCGCAGGATCGAAGACGTCCATCGAGAGGGCCGGAATCTCGATCGAGCCGGTGCGCTCGGGCACCAGGAGCTGCTCGACCGTGCGCGTGCCCGTCACCTGGCCCTGCTCGACCGATTCCTTGTCGTTGGTGGTCGCATCGTAGGAGCGCAGGCCTGGGATCTGGCCCAGCTTGGGCAGCGCGAGGTTGCGCACGTTTCCGCGCCCCTGCGCGACGAGCCTGAAGGTCACGGGCTGCCCCACGGCGACGGCCACCGGATCCACCGAGGCGGTGAGCGTCCAGCTGCCCACATTGCCCGCGTCGAGCCCCGCGGGCTTGTGCAGCTCCGGCAAGGGCTGCACGTCGAGCGAGACTGGCTGCGACGATCGCCGGGTGGAGCTGCGGGAGAAGAGCATGCCGAAGCCGGTCATCACCTCGACCTCGGCGGGATCGATCTGCACCTTGCCGGGCCGCAGCGGAAAGAGGGCCCGCTTGCGCAGGAGGAAGGCGCGGTACGGGACGCCGTCGATGATCCGCGCCTCGCTGATCAGCTGCTGCGGCGCCTCGATCTCCTCGCTCCAGAAGCCGTCCAGGCGGGGAAGCTGCAGCTTGTCGATGCCGCTCACGTTGATGCGCGCGAGCAGGTACAGCGAGTACGTCACCTGCTGCCCGACGAACGGCCGCTCGCGGTCGATGCTCGCGCGCAGGACGAGGTCGCGGCTCTGCGGGTGCATGTCCTGGAACGGGTCGAGGGAGCCGTCGTCGCCGAACGGGCTCGCCAGCGGCGGAGGAGGCTGCGGCTGTTGCTGGGCGGCGCGGGACCTGGGCGCCGGAGTCTGCCCCGCCGCCAGGGCGCGGATGGAGATGGGCTGGGTCTTGTAGGTCTTCCCTTTGTAGCTGACCCGGGCGGGCTCGATGGTGAGCTGTCCCTCGCGCCGCGGAGCCAGCTTCACGGTGGTCACCGTGGTCCGGCGGAAGCTTGGCTGGTTGTTCAGGAAGGTGAAGGCCACCTGCTCCGACTGCTGCCGGCTGACCACGTCGAAGTCCTTCAGGTCCGGCAAGGTGAGCTCGGCTTGATCTCCCTTGGAGGAGACGCTGGCCGTGATGATGAGGTTCAGCGTCCCGTCCAGGGCCACCTCGTCCGCATCGGTCCGCGCGGTGACCTGCACGTCCTCCGCGGCAAACGCCGCGGAAGCGACGAGCACCAGTGCGAGCGCGCTACCAGTCCTTCTCGACATCGGTCCGCCGCTCCTTCGCCTTCTGCTTCCCGAACCGCCAAACCTGGAGATTCTTCTCGCCTGCGCGCAGCGCGTCGAGAAGCCGCTGCGCCTCGCTCCGATCCATCGGACGGTTTCCGGCCGCTTGCAATTCTTTCTTCTCCCCCGGCTTGTCCTGCTGCTGCTGCTGGGGCGCCTGGCCTTGCTGCTGCTGCTCGTCCTTTCCCGCCTGCTGCTTCTGGCCCTGCTGGTTCTTGTCCTGCTCCTGACCGGCCTGCTTCTGCTGGTCCTTCTGCTGCTCCTGCTGGCCGGGCTGCTTCTGGTCGTCCTTGCCGGCCTGCGGCTGCTTCTTCTCGTCGGGCTTTCCAGCCGGATTCGGCTGCTTCTGCTTGCGCTGCTCCTCCCGGAGCAGGAGCTCCAGGTTCACCTTCGAGTCGCGATCGGTCGGATCGAGCTGCAGAGCCCGGGCATAGGCCGCGATCGCGTCCTCGGGCCGCCCGGACTGCTCCAGCGCATACCCCAGATCGTAGGCCCCCATCGCCTTGAGCGGCGCATCTCCCTCGGTCAGCGCGCGATTCGCCTCCTGCACGGCCTGGGGCGCGAGCTTCGCGTCGCCCGCGCGCAGGAGCGCAGAGGCGCGGTCGTGGGCGAGCGCCCCTGCTTGCGGCCCCGCACCGGGCACCTGCGCCTTCTCGTACGCTTGCAGCGCTCCCTCGAGGTTGCCCTGGATGGCGCGGGCATTTCCGTCGACCACGTTCGGCTCGGGCTTTTCGATCAGCCGGCGCAGCGCGCGGGCTGCGCGATCGGTGAGCGACGGCCCTGGACGCGGCTTCGCCTCGGGTCCGCCGGGCGCCGAGGCGGCGGCGACGAGCGCGGCCAAGGCGAGCGCGATCATGCCGTCCTCCTGCGGCGCAGCCGGCCTTCACCCAGCGCGGCCGCCGCGCACAGGAGCACGAACGCCGGCCAGGCCACGACCGGATAGCGGTCGTCGTACTGCACCGCGAGGCGCGACTCGAGCTCGCCCTTTTGCAGCTTGTCCAGCTCGTCGACCATCGCGGCGATACCCAGGTCGGCGCCTCCTGCGTTCAGCACTTTTCCTCCCGCGCGGGAAGTCAGCTCGCGCAAGCCCGCGAAGTCGGTGCGCGTCAGCACGGTTCGACCGTCCCGATCCTTCTTGTAACCGGTGACGTTTCCCTTCGCGTCGGTGAGGGGAATCGGCTCACCTTCCTCACTTCCGACGGCGACCGCGTACAGGTGGACGCCTGCGTCACCCAGCTCCTGCGCGGCCTCCAGCGCGGCGCCTTCGTTGTCTTCGCCGTCGGTGACCAGGAGCACCGCCTTGCCCGCGGCACCGCGCGCCCCGCCGTCAAGCACGCGGCGAGCTTCCTGCAGCGCCGCCGCGATCGCCGTTCCCTGCTGGGGCATGGCTCCCGGATCGACGGCGCGCAGGAACAGCTTGGCCGCGCTGTAGTCGGTGGTGAGCGGGCACTGCACGAAGGACTCGCCGGCGAACACCACCAGCCCGACCCGGTCGCCCTTCAGCCGATCGAGGAGCGCCGTCACCTCCACCTTGGCGCGCTCCAGCCGGGAGGGCTTCACGTCCCGCGCCAGCATGCTGGTCGACGCGTCCAGCG
>Ga0126375_10000253_pt1 | contig 13321 bp, 10 predicted proteins | sample PanSoiMetPlot_14_FD_109577 | JGI IMG/M metagenome (GOLD analysis project Ga0126375, IMG submission 109577) | Tropical forest soil microbial communities from Panama - MetaG Plot_14 | ecosystem: Environmental > Terrestrial > Soil > Tropical forest | place: Panama | collected 2016-02-17 | reverse complement strand
GAACGTTGGCCGGACTGGCCTGACCGGATCGTTGCTCTCATTGGCCCTGAAGGATCGGGTAAAAGTCATCTTGCCGCTATTTGGGCGGAAGCCACCGGCGCGCGCGTTTTGTCGGCAAAACTACTATCCACGACGAATGTCCCTGGAGCGCTCGCGACTGGGGCACTGGCCGTCGAAGATCTGCGAGCCGTCGATCTCGACGAGCGGGCGCTGTTTCATCTTATCAATCTTGCGCGTGAAGAGCAGGCATATGTGCTTTTGACATCTCGTTCTGCGGTCGCGACTTTCCCCGTGACAATTCGGGATCTGGCCTCGCGACTGCGTGCGGTGCCGTCTGTCCTCCTCACGCCACCCGACGACGCACTTTTGCGATCCCTCTTGGTTAAGCTCGCCGCAGATCGCCAGTTAGCGCTCGACGAGCCTTTGCTGAACTATCTCGTCAATCGGATTGAACGGTCATTCGCGGCAGCCTATTCGGCAGTCGAAAGGCTGGATGATGAAGCACTGCGTCAGCAGCGTCCTGTGACGCGGGCACTCGCCGCCGAACTGTTTCGCACTCCTTAACGTAGATATGTCATGATTGACACGGGCCGCCAGAACTGAACTGTCATCCAGCGGCCACTATTATCGGCTACGGCTCTTTGACTTTCAGGCTGTCCTTCAAATGGCTGATCGCAAACAAGGTACTGTTTTAGTTGAGGAAACCGCCCAAAACGACAATCGGGCCGAATTCACTAAAACGGCTGCCCCCACGCCGGTTCCCAATCTGAGAGCGAGCCCCGAGCGGTTCATAAATCGCGAGTTGTCTTGGCTCCATTTTAATCGGCGCGTCCTGGAAGAGGCGGCTAATGAGCACCATCCGCTGCTCGAACGTGTCCGGTTCCTTTCGATATCCGCGAATAATCTCGACGAATTTTTTATGGTGCGGGTTGCGGGGCTCAAAGGCCAACAGCGACAGGGTATCCTGACTCAAAGTCCGGACGGCCTCACCCCGTCCGAGCAACTCGGCCGCATTGGCGAAGCGGTTTCCCAACTCGCGCGCGATCAGCAGCAGCGCTGGCTGGAGCTTCGCCCAGCGCTGGCTTCCGCAAATGTTGTGCTTGTAGATGGGGCGATCTCAAGAAGGCGGAGCGCAATTGGCTGGAAGAGCACTTTCTCACGCATGTATTTCCGTTGCTGACACCGCTCGCGATCGATCCGGCACATCCATTCCCGTTTATACCGAATCTAGCTTTTTCAATCGCATTGCAGCTCGCTCGTGGCAAAGACGGCAAGGCGATGAATGCTCTCATACGCATGCCACAGAAGATCGAGCGGTTTATCAGATTGCCGAGCAGTGGCGATCCCGGCATCCGATTGATCACGCTGGAGGAAACGACTGCACTGTTCATCGGCCGGCTGTTTCCCGGTTATACCGTCAAGGGGCAGGGAGCATTCCGTGCCATCCGGGACTCCGAAGTGGAAATTGAAGAAGAGGCCGAAGACCTCGTGCGATTGTTCGAAACGGCGCTCAAACAGCGCCGGCGCGGATCGGTGATCCGACTCGAACTTAGCGCTTCAATGCCGCCAGAGCTATGCAATTTCGTGCAGCGAGCGCTGGCGGTTGCCGACGATGAAGTCTTCAGGGTCGACGGTGTCCTCGCGCTCAACGATCTCAATCAGCTCACGAAACTTGACCGGCCCGATCTCGAATTTGTTCCGTACAATCCTCGCTATCCGGAGCGCATACGCGACCACGGTGGGGACTGTTTCGCCGCGATTCGCCAAAAAGACCTCATCGTCCACCATCCTTACGAATCATTCGATGTCGTGGTGCAATTCTTGCAGCAGGCCGCGCGCGATCCTAGTGTGGTTGCGATCAAACAGACGCTCTATCGCACGTCGGCGGAATCGCCGATCGTGAAGCAACTCGTGGAAGCGGCTGAAGCAGGCAAATCGGTGACCGCCCTCGTTGAACTTAAGGCACGCTTTGACGAGGAAGCTAACATCCGCTGGGCGCGCGATCTCGAACGTGCAGGCGCGCAAGTCGTGTACGGATTTATCGAGCTAAAAACACATGCCAAATTGTCATTAATTGTGCGGCGCGAAGCGGGAGAACTGGCGACCTACGTGCACGTTGGGACTGGAAATTATCATCCAGTCACCGCGCGGGTTTATACCGACTTATCCTTCTTCACCGCCGATGCAGTCATTGGCCGCGATGTTGCGCGCATATTCAATTACATCACCGGTTACGCTGAGCCAGCCGAGCTTGAACGCATGGCGATTTCGCCGATCAACCTTCGCAAGCGCATTCTCGACCACATTGCTCAGGAGATCGCGCATGCCAAAGCTGGTAAGCCTGCGTCGATCTGGATGAAGCTGAACTCGCTAGTCGATCCGGGCATCATTGACGCTCTTTACGATGCCTCGGCTGCTGGCGTTACGGTTGACCTGGTCGTGCGCGGCATCTGCTGTTTGCGACCCGGAGTACCGGGGCTGTCGGAAAATATTCGCGTGAAGTCAATTGTCGGGCGATTCCTCGAACACGGCCGCATCTGTTGTTTCGGGGTCGGCCATGCGCTGCCACATCCGAAGGCTGCAGTCTACATATCCTCGGCTGACATGATGCCGCGCAATCTCGATCGCCGGGTCGAAGTCCTTTGTCCGATTCTCAATGCGACCGTGCATGAACAGGTGCTCGGCCAAATTATGGTCGCCAATTTCAAGGATAACGAACAGAGCTGGAAGCTCTTGCCGGACGGCAGTTCCGCGCGCATAAAGGCGGCCCCGGGCGAAGAAGCCTTCAACGCCCACAAATATTTCATGACGAATCCGAGCCTGTCAGGCCGTGGGAAATCGCTCAAGGAATCGCCGCCGCGCAGCCTTATACGCCGCCTCATCGAAGGGGCGTAAGCGCTCATCAGCAATTGTTGCATCGGCGAAAGGGCGCCTCGACCACGGTCCGCCAATCGCGGTTATCGACATCGGTTCGAATTCAGTCCGTCTTGTTGTTTATGAGGGACTTACTCGTTCGCCGACGCCGATCTTCAATGAGAAAGTGTTGGCCGGTTTGGGACGCCAGGTTCAGTCGACCGGCCTACTGCCGCTGGATGCCATCGATACCGCGTTCGATGCCCTGCGTCGTTTCCGCGCCTTGTGCGATGTTTTGTACGTGCGGCGCATTTGGGCGATTGCCACCGCGGCTTGCCGGGATGCACGTAACGGCCGCGCATTCATCGCTGAAGCCGAACGCATTTGCCGCACAACGATCGCGATTCTCTCTGGAAGGCGCGAGGCCCATCTTACCGCGCTTGGAATCGTGTCCGGGATTCATAAGCCTGACGGCATTGTCGGCGACCTTGGCGGCGGCTCTCTCGAGCTTGTTGACGTGCATGGCTCGCGTGTGCGCGGCGGCGTTACATTGCCCTTTGGCGGGCTTGCGCTCCAGGACATCACCGGCAAATCGCTCAAGAAAGCCGAGAAATTCGTCGAGGAAGCCTTCGAGGATCTCGGCATGTTGCGCGATGGCGAAGACCGCACTTTTTATGCGGTCGGGGGGACCTGGCGCGCGCTGGCGCGGCTGCACATGTGGCAGACCGGCTATCCATTCCATGTCATGCACAACTACAGTATTTCAGCGCGCGAGGCCCAAGAATTTTCCAGACTTGTGCATCACGTCGATACCGAAACATTGTCGAAAATCGAAGTTGTCAATACCGCTCGCCGCCCACTGCTCTCCTATGCCGCACTGGTGATGGAGAACCTTGTCCGCACGATCAAGCCGAAGCAGGTCGTCATCTCTGTGCTCGGCGTGCGCGAAGGCTTGCTTTACTCGCTGCTTAATGCGCGCGAACGCCTGCGGGATCCGCTAATCTCGGCGGCAGCTGACCTAAATGTCCTGCGTTCTCGCTCGCCGCGCCATGGCGAGGAGCTGATAGCCTGGGTCGACCATTTCATGGCCTCCTCGGGGTTGGACGAAAGTGCCGACGAGCGCCGGTTGCGCCACGCGGCTTGCCTATTGGCAGACATAGGTTGGCGCGCGCATCCCGATTATCGAGGTGAGCAATCGATGAACATCATCGCGCATGGTTCTTTCGTTGCCATTGATCATCCCGGACGTGCGTATCTCGCGCTTTCGGTCTATTTCCGCCACGCCGGCCTGAGTGAAGATGATTTGTCACCGCGGCTGCGCGAGCTCGCCACTACGCGCATGCTGGATCGCGCGCGTGTACTTGGTGCCGCCATGCGGGTCGCTTACATCCTCACCGCCGGACAGAGCGGCGTGCTTCCCAGGACGCCGATGCAGGTAAAACGCGGCAAGCTGATTCTCAAAATGTGCGGCTCTTACAGCGAGCTTGCCAGCGATCGACTGGCTGGGCGCCTGCGGCAGCTGGCACGGCTGATCGGCCGTGAGCCATTGATCGAGACTTGATCGCCAGTCCGGAGTGTCGCAAAGCGAGCCAGAAACAACTTAGCCCTTTTCGACCGCTATTACTTTTCCGTTGTCTACCGCCAGAGCAAGCCGGCCCTGCTTGAGTGCCAGTGCTTTGTTCCCGAATAGTTCGCGCCTCCATCCTTTCATTGCCGGGACGTCGGCCTCGTCATTCGCGGCGATACGATCGAGATCATCAACCGTAGCAATGATTTTGGCCGCAACGCCATGTCGTTCTGCAGTCATTCGGAGCAACACTTTGAGTAGTTCGACAGTGGCCGCGCCATTCGCCGCCGGCTTGAAACGTTCCTGCCGCGGTAGCGTCTTCTGGTCGCGCGCGAGACCACGCTTGACCGCTTCAATGATCTGCTCAGCCCACCGCGAGCGCTCGAAACCTTTCGGCAGCGAGCGCAGATGTGCTAGGCGCTCGATCGTCGTCGGGGCTTGCACCGCAATGTCCCCGATCACTTCATCCTTGATCACGCGCCCTCGCGGGACGTCACGAGTCTGTGCTTCGCGCTCTCGCCAAGCGGCGACCTCCATCAGCACAGCCAGTTCCTTTGGCTTGCGTACACGGTTCTTCAGCCGCTCCCATGCTCGTTCCGGGTCGGCGCGATAGGTCTCAGGCGAAGTCAGCACTTCCATCTCGGCCTCGACCCAGTTACTGCGCCCGCGTGTTTCCAGGTCGGCCGCAAGTTTCAAATAGACATCTCGCAAATGGGTTACGTCGGACATCGCGTACGCAATTTGCGCGTCGCTAAGCGGGCGCCGGGTCCAGTCCGTAAAGCGGTGTGATTTGTCGAGCGTATCGCCGGTGATGCGCTGCACAAGTTGGTCGTACGATATTGAGTCGCCATAGCCGAGAACCATAGCGGCAACCTGGGTATCGACAATCGGATGCGGGATGGTTTTTGCCATGTTCCAGACAATTTCGATGTCCTGCCGCGCGGCATGAAACACTTTGACGACGCTTTCATTTGCCATCAGGTCAAAAAACGGCGCCAGATCGAGGCCTGTGGCCAGGGTGTCAATCACCGCGGCCTCTTCGGGTGAGGCGATCTGCGCGACGCAGAGCAAAGGATAGTAAGTGGTTTCACGCAGGAATTCGGTATCGACAGTGACGAAGGGCTGCTTCGCCATGCGCGAGCAAACCGCTACAAGGTCGCCAGTGGTGGTGATCACATCCATTGTCGCCGCAAAGCTAATCCGGTTCAGCTCCGTTGTGGCTACTGGCACTTACTATCCACGCACGCGTGTCATCTGAATGAATTCCCAGGGGCTTGGCATGGCCGAGACGGGCACCTCTATCAAGACCGGTTCACGACGGGCGAAAGATTCCCGTAACGCCAGGCGCAGCTCTTCCGGTGTACGGGCGCGCCGGCCTGCAGCTCCGAAACTTTCGGCGTATTTGACGAAATTGGGATTGGCAAGATCACAAGCGATCAGCCGGTTACCGAACTGTTCCTGCTGGATACGTCGCACATTGCCAAAGGCGCCGTCGACGAAAATTAGAGCCACCAAGGGAATTCGGTGACGAACAGCGGTAGCAAGCTCGTTGCCGGTGTAAAGAAATCCACCATCGCCATTGATTGAGAGCACCGGTGCGTCTGGTCTCGCGTGTTGCGCGCCAAGTGCAGTGGCGTACCCCCAGCCGAGATTATCCTGAAAGCCGGGCGAGAGGAATGTGCGTGGTTTGTGGACCGGAAAAGCGAGCCGGGCGACGAAACCGATCTGTGTGACTTCGTCTACGTAGATACCGTCCTCCGGCAGTTCAGCGCGGATTGCCTCAAGGAAAGCCAGTTGGGGTGCAAGCTTGGCAAGCCTTTCTCGTAGCCTGGCTTGACGCTCCAACATTTCATCACGTCGTGGGGTCCGTCGCACATTGAATTTAACGAGCTCTTCAATTAGCCGCCGCAAAATCGGTGCAGCATCGCCGACAAGCGCTACTTTCGGTTTGTGCAGACGTGCAGGTTCATCCGCATCGGCATCGACGCGTACAATCTGCAGATCCTTATCTAGGCCCCATTGTGTTATCGGGTCGAGCAGTCTGGTACCAACCGCCAGCACAGCGTCGGCTTCCGCCCACAGCTCTCTGCCGAGCGGAAGTGTCACGCTCAGCGGATCGCGGCTATCGAGAACGCCGCGTCCGCGCCGATAGCCAAGCACGGGCGCCTGCAACATGTTTGAAAGAAGTGTCACCTCACGAGACGAATCCTGCGCGCCGCCGCCTGCGACAATCAGCACGCGTTTGGACTTGCCGAGAGCTTTTGCCGCTGTGCGCACTTTTTCGTCGTCGATTTTTTGAGCACGCGTTGGCGAGGGCGGCACGATTGCGGATACCGCTCCGCGCTTGCCCCAAACATCGATCGCACATTCGATCGCGGCCGGTCCAGGACGGCCGCGGCTCATAGATTGAATTGCTTTTGCGATCTTGATTGATGCATCAGCCGGCCCGTCAATATAGGATGAATGATCGACGAGTCGCGCGATGATGCCCGTTTGATCGCGAATCTCATGGAGATGCCCTTGGTGCTTGCCGATCGCCGCTGCTGGAATCTGCCCGATCATTGCCAGCACCGGCGCATTCATTCCGTAGGCCGTAAGCAATGCGGCGCCTGAGTTGAGCAGGCCGGGCCCTGGCACCACCGAGTAGGCTTGTGGCTTGCCGGTCGCCAGTGCTGCGCCCAACGCCATATAGGCCGCGCCTTGTTCGTGCCTGGTATGGACAACGCGCAGAAAGTCACCGGCGCGCTGAAAGGCATCGAACAGATCGTCATTGTGGATGCCCGGCAGTGCGTAGACGGTACCAAGCCCATGGCTGACGAGGGTCGCAACCGCCGCCTCGGCAGTTGTCATTTTGGTTAAGGTCGATCTCGGTTTCTTTTCAGGGGCGGCTTTGGGCATGTAGACGTCTAGCTAATGTAGAGCTGAGTGTGCAGACGGCAAGCAAGTTGTCGAGCCTGGTTGCCTTGACAAAGCTGGCCCCCCATGCGCTTTTCGCCGGCCTCACAGCAGATCCTGACTTGCTCCTCGGAAATACTCATGCATCGCTATCGCTCACATACCTGCGGCGCGCTTCGCGACAGCGATATCGGCACGATCGTCCGGCTCTCGGGTTGGTGCCACCGTATCCGTGATCACGGCGGTGTCCTATTTATTGACTTGCGGGACCACTATGGCCTCACGCAGGTCGTGGCCGACCCCGACAGCAAGGCCTTCAAGCTCGCCGAAACGCTTCGTTCGGAATGGCTCGTGCGCATCGATGGCCAGGTGCGTCACCGGCCTGCCGGCACCGAAAATCCTGATCTGCCGACCGGTCAGGTCGAGGTTTACATCGATGAAATCGAGGTGCTCGGCCCTGCCGCAGAGCTGCCCATGCCGGTCTTCGGGGAGCAGGACTATCCGGAAGAGATCAGGCTCAAGTACCGCTTCCTTGATCTGCGCCGCGATCACCTGCACGCGAACATCATGTTGCGGGGCAAGATCATTGATTCGATTCGCCGGCGCATGAAGGAGAGCGGCTTTTTCGAATTTCAGACGCCAATTCTCACAGCCTCCTCGCCGGAAGGCGCGCGAGACTATCTGGTGCCGTCGCGTCTGCATCCAGGAAAATTCTACGCGCTGCCGCAGGCCCCACAGCAATTCAAGCAACTGATCATGGTTGCGGGCTTCGATCGTTATTTCCAGATCGCACCGTGTTTCCGCGATGAGGACGCGCGTGCTGACCGCTCGCCTGGTGAATTCTATCAACTCGACCTGGAGATGAGTTTTGTTACTCAGCAGGACGTCTTCGATGCGGTCGAGCCGGTTATGCGCGGCGTGTTCGAGGAATTTTCTAACGGCAAGCCGGTGAGTCCCAAGTTTCCGCTTATTCGCTATGCCGATGCGTTGCGCTTATACGGCAGCGACAAGCCCGACTTGCGCAACCCGATCGTCATGCAGGATGTCAGCGAAGCATTTCGTGGATCCGGTTTCAAGATCTTTGCCAATATCCTTGCAAGCGATCCGTCGGCGCAGGTATGGGCTATTCCTGCCCCGAAAGGCGGCAACCGCGCCTTCTGCGATCGCATAAATTTCTGGGCGCTCGAGGAAGGCCAACCTGGCCTTGGCTATATCTTTTGGCGCGAGGGCGAGGAAAGCGGCGCCGGTCCGATAGCCAAGAACATCGGGCCTGAACGCACGAGGCAAATTGCCGGCCAGCTCAAGCTTGGTGTCGGCGACGCAGTTTTTTTTGTCGCTGGCAGGCCAAAAGACTTCGTCAAATTTGCCGGACCCGCGCGAGTGAAGATCGGCGAAGAGTTGGACCTCATCGCCAAGGCTCGTTTCGAATTCTGCTGGATCGTCGACTTCCCGATGTACGAGTGGAACGAAGACGAGAAAAAAATCGATTTCTCCCATAATCCATTCTCGATGCCGAATTTGCCGGTCGCGGAATTCCTCGCACTTGATCCCAAAGACACCGCCAAGCTCCTGGCGATCAAGGCGATTCAGTACGATATCGTTTGTAACGGTGTAGAATTGTCGTCCGGCGCAATCCGCAACCATCGCCCCGAGGTCATGAAGAAGGCATTCGCTATTGCGGGCTATTCCGAAGACGTGCTCGAAAAGAAATTTGGCGGCATGCTGCATGCGCTCTCGCTTGGCGCACCGCCGCACGGGGGTATCGCGCCGGGCATCGATCGCATCGTCATGCTGCTCGGTGGCGAGGAAAATCTACGCGAAGTGGTGCTATTTCCGATGAACCAGCGCGCCGAGGACTTGATGATGGGAGCCCCGTCAGAGGCGACGCCGAAACAGCTCAAAGAGTTGTCCATTCGGTTGGATCTCCCGAAGAAATAGTTCTCGCCTCGAAGGGAATACCGTTGCGCTGGCGTCGATCAACCGCTCTCTATCAGGTCTTGCTGGAAGCGCGCTCAACGTTCACCCGCCTTATGCAAATTTTTGCCGTGCCGCACTCTGTGCGATTGTTCGCGCAAGCCACGCCAAAAACAGCGATCGTGCTGCGCAGCTCGCGTCTAAATGAGGCAGCGTCGCGAACTAAGACTCAGTTGTCAGGTAGGGGGATAAACTCGATTTCGTCGCCTGGCACTTTGCCGAAATGGCCAGTTTTCCATTCCGCTTTCGCTTGTTCGATGCGCTCCTTGCGTGACGAAACGAAATTCCACCAGATGTGGCGCGGGCCATCCATTGGCGCCCCGCCGAGAATGACGAAATGGGTGTCGGTTACCGCTGTGATCGACACTGTGTCGCAAGGTCGAAACACGAGGAGACGTCCTGCTTCGAACTTGTCGCCCGCAATGTCGACCACGCCGCCGATAACATAGATCGCGCGTTCCTCATGGCCGGCATCGAGCGGCAGCGTGGTACCAGCCTTCAGGTGAACATCGCCGAACATCGTTTCATGCACTGTCGGCACCGGTGAGGACGCGCCATAGAGCGAGCCAACTACAACGTGCACATTTTTGCCGTTGTCCTTGACGACCGGGAATTCGGTAGTCTCATGATGCGCAAACCCGGCTTCCATTTCCTCTTTTGACGCCGGGAGCGCCACCCACATCTGCAGGCCGTGAATCGGTTCGTGGTCGACACGGCGTTCCGGACGCGTGCGCTCGGAATGAACGATCCCGCGACCAGCCGTCATCCAGTTTACTTCGCCCGGCTTGATCGCCACCGCAGTACCGAGGCTGTCGCGATGCATGATCTCGCCCTCGAAAAGATAAGTTACGGTAGCTAGCCCGATATGCGGATGCGGCCGCACGTCGAGGCCATTACCTGCGCGGAATTCGGCCGGACCGAAATGATCGAAGAAAATGAAGGGACCGACCATGCGTGTGCGCGCAGACGGCAGCGCACGGCGGACGGCAAAGTCACCGAGGTCCACGGTGCGGGGCACGATCACCTGGCTTATGGCATCACATTGATAGTTATTTCCTGCCTCTGGATCCTTGCCGGGAAAGAAACTCATGGTCGGCTCCTGTGCACGGACTCATCCCTAGCGCGCGGGTATGTCAAAAAGACGCAGCGCATTGCCGCGAGCGATGCGACGCACCTGCTCAGAGGAAAGCTGAACAAGCCAGCTGCGATATTCCTTGAAGATCGTATCGTAGCCGAACCAGCGCTCATTGACCCAAGTGTCCGAACCGAGCAGGAAGCGATCAGAATGAAGCTCAAATAGTTCGCGCCATTCTCTTGTCAACTTGCCGTCGCCGTCGGTGATACCCCCACGGTAGGATAGTTCGCCCCACAACGCATCCTTATGCTGGTCGAACAGTTCCGCAACGCGCGCTGCGGGGATCGAAAATCCCGTGTGTGCCCAGATAATCCTGGCCTTGGGATTGTGACGGAACAGGATGAGCAACGCCTCTTCGTCGCAATGCGCGTGGAGGTAAAGGTTTCGGTCCGCCGCGAAATCCACCATCTTCTTGACCCATTCCGACTCCGCCGCCTTTCCGTAGATATGGAATTCTCCGATGCCGCGGTAGGTGCCGCGCGAGTACTCGTCCTTGATCAGCTCGAAGATCGCCGGATCGCTGAACCAGGTCTGTATGTCGTTGCGCACGCGATAAGGCCGGATGAAGGGCACTACTTTCAGCTCAGGCCAGGCTGCATCCGCCAGCTCATGCGTACCTTTGTTCGGGCGGCTGTTGGCGATAATGCCGATGATGCCGTTACGCCGAAATACCTCACGCACCTGATCGAGCGAATAGAATGGTTTTGGCTCCTGGTTGTAATGCAGGTGGGCATCGAAGATTTCGATCTGCTCCTGCGCGCACGCACCGAACAGCGCCATCTCCATGACAGTGAACGCAGTCAATAAGACTGAGCGAATTTTCATTCCACCTCCTCCATGCGATTCGGATTAGCCCGCGTTTTCGAACATTGACCGATCGCTAACCATAGTGACGGCTCAGACGATTTCACGCCAGAGTAGGGCTACGTGGGCCTTGTAGGGGATGACGCACGCATCGCCATCAACGACGTGGGCACTGGTCACAGCAGGCTTTCTCCTACATGCCCAAACTCGGCGTCGACATCATCGAGATCCACCGACACCGACCACGACTCGACCACCAGCATCGAGAAACTCTGGTGGGAACTCGTTTCATCAACTCGTCGAGGCAATCTATCCATTGCAGCCGGCAGCCGTCCACGCGACCGCTGCTGCTGGGGGAGATTAAGACCTCAAGCTGTCCACAATCTGCCCCGAGCGCCCGATTTGATAAGCGCTGAAACTTCGCCTAAGACGGTGGGGCAGGAGGGAGGTCCAATGACTCGATTTGCCACGACCTTGGTTGCGTTCACACTCATCGCGCTGACAGCGATGCAGCCGGTGGCGGCGCAGGACAATACGCTCGGCGGGGCGCTACTCGGCGGTGCGGCTGGCGCCATTATCGGCGGTGCCGCGACCGGTCGGGCCGGCGGCGCAGTTGCGGGCGGCGTCATCGGCGCGGCGGCGGGAGCGATGCTCGGCTCACAGTTCGAGCCACGACGGGGCGGCTACTATTGGTACAATAACAGCTGCTGGGCCCGTTACGGTGACGGGAGCTATCACCGCATATCGAGTCGCTATTGCTACTGATATAGATGGTCGCGGCAAAGAAAAGGGGCGACCTTTGCAGGCCGCCCAGTTAAAACGCCACGCGGGAGGAACCTCGTAACGGGTCGGCTTTAAGACAGCCGGCCCACGTGACCGTATGTCGTTTCAACAGTCCGTCATGGACTCGCTGATTCGTCAATCGAATTTTTCAGAAATTCGACAGCGGCCGCGTCTTAGGCGCCCCAGCCTTACACCCCGCCTAGTTCTTTCTCGATCGCGGCGGTAACGAGCGGGTCAGCCGGTTCGACGGCCAAAGCGAAGGCCGCCTTAAGGTACCCATCGCGCCCGATCAGATATTTATGGAAATTCCACCGTGGCCCCTCGAGCGAGTGTTCGGCTGCTGCCCATTTGTAAAATGGATGCGCATCCTTGCCTTTCACCACAACCTTGTTGGTAATAGGGAACGTGAAATGATACTGACCTTGGGAAGTGGCATGGATTTCGCTCACACCGCCCGCCTCCTCGCCCCCAAAGCAGTTGGACGGCACGCCGAGAACGACCAGCCCGCGGGTCCGTTACAGAGCGCTTTAAAGTCAAAGACCTAGGGTAGACGTGTTGCAAACGTGCTCCGCTCGGGCACTGCGCACCGCAGCTTCAATCTTCGCCATGTCGGAACGATCCTTTTCCACGTCCTCAAACAGGTGGCCGTACAAGTCGAACGTCATATTGATCGACGAATGCCCCATGACTGTCTGTAGCCGCAGCCGAGATATTTAATGAACAGATTAGCAGCGGCTTGCCGAAGTGGGGGTAAAGCGAACATTCCTCGAACATGCGGCGATGTCCGCTTTTGACCCAAAGCGGACATGCCGAAACCGATAACCTCCTGCGGCGTTCCGTGGCTAGCGGTCACCCTTTTGAAACGTGCCGATCAGCTCTGCATTGGCCAGTACGTGGCCCCGCATTGCTCGCTCGATCTGCGATTTCGTCGCGCCTTTTAGATCGAGCGTGATATCCAGCGCGTAGAGCTTATGGAAGTAACGGTGCCGGCCGATCGGCGGACACGGGCCGCCATATTCCGTCTTTTTGAAATCATTGAGCCCAAGTAAGACGCCTTGCGGTAACCGTGCCTTGCCTGCGTTCTCGGGCAAGCTCTTGGTATCGGGCGGTATGTTGTAAACGACCCAATGTACCCAAACCATCTTGGGTGCTTTCGGGTCGGGAGCGTCAGGATCATCGACAATGAGGACGAGACTTTTAGCGCCGTTGGGGACACCCTCCCACGTCAGTGGTGGCGAAACATCTTCGCCCTCGCAGGTGTACTTCGAGGGAATATGATCATTCTGTTGGAACGCCGGTGAATTTAGCGT
>Ga0126375_10000252_pt1 | contig 13363 bp, 10 predicted proteins | sample PanSoiMetPlot_14_FD_109577 | JGI IMG/M metagenome (GOLD analysis project Ga0126375, IMG submission 109577) | Tropical forest soil microbial communities from Panama - MetaG Plot_14 | ecosystem: Environmental > Terrestrial > Soil > Tropical forest | place: Panama | collected 2016-02-17 | reverse complement strand
GTTACCCTCAGGCGCTATCGCCAGGACGGCGAAATAATCTTTGCTGAACGAGCGCATTAAAAACGTGACTTCTTCGTGAGTGACAACCAGTTCACGCAACTCTCCAAGATTCATATCCTTTCCTGAGCGGTTGGCGCTGCGTATCACCGAAGTCAGCTCCGCTGCTGCCACGTCCAGGTTAGCGGCTGAACCTTCATCAGTGAAAAACTTTTCAACTGACAAACCATCGACGCCCATAATCAAAGCGCCCAGGCCGCCATCTGTTTTCTCCACGATAGTTTGAAGTGTCTGTCGGAACATTTCGGCGTCTCACGAAAGCGATGTGGCGCAAGTTAACAACCTTGCGCCACATGAATCAAGCGAAACTCAGCCACAGTTCATTCGGGCCGTTGCCCACTGACTGCTCCAGGCCTCGCTGTCCCGGCTCCCGGTGCCGCTGGTTGAGACGGAGCACCCAGAACATTGGGCTGCGGACTCATCGGCTGCACGGGGGCTTTCTCGGGCTGTTGCAACTCAGTCGGCGTCGGCGTATTGGTCTGCGGATTGCCAAGCGGTACCGGCTGCGGCACGCTCTTCGTGCGCGGACCCGTTTGCGGCGTCGTCGAAGTCGGACGGCCAAAGTAGTCGGGACGATAGATATGCGGAGTGATGAAGAACAGAATTTCTGTTGAAGCCTTCGTCACCAGTTTACGTTTGAAAAGATTTCCAACAATCGGAATGCTTGCCATTCCCGGTGTGCGCTGTCTTTGCGTTGCATCCTGGTCGGCCAGCACGCCACCCATAACCGTTGTGCCGCCATCCGGCACCAGCACTTCGGACTGCATGCGCTGTGTGTCAATGCCAGGAACTCCACCGACGGCTATGCCGGTATTGACAGTGTTGTTCTCGATCGTCACGCGCAAGACAACCGTGCCGGCGTCCGTGATTTGCGGTGTGATTGAAAGGCGAAGTGGCACAGATACGAATGTGGTTGTAACTACTGCGGTGCCGCCGGCTGCTTGGGTCGTCTGCACCGGAATCTGAGATCCGCTTTCGATTTGCGCCGGTCGATTATTCAGAGCGGTAATTCGTGGCGTGGCAACGGTCTTGACCTCACCTCGATTTTCGGCCGCGCTAACCAACAAACTGATTTGGGCAGTGCCAATCAAACCCGTCGTTAAGCCAATCACGGTGTTCGCTGCTGCCGCTCGCAGGTTATTCAAAGGCATCGCAGTGTTGCCCAGGCCACCGAACACGCTATAAGGATTCGGTCCAGATGTAAGCGTCGCGCCTTGCGAATTGCCGCCGCTACCGCCGCCTTGTCCGCTGTTCGACCCACTCGCCGGTAACGACGAAATATTCGCCAGGCTACCACGGTCACCGCCAATCACGCCCAACGAGAGCTGAGCGCCAAGGTCGCGGCTAAAGTTGCGCTGGGCAATCACGATGCGAGTTTCGATTTCCACTTGGGGTTCTGGCTGATCCAGAATTGCCACTAACTGACGAATTGCGTCGATGTTTTCTTTCACATCCGTCACAATCAGCGTATTGCTGCGACCTTCAACCTCGACTGATCCCAGGCGGGACAAACGTCGCTTGATGATCGGGAGCAGGCCCTGATCGCCACCGAGACCCGTAAGATCGCCACCGGCTCCTCCGCTGTAACTCAGGTTCGTCGAACCACCGGCAAAGGCGCTCGTCGAGCCCGCGGCCTGGGCCAGTGTCCCCGAAGCGCGTGCATAGTTCAACCGAATGAACTCAGTCACGAGTGGAGCATTGCTGAGCTGCGCGTCTTTGATCACTCGTTGTGTCTCAGCTTCTTTGGCCAACATGTCACTCGTAGCTACACGCAGAATGTTTCCGTTGACATCAATGCCCAGCCTATTCGCCCGCAGAATTGCGTCGAGCGCGTAATTCCAGGGCACATCCTGAACGTTCACGGTCACCGGCACTGCTCCCACTGAGCTATCGATGACAAAATTGATGCCATATTGTTCCGTGATGTAATTCAGGATGTCGCGCACATCGGCGTTAACGACGTTCAAATTTATCGGCTCGCCGGCGAACCCTGACTGGCCATATTGACGGCCCTGGTTCCCCTGCTGCGTCATGTTGTCCTTCGCCGGACTATTTACCGGCTGAGACTTCACAGGCGTCGGCGAAGGATCCGGTTGCGCCGTCAAATCGGCTCGAGTCGATCGTGTTGACACTCGTGCCGTTCTGGCCGAGGCCGCGAACGCGAAGCTGTTGAGAGACAGGCCGGCGACGCACGCGAGGGCGCATGTTCTGACGGCGATATTCTTAAAGTGCTTAGGCATTATTCCCTCCTCAGGGACCAGCTGAACGTCCGCTACGCGCTCGCTCGAAATGCCTAATGGAAACATTCAGAGCGCGGCCGCACTGACGCGGCAGTTCAGCCTGTTTTCAAAGTGAACAAAACATCTCTGCTTAGTTCACGGGGTGGCCGTCCGGACAGCAAAGAGGAACGGCCCGAAATCTTTAGCTATTGCTTATCCGGAGTTACCGGTTTAGCCGCAGCATCGGCTGATGAGGCTCTGGCCGACGTCTGGGTTGGGGTCATACCTTCAATTGGACTTGCCGGACGCAGAGGCTTGATTTCAACCGACTTTTCTTTGCGTCCATCAGTCCACACCATGTCACGGCGGAATACCAACCGGTTCTCTTCAATTGCTACCAGCTGGCCATCAAAAAAAGACTCGCCCGGATAGACCACATACGAAAGCTTGGGAGTAAGTGGAGTTGCCTCTACCATCGCTGACCAACCGCGTGGGGTGCGAAAGATACCGGTGACTTGAACTTCACTCAACAACAGGGCTGTCGTTGGCTTTGGTGGCACGACATGTGCGCCGGCCGCGGCTGCCCGCTGGGCGCGATAACGTTCAATGCGCACCTGGATTGATGGCGGCTCTAATTTTGTTACCGCCGCTTTCGACTTAAGGACCGGCTGATATCTCTTGAAAGGATCTCGGCCAGATGATTTCTCGTTGACCGGCTTAACCTCAGCCTTATCCTGTGCGGCGACATCGAAGGCTGCGAAGCTAATCGCCGACATCATCAACGCGGCACTAAGCCCGAATCGAATTGCTTTTTTGTAGTCCATCATCTTCTTTCCTGAATCTTAGGAAGTTGAGTTTAGTTTCTGGAGCCAGTGGCCACTTGTTGAACCGCCTGACTGGTAGCGGCAACCGGATTTGCGGCCGGACTCGAACCCGGGTTTGGCTTGGATTGGTTTGCGTTTTGCTTCTGCAGGTTCTCGCTGGATGCGTAATAAGCAGTCAAATCGAACCGGGCTTCGACGGTTTTCGCGGTGGCCTGGGTATCCAACTGCTTGATCTCGAAATTGCTAATGGAAACGATGCGCTGATAATGCGCCATTTGATCAAAGAAGGAACGCAGGCCGGCAAACGAACTCTGGACGGATACATCAATCTTCTTACCGCTGTAAAAATCCTGTTGCATATCCTCTTTCGGCGTGAATTTTCTCAAGGATAGTCCAGTAGATTTCGCGCGATCCTGGATACCTTCCAAGACTCTTGTTAGCTCGCGCTGTTCCGGCAATAACGCCTTCAACTCTTCCAGCTCTTCCTGTTTGTTCTTATAAGCCGCGCGGAATTCACTCAGGCGCTGCGAGGCAATCTGCGCTTCGGCATTAGCCTTTTGCAACACACTGATCTGATCCTGTAGCGCTCGAGTATCTTTGCGAGTGCCTCTGGTCACGAAGTACCAAAAGACTCCGTAAACGACCAGGGCCAGAGCCGAAAAAATGGTCAAACGCACGTACCACGGAAGGCTGTTCATGTTTCCGATCTTCATAGTTTTTCCTGTCGTTAAGTGCTGTTCAGAGTCAATTGTGGGCGGCAACGTTATTGGACGGGGCAGCTCCAGCCGGGGTACTCGAGCTTTGTGGAGACTTACTCGAGGCGTAGTTGCACTTGATTGTAAAGGAGACAACTTCGGGCATAGGAACACCGGCTATTGCGACTACTGGGATGGCCATAGCAGTGCCACTCTTCAGGGCCGAAGCCGTCTCTCGTTGAGTCTCGATGTTGAGGTTGCTAAATAAGCCTGACGAGAATTCCATGCTTTGGCCGAACCGGGTTACTGAGGCCTCATTGGGTGATTCGCCCTTAATAGTTAACTCAGATTCTTTTTGCTCAACGCTCTTAAAGTATAAACCAGGCACGCTATCGAATCTCGCCTTGATCTCGGCGAGCACGGCGGTGGGACCCTGTTGAGATGCCCGCAGCTTCTGAATGGCGTCGATCCGGAAATTGATGTCGGCCATCTTTTTCTCGAGATCCGCTTGTTCGCGTTTGACGACGTTCATTTGTTCGTTGATGGCTTGCTGCTTCGCAAGTTCCTTTACCGCCGCCGCATGTTGAGCCCTCGCACTCACATAATCGTATCCCATGCCCAGAACCAGGAGCACGAGAACTGTAAGCGACAACAGGAGGGTTTGCGTCCCGGCACTCGAGACTTTATCCTCAACGAATGCTGTTGTTGCCGGCCGATCAGTTATTGATTCAAGAAGATTTATTTTGATCACCGCGCGTCAACTCCTCTCAGCGCTAGTCCGACCGCGATTGCCATCTCGGGAACAATTTCGCGCATGTATTCAGGATCGAAACCGCGAGAATCGATCTTGATTTTCTTAAATGGATCAAATATCTCGACGGGGATTTCAAACTGTTTGGATAGGAAAGAAATCAGACCTGGCAATTTTGAACCGCCACCTGATACCAGGATTTTTCCGACTTCCGAATTTCCGTCTTCCACGGTAGCCCGGTAGAAGTCCATCGTCTTCTGTATCTCCAGCGCGAGAATGTCTGAAACGGTTTCCAGAATCGGCGCTGTCTCTACATTTTCATGACCATTCGGCAAAGCCATACCACGCTTTACCTGTTCGGCTTGTTCAAACGTCAGCCCCAGCTCTTTCTGCAGCAATGAGGTGTACTGATTGCCGCCAAAAGTGGCGTCACGAGTGAAGACGGATCTACTGCCGTTCAAAATATTAATGTTCGTGGTTGATGCTCCGATATTGAGCAGCGCGACCACTTCACCCGGCCGTGGTTCGTAATTCAACTCGTAACAATTCTGAAGCGCAAAAGCATCGACATCTATTAACGCCGGCTGTTTGCCCGCAAGTTGGATCGCTTGTTTCAGATTTGCGACCTTGTCGCGTTTGCAGGCGGCCATCAAAACATGAATCGCCTCGTCCGTGCTGCCGGTGACGTGATAATCGAGATTCACATCCGAAATATCGAAAGGGATGTGCTCTTCCGCGTGCCACGCGAACGATTCCTGAAGCTCTTCCTGACTCATCTGCGGCAGAACTATATTCTTGACGATCACTGAATGACCGTTAACTCCGGCCGCGACTTTCGTTGTCTTGATCTTGTGTTCTTTGAAGATGTTTCCGATCGCGTTTGATACGGAGTTCAACTCCATGATCTGTCCGTCCACGACTGAGTCTGGCTGCAGGCTTTCGTATCCAAGGCTGATCAACTGAAAGTCGCCATTCTTACCTTGGAGCTCGACCGCTTTGACACTGCTCGAGCCGATGTCTACGCCGACCATGGACTTGTTGGTACGTTTCCACATCATTAATTGCTCCTGGCCATTTTGAACATTAATTGGCGCTGCCGCCGCATTCGCGCCCGCGCACGTCGCGCGCGCGCCAAGCCTGGACGCACAAAGGTAATCCGGCGGAAATTACTGGCATTCTTAATCATCGGATTTTCCAAACTGTGTTCTTTGAAAGGCTCGATGTCGGTGAAAGGCGGGGCAACTCTGCGGCGGGTGTGTCGCGACTAGCGACCGGCGAAAGAACTGACGCCCAGAAGGTAAAAGGTCTGAGCCACCACGGCCAAACTCACACTACAATAGGCGGTCAAATGTTGTCAACATGATTTTATTTTGATTAACACCGGTCAACATGAAGGGTTATACGAGGATTTGCTCGGTCGAAACGGAGGATTTCAAAATCACTCCAGACTTGAGTTGCCAGTACGAGAGTCAACGTTTACGATGCCTTCGTTGATTAACCGTCGTCGTTTCGCATTCATCATAATCGCGCTGCTCATTGGCCTTTCGGTGGCTTGGATCTATTGGAATCGGCCTGAGAAAGATGACATGTCTCAATACGCGCCCCTGGAAAGCTTGGCTTTTATTGAAGCCAACGATTTTGGGGAAATCATCAGCGGAATTGACCAGACGAATGCGTGGCAGATGCTCGCCGCCCCGATTGGTGCGCCTGCGAGGCTCTCACCAAACCACTGGTGGATTCGCTTGGCGCGATGGACAGGTATAGGGTCAATCGACGCGATCCTCTTTGCTCGCTCCCAGGTAGCAGTCGTGTTTTCCGGTGCGGAGGGAAGCCAGGCAGACTCTGTTTTGACAATCAAACCCTTGGCAACTTTCATCGTCGAGACGCACACGTTTCAACGGCGGATGAGAGCACCAATTGAGCGCCACATCGAAGAACTCGCCCGTCGAATTTATAAAGATCCAGTCTTTGTGAGAAAGACCATCGAGAATCGAGAATTGTCAGAATGGACATCCGAGGATGGTACTCACAAAATCGTTTTTACTTTCCTGAACACAGCAGTGATTGTGGGGAACGATGAACCTTCTGTATTGCTGTCGCTACGAGCACGCACGGGAAACACATCATCACTTCGCGACGTCATGGAATTTAAGGATGCGCGCGCGCGGACGCAATCTTCTGGCGCGGCCGTCTTCGGTTTCATATCGCAAGCAGGGCTCAAGTCGCTGCTGCAAGCTTACGCTCTTTTTCGAAGCGGCTCGGCTGCTGATTCAATAACAAACGCTCGCATTTTCTCCGACACTTTCGGCGGAGTGGTTAAGAACGCCGGCTGGGCAGCAAATTTTCGCGACGGCATGGTTGAGGATCGATGTTCAATTGGTCTTGCCGACGGGGTCGCAAATAAGATCAGGTCAAGTCTGGTACCCGATCACGGGCCTAATCTCACTAGTCTTGATTTCGTACCTGCCGAAGCTCATTCCCTCTCTCTATATCAATTACACGATAGCTCGAGTTTTTGGTCTGACCTAAACGCTGTAATTTCGTCGCATGCCGATGTTGTGGGATCAATCGCAGCGCGACCATTGTTAAAAAGCATTCTTAAGGCCTACGGAATTGATGATCCCGACGCCTTTACCCGAGCGATCGGAACACGGGTTCAAACGGTCAGATTTGACGAGAACTCGCCTTCAGTTATGGTTGCAGAAGCATTCGACCGACAGGCCCTGCGAAATATTGCTATGCGACGACTGCGGCAAAATCCCAAAACCGAGAAGGTTGGCGACGCCGAGTTGCTCGTTTCCGCAAATGACGATTGGGCAGCTGCTTTCATCCACAATTATTTCTTAATTGGTTCCTCGAATTTGGTGCGCCGTTCTTTGTTAGCACAGTCGGAGGATTCCTCGTTTTCTAAAACTGAATCCTTCCGCAAGGCGCAAAGCTCCATAGATGTGTCGCTCCCGATTAGCGCGCTGACTTTTACCCGCGACGACCGGGCGGCCATTTCATTTATCGAAACCTTTACTCATCAGCAGCGCTCTGCTTTTGCGACCACCGGCGATGAAGTTGACCGGGCGGCGAAACGTTTACCTCTCGCTGTGAGCGCCACGATCTTAAAGGACTCAAGCCTCGACTGGACCGCCCGTTCATCGTTCGGCCTTGGCGGTTCGCTTGCGACACAACTTTTCCCGGCCGGTTATCCGTGAAGCGACGTGATCTACTGATTGCAACGTTCAACGAGGGCAAGTTTCGAGAGCTTCGCCAAATGCTTGCCAGCTTGCCTCTGGCGATTTTTGATCTCGCCTATTTTCCATCTGTCCGGCTGATACCGGAAAACGGTGAGACTTTTCTCCAGAACGCTACCCTCAAAGCGGCCGGCTATGCGAAGCAAACTTGTATGCTCACTCTCGCGGACGATTCCGGTCTCGAGGTTGACGCGCTGAATGGCGCCCCGGGAGTCCTCTCGGCCCGTTATGCAGGTGAAAACGCCTCAGACGCAGATCGAACAGCCAAATTGCTGAGGGAGCTCTCCGGCGTCCCGGAACGCCAGCGCACGGCCCGATTTGTTTCAGTTATCGCAATAGCTGCCGAAGATGGAAACATTGTTAACGTTTCGTCCGGCGCGTGCGAAGGGCGAATCGCCCGCGAGGTAACGGGAACCAACGGTTTCGGCTACGATCCCATTTTTGTCCCCGCCGGCTTCGCTCAGACTTTTGCGGAATTACAACCGGAATTGAAAAATCGGATTAGTCATCGGTCCCAGGCGTTGACCGGCGTCTACGAATTCCTGCGAAGCTTGACCGCAACTTAAGACGCTGGCTAGAATGGCGAGTCTTTTCCCGCAGTAGCGAACAAGACGGGGCGTAGCACAGCCTGGTAGTGCGCTCGGTTTGGGACCGAGAGGTCGGAGGTTCGAATCCTCTCGCCCCGACCATTTGCCCATCCCATTTTCCCGTTCGGAACGCGTCAACGTCGTCGAACTTCGGGCGGTAGCTCACAAGGAAGAAAGCAACTTACTTCGCTGGTCCAAGGAAAAAATTTTCAGCGAAATGCTCGAAAAAATGCGAAATTAAGCAGACTTTATGCGTTGTCTGTGGTATATCTGGCTGGAATAGTTTTCCCAATTTGTTGAATTCTTGGAGGTAGCACACCACACATGGCGACCAGTACGGCAGCGGGCAAAAAGCGGATGACCCAGTCCGACGTGATCAATTACTTCGCGGAGCGGACGGGCATGAAACGCGCCCAGGTCAAACAGCTATTCGAGGACATTGCAAATTTAGCAACAAGCGAGGTCAAATCAAACGGAGAGTTTGTCCTTCCCGGATTCGGAAAGCTCGTCCGCTCGGAAAGAAAGGCTCGGGAAGGACGTAACCCGGCAACAGGCGAGACTATTCAGATTCCAGCAAAAACGACGTTGAAATTCCGCGTCGGGAAGGCTATGAAGGATTCGGTTCTCCCGCGCAAATAGCGGCGCTTTTTTCGCTGGAAACCCGGTTTCGCGATGGTATGGGAGCGTCGGTGAAGTGTCCTCACGGCTCGGCTTCATCGGCGCTTTTGACTGGTTTTGAGCAGATTTCCTCAACTCTCGAAGCGTACACATTACATAAAAAAGTGACATAAAAAATTCTCGCATTTCAGCCGACGTGTGCTATAGTCTCCCGTTCTGCTGGGACAGTTCAGGCATTCTATACCCCCTTTCTTGGGCTGGTACTCTGCGAATTGGTCCGAAAGCGCAAGGAGTTTGCATCCTCTTGGGTTACGGACTGCATCTATATTTGTGAAACCGAGACTGAGTTTTATTTAGTTAATAAGGAGACTGAGCAAATCGTGAATCTGTACAAAGGCCTGCCGCTGGCTGAGCGGCTTCAGAGAATTGATCACATTCAAGCAAGGCGGTTTTCGAAATTGACTGGCACAGCCAGCGAAATCGCCACTGAGGGTATCATCCGCCACCTCGCAGCGTGCGATCGGATGGATGTAAATCCGGACATTTCCGCTGTGAGAGAGATCATTGATGACGCTCTCAACGGGCGTCGCGTTTATGCCGAAGCGGCCGAAATCACTCGCGCTGCTTAAGCAGACTCTTTGTTTTGGAATAGCAAGGCTGCCGGATCGTCCGGCAGCCTTTTTCATTTTCCGCCAGATTTTGGCAAGGTTTGAGGCCGTGTTAACATTCGCCCCGAACTAAGGCTCCCGTAGCTCAGTGGATAGAGCATCTGCCTTCTAAGCAGAGGGTCGCAGGTTCGAGTCCTGCCGGGGGCGCCATTTTATTGTCATTGATCGTCTTCACTCCTGTTTCCTGTGGACCTTTGGCCCGCTGGCCGATCTCGCCCGACATTTAAGTTGTCGTAGTTCAAAGCGGCATTAAAGACGAGGAAGAAACTGCCTTGAGTCTGGTGGCGCCACATAGGATTGTTAGCAAACATCACGACGTGGCCATTGCCCACTGGTACATCCACCACCGCGGCGGTGTTCGCCAATTCTGAGCCGCCCGCAAGCATACCGCTGATGAGCAGTTTCTTTTCGTCAGACGCAAATTTCAGAACGATTCGCGGCCGCATGTTCGGTGGCGTGAAGAACGCGCCCTGCTGGAGGCGCTGTTCTTGCGTCAGCTCGCCCGGTTGCCGCGATGGAGCCGGCGCCGCCTGCGGCATTGCCTGCACGATGTCCGGATCAGTTAAAGTGCCGCGTCCGGATGGACGACCAGTCGCTCCCCCTCCAGGTCCGCCTTCGCCACCGCCACCAAAACCCCCTCCGCCGCCGCCTGCCGCGACCTGAAATAACGGCGCCTGGTTGAAATAGATCGGCAGTGTCTCCCCGTATCCGTAAGCGATGGGACTCCGCCTGTCGGCGAACGTCGCGTCATAAACCGAGCCTCGTGCCTGAAGTTGCCGGGGCTCCTGGATTGAAACGCCACTGGTAATCCCATAGTCGATGGGAAGCCGCGCGCAATTGGTGATCGGAATAAAGAGCCCGCCAGCCTCAACGAACTTCTGCAAATTAACCACGCCTGCCAGCCCCATACCGCCCCGAATGTCGTCACTTTGATCGGGACTAAGCGCCATGTTTGGCGTGACGTCGCTGCCTTTCCATGGGATTACAGAACCGCGCTCAGGAATGCCATTAACGATTGCCTGCGCAGAGCCTCCAACCGGTGGAAAGATAATCACGTCGTATTTGTCGCGGAGGTTTGGTGTATTTCGAATTACTTGATCGGAAATATACGTGTACGGAATTTCCAGTCGATCGAATTCAATTCGGAACCAACCATCATTCTGCGTATTCGTCCATGTGTGCAAAACCGCGATGCGCGGCAAAGCCAGCAGATGCGTTTTGACGTCGGGGAGCTTATCAAGCGCAAATGCTTTAAGGCCTGAATCGGCAACCGGACCGGCTAACGCTTGCTTTAGATCGCCCGGATTGTCCGCCGTCTTGATGATGAACGATCCGGCGTTGAACTTCTGGCCGCCGGCTTCGAAGGCTTCCTCAGCTGCACCGATTTTCAAGTCCTTAAGCTTGAAGCGTAATGTCATCAAAGTATTTTCAGCGTTGTGATTGATGACATAAGCAACGGGCGAATTAGCCGTCGCCACACTACCGGCAACTTTCGCGTCACGGGTAAGTAAGGTCATCGAAGATTGGAGAATAGCTTTATCTGTCACCCGAACCGTCTTCACATTCCGCAGCGCACCAAGCGTCCATCCTGTATCGTCGTACGGACGTGGATCGTTGACGTTGTAATACTGCGTGTCCAACATCATGTCCGCCATACGCGAATAAGGCTGGTCCATCCGGATGACATACGATCCGACTGGGAATTTTTGGTCTTTGATCGTTATCTCCTTGTCCGCGATGTGAACTTCAACGCCCATCAACCGCAACAGGTTCATCATGTCTGCGGCTTCCACAATCCGGCTCTGATCGGAAGGAACAACCCAGGCGGCCGGGCCTTCGTTGCCGGCTTTCGCAACCGATCGTTTGCTCTTCAAATAGAAATTCTTGAGAAAGCGATCTTTGTTGTTCGACACGAAATTCATCGCCAAAAGGATCGCAGATTCCTGCATGTTGATGTTGTTTCGCAGCGACCATTTGACGCGGGGCTGTGGTGGATTCGGCCGAAACCAATCGCGTTGTGCCTGAGCTCCTACGGTGCGCTCGAGTGTGTCCGCCACACTATTACCAAACGTCTCGTAAAATCGGCCAATCGAGTTATGCCCGTTGGCGACATAGAACATGTAATTCGGGGCCCACCCGTCATAGAAACCATGAGTCCAGACACCGGGCACGCCGCGCTTAGTCATCTCCTCGATTTCATGAAACGCGAGCAGGTTCCATTCATCCACAACAATCGGATCGAGCCACGCATTGTAAGGTCCGGTTCCGGTCGAGGTATAAAGAAACGGCACTGATTCATGCAGATCATGCAGCACCGTCGGATGATATTCGAGGAACGTTTTCATCTGATTGCGCGACAATGCCAGGGCCATTCCTAATCCATCGCGATTATTATCGTGCGCGACGTACTTGCCCCAGTAGACCAGTGGCGGCGCGTTCTTGTCAGGGTTCGCTTTTCGATAGTTGTACGTATCAACCATCACGTCGCGGCCATCTACTTCGAGGGCCGGAGTAATCAAGACAATGACATTCTTGCGGATCGATTGAATGAATGGGCTTTCCTCGACGGCGAGCCGGTAAGCAAGCTCCATCAACATTTCAGGCGAGCCGGTTTCGGGGGAATGGATCGATCCCGACGCCCAGTAGAGTGCCTTACCTTCACCAATTAATGCTTCGGCCTCGCTATCGGTGATTTTGCGTGGATCGGCAAGCTTCGCGGTAATGTCTTTATAGCGGTCGAGCTTTGAAATCAACGCCTCATCACCGACCGCGATCAGCAACTGCTCTTTCCCTTCTTCGCTTTTCTCAGGCGCGGTAAAGACACGCACACGCGGTGTCGCTTTTTCCAATTCGCGGTAGTAACGATACAGATCCTTTGTGTAGGTGAGGTGGCCTGGAGCGCCTATTTCGTATCCGAGGATTTTGTCAGGTGATGGAACCTTGTCCGACGCGGGCAGATGGTCCACCAACTCGGTCATGAAATAAGACTCAGTCGTATACTCTTTGACCTTGGCTGCGTACGCGGCGTTGTTCGCCGGTGATGTCGGTTTGATCTCAGCCTTAGTTTTCGTGGCAGGATGCGCTGTCTTCGGCTTCTCGACTTTCTGCGCATACACATCGACAGACCATTGCCAAACAGCAATCGCCAGCGAAGTAAGAAACACTACGGCGATTAGACGGAGAGACGTTTTGACTTTCATGGCTCACTCCCAAAGGAAAGGTTTTAAGCAGGCGTGCGAAGCATACTGCAATGCGGTCAGGAGGGCAAAAGGTCAAGCGCCAAGAGCGAAGGCAAAGAGCAAAAGGCGCAGAGAGAGCTCGCTCTCTCTCTCTCTCTCTCTCTCTCTCTCTCTCTCTCTCGCTCTGTCTTTTGCCTCTTTGCGCTTGGCCCTTTTCCTTTTTGCCCGTGCCCTTTGCTCTACGCGCTTTGCCAGATACAATTGCACCTGCGCTAACACATTTATGGCGGCTATAGTTCAGTTGGTTAGAACGCCTGACTGTGGATCAGGAGGTCGTCGGTTCGAACCCGACTAGCCGCCCCATAGGTACGAACTTAAGGAACACTCGATGCCAGACGCACAGAGAACAGCCACCCATTCGCAAACATACGTAGTTGATGCTGAGAATTTTTCTTTCGAAACAATCGAGCAGGAGAACGGCCAGGCAACCGTAATTCGCTTCCCTATTGACGACACGCGGTAC
>Ga0126375_10000250_pt1 | contig 13394 bp, 9 predicted proteins | sample PanSoiMetPlot_14_FD_109577 | JGI IMG/M metagenome (GOLD analysis project Ga0126375, IMG submission 109577) | Tropical forest soil microbial communities from Panama - MetaG Plot_14 | ecosystem: Environmental > Terrestrial > Soil > Tropical forest | place: Panama | collected 2016-02-17 | reverse complement strand
CTCGGATGGTTGAGCATTAGGTCCACTTCGAAAGTAAACGTGGGTGCACGTACTGGGACAATCGGATACGCGGCGCGGCGGATCTCCGTGATCATCTCACGAGTCTCGACGTCGGCTTCGATCGCGCGCTTCGTTTCGATCCATTGGACCCCCGCCGCCACGACTGTTGATGTAAGGACCCCAACCACGGCGATTCTGCCCCAAATGGTAAGCTTTCCGCTCTTGGTTCGGTTATCGCCTAGGAGGGCAAAAAAAGCGAATAGCCCAGAGGAAAGGATCGCCAAAAACTTGAGTGTCGTAAGTAGCATTGCCTCACCTAAGATTGGCTCGAAACGTCTACTTTACATTGCCGAACGATCGAGTTGACGGCGGGGCGCGAATTTCGAAGTATCTTCATCCCAACGTCACGGCCAGAAAATAAACCGCTTTTCTAGGTTATTTAGATGCTCCATGCGAGGATCGTAATCCCCGCGTCAATGCAGAATCTTTATCAATTTAGAGGGGCGGCAAGCTGCTCCCACGCCGATGCCTTGCCGTCCCCTGGCTGGCTATCTTTCACGCGAATTGAGGATGCCAGCCAAACCCTTACTGCGGCTGCAGGCTTACCCAATTGCTGTCACTTCCCGCTTCGCAATGCTTAAATTTTGGGCAGTACTCCAACTTAAAGACAGGGTGAATCTCCCAATTGTTATGTCTGGGCAGCGGATCATGAAAAAAGTGAAACGAATCGAACATTTGCAATCCGGTAACGCGAACCTTCAACGCTTTTCCGCTGGCTTTCTGGATCAGGTTATTCAGTTTTGACCACTTCAGATTCGGATGCGTCAACCTAACTCGTGGGGTGAATTCTGCCGTCTGCGAATTTGGTTCATCTCCAAGTGATGGGTGACTGTCGTTCGGATCGATCAGAACGATATGATTGTCTTTGTCGGGCCTACGGTTTAGCTGACAATTACACGACTCTTTACTGCCTGGGCTAACACGCACCGCGTAAGCCACGACTCTGATCATCTGGCCTTCACCCAAGGCTGTTAATGCGTCGCGATCGCCGCCTTCAACGTATTCACTTCCTGGGTTAGGACGATCATGCAGATAGCTATAATCCTTGTTCGTCGGAGTCTCATTTGACGCGCGAATGTTTTTTCGCTCATTCAGCTTTTGATCGAATGACCGCTCGTTACTGCAACCGCGATCATCGCAATCTTCGATCTTCTTTATGCTTGGATCACACGGAATATTAACGACGCCTTCCGGCGGTGTTGGTGTTCGGGTTCTTCGCAGTCGTGCGCCACTGATTGAGACAAGACAGAGAACGACTAATAGGGGCATGACGAGTTTGCGTTTCATTGTGAGCTACCTCCAGAGACAAAGGGTTAAGGGACCGCGAGGATGGCTGGCTTATATCACCGATCCGAATGCCAACACAATGGCCGATGGTGTCCTAATCTAATTAGGAACACTACCATCGTACCCAACTACCAAAACACACTGAGGGTTTCCCTTCCGCGCGCGTTTGCTTGGGCCGTAGAAGGCTCTGTACGTGAGTACAGTCTTACTGCTTACGTTAGCGAAGAGAAGGATACCGTTTGTTACCAGTCTAGAAGCGTTCTGATCTGTGTCTTTCCTTTCAAGCCACAACACTTTTTTGCCAGCTTGCGCTGGTTGCGAGCATAGACCAGGACGTAACCCTCTTTGCAGGATCAACCTTTACGGGCTGAATACAACCCACCTGCCCCGGAGCCTGGGAAAACCTCAACCGAGAAATCTCGGCGCTTGGAGCAAAAGCGTTTATCAGAATTAGCTTTCATCGCCGCCCTTCATTCGGCGTCAAGACTCACTGCCGGCGCAGTGTGGCGTGATTCTGTTAGAGAAACAGTTGGGTGACCAGCGGTCAATCACCATTCCCTTTCGGCCAGAATCACGGAAGCTCTGATTTTGCAGGATACTCAGAGCTGAGGAACCTTGCCACACGATTGAAACTGTAAGAGAATCGCGCTCTAACAGTCAGACAAACCGCGCAGCCTCTTCGCTGCCGGTATTTGACTTGTGCGAGAGCGGAATTGATTGATCGTCACGACCGCTCTCGCATTTGTCTTTCTGGACCGAAAGGCCCAAGAATCGATTGTAGAGATGGACCCTCTCTTACAGGAGTTTTCCGGAATTTTTCCGTAATCCATAACGCCAATACACTCCACCACGCAAAAAGCCCATGGCTCTACGCCCGCAATCTGCCCAAATTGTTAGTTCTATTGGTGAAGTGTTCGGTGTGTGTTTGTTTTGCGGGTCTTATGAATCCCACGCTCTAACCATCTGAGCTACCCCGCCGTCCTTGAAGAATCAGTAGTTTACAGCTTCACTCTTATTTTCACTAATACCCGCGTGCCTGCGGACTTGCCTTCAAAATCGTTGACAAGGGTAGACTACTGCTTTAGTTTTTAGCTCCCCAACGCTTTCCGTTATTTGCGTGCGAGATGGCGAGTAAGAGGGTGGTATTTCAAATTAGTCAGGCTCCCATTTTCCAGCGCATCACTTAAAGCGAGGTTTCGCGCGAACGTACACAGACACCGGTCCGGGTTTCTGTTTCGCGCCTCACAAAAGGATTAGCACGATGAAAGTTATGCCATTCATTCTTCTGCTCTGTTGCTGCCCGTTGGCGCTCTCTCAGGACATCGTGGGCGGGTCTTCCACGCTTTTTGGATTTCGCGATCTCAGAACAGCTGTTCAGGAACACCAGGTAAGGCTTAACAGACGATCGATTCCGCAAGATAAGCAAGCGCAAGAGGTAGATGCGCTGTTAGCCGAGAGCAGCGAGACATTAGCATTTCTGGTGAGGAGTGCGAAGAATCATCCTGTTTCGAGTGAGTATTCAGAAAGCACCTCTGACGCTTCTTCGATATTCAGCGACATAAAGGCACGGGGCACCATCGGTGAAGCTGAGTGGAAACAACTGCAAGCCGTCAACGCGGACCTCAAAGTGAAAGCGAACCATGCCGAAAAGGCGCTCGCAAGCGGAGCAGAGAATGCCTTTGAGTTGATTGAAGTAATCGTTCACACCAAGAAGAACGGAAAAGAGCTTGCCGATTATCAGGTTTGGTATGTGAAGGAGGCTTATGAAAATGAGCCAGGCAGATACCAAACCTTTGATCGATTCAGTAGTCCTGCTACCCGAAAGCTTCCACCCGGGAGGTACCTCATGTGGACTCAAGCGACAGATGGCACCAAGACTCAAGGGCCAAAAACACCAAAGGAATTTGGCGACGGTCAGGCAATCATCGAAACGGATCTCAGCATTCCCTAGACTGCGTCTGCAATCCAAGAGATGTTGGACAGATTCAAGAACAGCTGGAATCTAATTGCCCAGGTGGGCGTGTGGGTCATGGGCATCGTCACTGGGTTCGTTCTTACACCGCAAATGGGTGGCCCGCAAGATGAGCAGAGCATCTGGAATCTGACGCAATTCGTAATCAACATCTTAATCGGGCTGATGTTTCTGCTCACGATTAAGGCAAAAAAGAAAGCTCATTTAAAGTACTGGGTTGCGGCGACACTTTTAACGCTCTCGATCGGCCTGGTCGCTTACTTCTCTTATATGAATCAGCGGGGCAACTGTAGCTGCCGCTACTATAGCAAGACGGTTTTGATCGGAACCACGCTGCTCGAAGCCAGGGAAAGTAACCGGCCGTGTGAGGAATTGTTGAAGATTCATGCCGGAGACGTAAGCGAGATTTGGACCCGACCCTCGATCAACCGATGTCGCACTATTCTTGCCATTAGTTACATCAGTACCGTACCAATGTTCGCGCTGTCTCTGATTTGTGTGGTGCAGAGCTTTTATATCGGTACAGGGAGACGTCGGTAAGGCAAGCAGACAGATTCCAACTCCTCAAAATCTGCTGCGGGTTCTGGCCGCCATCACAAATTCGGTCGGCCCGTTTCCATCGCTTTCAACAGTTGATCCACCAGTTCGATTTCTTCGTCGCCCGGCTCTAAATCCTTGTACTTGTGCAGAGCCTGCCGCGCGCCGTCAAAGTTGTTCAGACGGTGATAGACCAGAGCGAGATTGTAATAGACCAGAGAGAAATTGGGTTCGATTTGCGACGCCGCTTCGTAGTGAAGGCGCGCGAGCGGGAAATCGCCGGCGTCGTAATACAGGTTGGCAAGATTGTAGTGGGCCTCTACGTGTCGTGGATCGTTCTTCAAAGATTGGGTGAAGTTTTCGAGCGCGCCGATCGTGTCGCCGCGATCCAGTTCAATTATGCCGAGATTGCAAAAGGCTTCCGCCACGTTGTCACCCTCACTGATAGCCTGCTGATAGAACTCGACAGAAGTCGCGTCGCCTTGTTCGTGCAGCAGCAACGCTTCTTCGAATGGCGTCAACAATCGCGAGACCTGGACTTGCCCACCTTCGGGGCGGAACAGGCTCATCTGGCCCTGCAATTCAGCTTCGATCTGTTTGATCGTCAGTCCCTGGCTGCGCATCTCGCGCACCCGCCGGAACAACGTCAACGCCTGAAAGTCGTAAGTGAAGTCACCGGTGTCGCCAACCGGAGTACCATAGATAATTCCGGCTTCAGTCCAGCGTCGTACAGTGCGCTCGCTTAAGCCAAAAAGTTGTTTGATCTCGCGAACCGAGTAGTTGGATTTAACGCGCTGGTAATCAGCCTTTGCCGGAACCGGTGATGGAAACGAGAGGACCTTGCGAATCTTTTCCGTCATGCGCGGGATAATAGCCTACACGAAAACCGCCAGCTTTGAAACAGGATTTTAAAGATAAAACACAGTGCTTCCTCGGCAATAAGGTGCATTCGAATCGCGTCGGTTTGAATGTGGAGGAGCAGCCCGGAGGGCTGCAAGATAGTAGCCGGTGGTCGTCAGACCACCGGATCCCGGTCATCTAACTAGTCCGCACCCTGAAGGGCGCGAGATTAGCTCAAGAGTTTGTGGCATCCCTTCAGGGTGCCGACGCGGATCTTCCTGGATACCGGAGCTCTCCTCCCGATACATCGGGATTCGACCTCCGGCTACGGTCTTTCAACCCGGGTTGAATTGGTTACGCAGACGACTCTCAGTGGGTGAGTCAGTACGTAACGCCGACGGTTGCGGAGTGCACTCCAGTCAGCGCCCGATCCGGAAATTCGCCCTGGCGAAAATCTAAAAAACGCGTCTTCCGTTACGCAGCAGAAATCCCAAAAACAGTCCGGCGCCCGCCGCGATCAGGATTGCATGACCGGGCTTGCGCCGCGCGTAGTCTTTGGCTTCGTCGGCAATCTCCCGAAAATCCTTGCCGTATAAGTCTTTGACTTTATCGCCCAAGACCCCTGCCTTTTGCTCGATATAATCGCTGGCGCGCGAAGCCGCGTCGGCGATCTTTTTCCCGTAATCCTGCGCACTGTCTGAAAATTCCGACATCCTGGTTTCACTCCCACAAACTAATGATTGATTTGAATCTGACTCAGCGTTTCCGGTAACTCCCTGCATTGGTTTACTCCTTTTGAACGAACACAATTTCCATACGAGAAGAGACGAAAACGAGTTGCGAAAAAGTTTGGGGCAAACTGTTCGGTTTGTGAATTAGCAGGAAGTCGAAGGGTTTCACGCCAAGCCACCGGGTCGCAAAGTTACGCAAAGGCCAAAAAGGAAACGCCGTTGGAAGTGGCCGCCTGCTTGACTTTGCTATTGGCGGGGTGGTAAGTAAGCACTTACTTCGGATGGAACTCGAAAGAAAAATCAGCGGCACGAACGGCCAGCGCATGACCGGCGAGGACCGCCGGCTTCAGATTCTGCGCGTTGCCATGCGCCTGTTTTCGCAGCGCGGCTTTCGCGGCACGACTACCAAAGAAATCGCACTAGCCGCGGGTGTTTCTGAGGCCATGGTCTTTCGGCACTTCGCTACCAAGGAACAACTTTACAGCGCCATCCTCGATCATAAGGCTTGCCTGCACGAGTCGATGGATCCTTTGCACGCGGTGGCTGATGCCCTTAGGCGCAAGGACGATCGCGGCGTATTCGAGGGACTAGCCGTAGACGCGCTGAACCAACACGATTTTGATCCTCAATTCCACCGCCTGCTGTTGCACTCAGCATTGGAAGAACATGAATTGGCCACCATGTTCTGGGAAAAGTTTGTGAAACGGGTGTATCGAACTTTGAGTAAATACATTCGCGAGCGCCAGCGAGATGGCGCTATGGTCCAGGTCGAGCCGCTCGTTATCGTCCGCGCCTTTATCGGAATGATCATTCACCACTCGCTTAATAACAATCTTTGGGATCGGCAACGACAGTTGCTCAAGGTTTCGAATGAAGTGGCCGCGCGGGAATTCACGAATATTCTGTTGCATGGAGTGTCGACCAATCGAGCGAAATCCAGGACGGCGCGCGGTTCGAAAGCTGTTCGTCGAGGTAACAGTACGTTGAGAAAGAGATCGAATAAATGAGTCGTTCAGGATTCCTCAAACTTGCGGTGACGGGTTTGGCGCTGACGGCAGCTGCTTTAGCGCTCGCAGGGTGCAAGCGCTCGGCCGGCCAGTCGAATGCGGCCAACGCGAGCCCAACGCCGAACGTGGTGCAGGTCAGTACGTCTGCTGCGATCGTGCGGCAACTTCCGCAGTTCTTTGAGGGCACTGGCAGTTTGGCCGCGAATCAACAGACGGACGTTGCGCCGGAAACGTCCGGCAAAGTTGCCGCGGTCGGCGTCGATATCGGCAGTTTTGTCAGCAAAGGCCAGATGCTCGTCAAACTCGAAGACGCCGACTTTAAGGATCGCATTCTACAGGCGCAGGCCCAGCTGGATCAGCAAAAAGCAACGCTGCAACAGAACATGGCGAAGATCGGTTTGAAGCCGGGACAGAAATTCAATCCGGAAAATGTGCCGGAAGTAGCTGCGGCCCGCGCGGCGCTGGATCTGGCTGAAAAGAATTTGCGTCGATCTGAGAAGCTGGTTGAAAGTGGTGACATCCCGCGCGCGACGTACGACCTGCAAAAATCGCAACGCGACCAGGCGGCCGAGCAATATCAGGCTTTGATTCATCAGGCGCAGCAGAATTATGCTGCCGTCGCTAATTCGCAGGCGGCCGTCGATGCAGCGCAGACGAACCTGTCGCTGGCGAAGAGAAATCTCACTTACACGGTCGTGCCGGCGCCAATGGCCGGTTACGTTTCAGAAAGGCCTGCGGACGTCGGTGAATACATTTCACCCCAACAAAAGGTCGCCACGATCGTCAGCCTGAACCCGTTGCGCGTTCGGATCGATGTTCCCGAACAATCAATCCCGCAGGTTCATGCAGGTGAAAGTGTTTCGGTTACGGTTGCCGCTTATCCGGATCGCAGTTTTGCCGGACGTGTCGCTCGCATTTCGCCAAGCGTTACGCCCAGCTCACGCACGATGACCGTGGAAGCTGATGTTGACAATCCAAACGCGGAGCTCAAGCCGGGACAATTTGCCACGATTCGCATCCTGTTGCCGCAAAGTGCGCCGGCAGTACTGGTGCCGCAACGCGCCCTGCGCACAATTTCGGGCGCGACCTACGTGTTTGTGATTAAAAATGGTTTCGCGCAACAGCGTCTGGTCCAGACCGGCCAAACTGAAGGCGATTTGATCGAATTGAAAAGCGGAATCGCTGCGGACGAAATCGTGGCGACGGGTAATGTCGATCAACTGAGCGATGGATCCGCAGTGCGACAGTGATTGTCAGTTGTCAGTAGTCAGTTGCACCTTTGCCCAACGAACAACTGACCACTGACGACTGACAACTGACAGGATTTCAAGATGCAAAAACTTGCTGAAATTTGTGTTCGTCGTCCGGTGTTCGCGACCATGCTCATTTTGAGCATTACGGTTGTGGGCGTCTTCTCGTTTAGTTCGCTCGGCGTCGACCTGTTTCCCAAGATTGATTTGCCAACGATCACCGTAACCGTGGTTAATCCCGGCGCCTCGCCGCAGGAAATCGAAACTGAGATCACTGACAAAGTCGAAGGCGCGGTCAACACGATCAGCGGCATAGACGAACTGAGATCGACCTCAGTCGAAGGTGTTTCCCAGACCTTCATCACTTTCGTCCTCGAGAAAAATGCGGATATTGCCGCTGAAGAAATCCGCAACAAGGTCGATTTGATTGTGAACGACCTGCCTGAAACGGCTGAGAATCCAATCGTTGAAAAGCTGGATACGGATGCGACTCCGGTTCTGCGCATCGCCGTCTCGGCGCCGCGATCTTTACGCGAAGTCACCGATATCGCCGATAAACAGATCAAGCGATTAATTGAACCAATCAGTGGCGTCGGCAAAGTCGATATTGTCGGCGGCCGCCAGCGCGAAATTGAAATCTGGGTCGATCCTGACAAGATGCGAGCCTTTAACGTCTCGGCCCCGGAAGTCTCGAACGCAGTCAAGACCCAGAACATGGAACTGCCCGGTGGACGGGTTGAATCTGGTCCAAAAGAGATGACGGTTCGCACCATGGGCCGCATTCCTGATCCGGCGCAATTCAACAACCTGGTAGTCGCCAATCGGGGCACTTATTCAGTCAAACTCAGCGACATCGGATACGCCGAAGATTCTGCGGAAGAACAACGAACTGAAGCGCGTCTGAACGGCCAGCCCGCCGTCACGCTGGTTGTTTCCAAACAATCCGGACAGAACACGGTTGCCGTTGCCGATGCAGTCAAAGAGCGTCTGGAAGAGTTGAAGCCGAGGTTGCCACGCGACGTGCGAACACAACTCGTCGGCGATCAAACAATCTTCATCAAGGCGGCCCTGCACTCAATCAACCTGCACTTGATAGAAGGCAGCATCCTCGCGGCGATTGTGGTTTTTGTATTTCTTTGGAGCGCTCGCTCGACGTTCATTGCAGCGATTGCAATTCCCACTTCGATTATCGCGACCTTCGGGCTGATGGCCTGGATGGGCTTCACCCTAAATCAGATCACGATGCTGGCGCTGACGCTGATGGTCGGCATTGTGATCGACGATGCGGTGGTAGTACTGGAGAATATCTTTCGCTTCATCGAAGAAAAAGGCGTTCCTCCTTTTCAGGCGGCCATAGAGGGCACGAAAGAAATCGGCCTGGCGGTCACGGCGACGACACTGTCGCTGCTCGCGGTCTTCCTGCCCGTCGGTTTCATGGCCGGCATCGTCGGCCGCTTCATGTCTTCGTTCGGATTCACTTCGTCGTTTGCGATCGCCGTTTCCCTGCTGGTTTCGTTCACGCTCACGCCAACGTTAGCGGCGCGCATGATAAGGCGAAAAAAATCGGGGCCGGGTATGCGCCACAGAGAGGTTAGTGAATCGCCTGACGGAGAGAGGCGCGGTTCGCTGGCGGAATTCAAAGACAAGTACGAACAAGCGAGCTCGAAACAGTCGCGGTTTTACCGTCCGATCGATCGCACTTATACCTGGATGCTGAAATGGTCGATGTCCCATCGCTGGGCGATCGTGCTGTTGTCAGTGCTGGTGATCGTCAGCACCGTGCCACTGTTCAAGTTCGTCGGCAAGAACTTTGTGCCGGTTGACGACCAATCGCAGTTCGAAGTTAACGTGCGTTTGCCCGAAGGCTCCACTTTGTCTGTGACTTCGGCGCTCAGCGAGCGAATGGCAGCTGACCTGCGAAAGATGCACGGCGTTACGGACACTCTGGTGACGATCGGAAGCGGCCAACAACAACTGGTTAACGTCACCAATATCTACGTCAAGCTGTCGCCGATTGAAGATCGTTCCGTATCCCAACAGGAACTGATGTTGAAGGCGCGCTCAGACATCGTCGGTAAGTATCTGAAAGAGATGCCGCAGCTGAGAACGGCGGTGAATCCCGTCGCGACAATCTCGGGCGGCGGATTCCGCAACACCGACATTCAATTTGTCATAAGCGGCCCGGATCTCGACAAGCTGACGAAATATTCGGATGACATGCTGGCAAAGCTGAAGACCTTGCCTGACGTGGTTGACGTTGATTCGACGCTCATTACCGGAAAGCCTGAGTTGCGCGTGGTGATCGATCGCGCGCGAGCCGGCGATTTGGGGGTCCGCATCGGCGACATCGCGCAGTCGTTGAATACGCTGGTCGCCGGGCAAAAGGTCTCAACCTTCAACGCCGGCACGGATCAATATGACGTGCGCGTACGTGCGATAGGCGAGTTTCGCGCCAGCGCGGACGGTCTCAAGCGCATGCTGGTCTCATCTTCCAAGCTTGGTTGGGTCAGTCTCGACAATCTCGTGCACATCGAAGAAGGCACCGGGCCGTCTTCGATCGATCGATACAACCGCCAACGGCAGGTCATGCTGACCGCAAACACCAAACCAGGCGGTTCGCAGGCGGCGGTGATTTCCCAGTTGAACGACTTTGCCAAAGCCGAAGGCATGGACAGCGCTTACAAGACTTTCGTCGCGGGACGCAGCAAAGAGCTGGCCCGTACTGGCCAATACTTTCTGCTGGCGATCGTGCTGTCGTTTGTTTTTATGTACATAATTCTGGCAGCGCAATTTGAATCGTTCATTCACCCGATCACGATCTTGCTGACATTGCCGCTCGCCATTCCATTCGGCATCGTCTCGCTGCTGGTAACAGGTCAAACCGTAAATATCTTTTCAGGACTCGGTTTGTTGTTGCTGTTTGGCGTGGTGAAGAAGAACGCGATTCTGCAAATCGATCACACGAACGGACTCCGAAAGCAGGGCATGGAGCGACATGACGCGATTATTCAGGCCAATCGCGATCGCTTGCGTCCGATTCTGATGACAACGATCGCGCTGGTGGCAGGCATGACACCGCTGACGCTATCGAGCGGTCCGGGCGCGGGAACAAATCGATCGATTGGCGTACTGGTTGTGGGTGGACAGTCACTCTGTTTGTTGCTGACGCTGCTCGCCGTGCCGGTGTTTTATTCATTGTTTGACGATCTAAGTCGCAGTCATGCCTGGTCGCGGCTCGGAGCGTTTGCCGTCGCCGTTTTTGGACGGGCGCGGCGGCGCGCGGCGACTGCGGCAGCGTCGTTATTGGGTATCACGAGGCAGTAAGGAGAGTTATGCGTATTTCCTTGAAGTTGATGTGCTACGAATTAATTAACCGCAGAGGCAGCAGAGGAACTCGCAGAGGATCGCCGAGGATTTCCTCCTTCTTCTCTGCGGAAGCCTCTGCGCGCTCTGCGGTAAGAGCTCTTTTTCTCATTGCAACTCTCGCTCTGATGGTTGGACAGTCAATGGCACAACAAGCGTCGCAGGATCCGGGAATCCCGGCCATTGCGATCGACTATCGCGCCGACACTAAGCGGCCAATGCCTTCGCTAAATCGAGTTGGGGTAGACACGACGGAGCAGCAGCCGGTGACGTTGCGGGACGCGATCACGCTCGCGCTGCAGAACAACAAGGACATCGAAGTCGCACGTGACAACGTGAAGATCGCGGAATTCGATCTGCTCACGGCCCGTGGTTCATATGATCCAAAATTCAGCGCGCAAACATATTTCGAAAAAATTAAGACCCCGGCGACCAGCGTTCTCAGCGGCGCTTCCAAAATAGAATCGGACGACCTCACCGGCACGGCACGTCTCGAAGGGCTGGCCCCAAAATACGGTGGTAGTTATCACATCGACTTCTCGTCGATTAGACAGACCAGCAACAGCGTTTTCACCGTGCTGAACCCGTCATATCCGACGGCGCTCACGTTCAGTTACGTACAGCCGTTAATGCGTGGGTTGCGATTCGACTTGCCTCGGCGGCAGATCGAAGTGGCAAAGAAGAATCTGTCAATGACTGACGCGCAATTTCGGCAGCGAGCCATCGAAGTGATTACTAACGTCCAGCGATCGTACTGGGATTTGGTGTTCGCGCTGCGCAATCTGCAAATTCAACGTGAGTCTCTCGCTGATTCGCGCCAACAGCTGGAACACAACCGGCGCATGGTGGCCGAAGGTTCGCTCGCGCCGATCGACGTGGTTTCGGCTGAAAATCAGGTGGCGACTTTTGAGCAGTCTGAGTTTGCGGCCCTCGAAGACGTCACCCGCGCCGAAAACAATCTTAAAAACATGATCGCCGAGAACCAGAAGGCAAAAATCTGGGGTGTGTCGTTGATTCCAACTGATCAAGCCGATCTGACGGTGCCGCCGGTTACCTTGCCGGATGCGATGAACGCGGCGATGGAGAACCGGCAGGAGTTAAAGCAGTCGGATCTCGCGCGAGAAATAAATCTGCTGGATCAAAAACTGTATCGCGATCTTTCGAAGCCCGAAATTGACATCGTCGGAAGTTACGGCGTGGTCGGAAATGCAGGTACGCAGGTGACGACTCCAAATCCATTAACGGCAAGCAACGACGTGCTTCGTGCGCGCGTAAACGATTTGTCCACGCTGGCGGGGTTGCAGCCGTTACCGCCACCAGCAGCGGTGACGATCCCGTCCAATCTGTTTGGCGGGTTGGGTCAATCGCTTTCAAACCTCGGCTCAAATCAATACAACAACTTTCGGGTAGGTGTTGCGATCAGTCTGCCTCTGCACAACCGAACCGCCGAAGGCCAGCTGGGACACTCGCTGGTCGAAGGAAATCGAATCGCCACTCAGCGCGAACAACTGGAGCAGTTGATCCAGGTAGAAGTACGCAATGCGCTGCAATCTCTCAGCACGGCCGAAGCGCGCGTGCGTTCGGCCGCAATAGCTCGCGAGACCGCCGAGCAACAGTATGAAAGCGAGAAACGCAAGCTTGACGCGGGCCAATCGACGGTCTTCCTGGTGCTCGACCGGCAGACTGCGCTCGCGGTTGCCAGAGGTAACGAACTCCGAGCCCAGACGGATTTGAGTAAAGCCATGGCGGAATTACAGCGTGCGACAGGCAATTCGCTCACGGCGAATAATGTGACGGTAACAGTGCGCTAGCTTAGAATAGCGATGCCGCGGCCTAAACTATCAAAAGCGATTCGCATTCTGGCGATTGTGCTAATCCTCGCTGGCGCCGTTTTTGTGGCTTGGTGGTTTCTGATTCGCCAAACTCCCGTTCCCCATAACATCATCACGCTCAGCGGCAGAATCGAAGGTGATGATTCAGTAATAGCCGCAAAAACTTCCGGCCGTATTCGCGAGATTCGAGTACGCGAAGGCGACCGCGTAAAGTCCGGCGATATCATAGCCACTCTCGACGATGAACAGGCCGCCGCGCGTGAGGAACAGGCAAAATCCGCAGTACAAGCAGCCGAAACTCGAGTGACTCAAGCCCAACAGCAGATTGCGGTGCTGGGCGAGCAACTCAAACAAAGCAACATCTCTGTCGATCAGGCAAAACTGGACGCGCAGGGCCGTGTGCGACAGGCCGAGGCCCAGGTGGCGACCGCCGAAGCGAATCTGTCTCAGGCGCAAGCTGGTTATGAGCAGGCTCGTTACGATCTGGAAAAGTTCAGCAAGTTAGCGAAGTCAGG
>Ga0126375_10000247_pt1 | contig 13417 bp, 12 predicted proteins | sample PanSoiMetPlot_14_FD_109577 | JGI IMG/M metagenome (GOLD analysis project Ga0126375, IMG submission 109577) | Tropical forest soil microbial communities from Panama - MetaG Plot_14 | ecosystem: Environmental > Terrestrial > Soil > Tropical forest | place: Panama | collected 2016-02-17 | reverse complement strand
GTGAATTCCAAGATCTCCTGGACGCAGGTTGAAACCGGCTCAGCGATCACCTGGAAATATCCAAGCTGCATTCTGCAAGGGGAAAACTCGGTGGGTGAGTTCTATTCCGTGGCGCTCACAAACAACTACCAGCAGGCCGACACGGGCACGAAGATGATCCACATCGGAAAGAACACGCGCAGCACGATCCTCTCCAAGGGGATCTCCGCGGGGCACGGGCAGAACACCTACCGGGGCCTGGTGAAGATCCAGAAAGGCGCAGCCGGATCCCGCAACTACACGCAGTGCGACTCGCTCCTCCTGGGCAGCAAGTGCGGCGCCCACACCATGCCGTACATCGAGGTGAAGAACGCCACTTCTCAGGTCGAGCACGAGGCGTCGACCTCGAAGATCGGCGAGGACCAGCTCTTCTACTGCCGGCAGCGCGGCATCTCCGAGGAGGACGCGGTCTCCATGATCGTGAACGGCTTCTGCCGGGAGGTCTTCAAGGAGCTGCCGATGGAGTTCGCCGTCGAGGCGCAGAAGCTCTTGAGCGTGAGCCTGGAAGGGAGCATCGGATGATGCTGCAGATCCAGGGCCTGCGCGCGAAGGTGGGCGAGAAGGAGATCCTCCGCGGCATCGACCTCGAGGTCGGCGCGGGCGAGGTGCATGCCATCATGGGCCCCAACGGGTCGGGCAAGAGCACCCTGGCCCAGGTCCTCGCCGGCCGCGAGACCTTCGAGGTCACGCAGGGGAAGGTCCTGTTCGAGGGAAAGGACCTGCTCGCGCTCCCGCCCGAGGAGCGGGCCGTCGCGGGAATCTTCCTGGCCTTCCAGTACCCGGTGGAGGTCCCCGGAGTCGGCAACCTCTATTTCCTGCGGACGGCGCTCAACGCGATCCGCAAGCGGCGCGGCGAGGAGGAGCTGGACGCGATGGATTTCCTCGCGCTGGCCAAGGAGAAGATGAAGCTGGTCGCGATGGATCCGAGCTTCACGGGCCGCTCGGTCAACGAGGGGTTCTCCGGCGGAGAGAAGAAGCGCAACGAGATCTTCCAGATGGCGGTGCTCGATCCGAAGCTCGCCATCCTCGACGAGACCGACTCGGGCTTGGACATCGACGCGCTGCGGACCGTCGCCGCCGGCGTGAACGGGCTGCGCAACGAGAACCGGGCGATGATCGTCATCACCCACTACCAGCGTCTCTTGAACTACATCGTGCCCGACCGCGTGCACGTCATGCAGAGCGGCCGGATCGTCCGATCCGGGGGCCGCGAGCTGGCCTTGGAGCTGGAGCAGAAGGGATACGCGCAGATCGAGGTGCGCCGGGAAGCGGCGCCATGACGGAGCTCGCCCAAAGCCTGCGCGATCGCTTCGCCTCGCTCGGGAACGGGCCGCTTCTCCCGCTGCGCCAGGCGGCCTTCGCCCGGTTCGAACAGCTGGGCCTGCCCACCCTGCAGGACGAGGAGTGGAAGTACACGAGCCTAGCGCCGCTCGCGCAGCTTCGATTCGAGCCGGCTGCGCCGGGCGCGCTGCCCGACCCCGGCCGCTTCAGCCTCGCGGGAACCGGGGTGCAGATCGTGTTCGTCGACGGCAAGCACAGGCCGGACCTGTCCTCGGGCAAGGCCAGCCCCTCGGGCATCTTTGCGGGGAGCCTTTCCGCCGCGCTCGCCGATCGGCCGGAGCTGGTGCGGCGGGAGCTTTCGCGGCATGCGGACCATGAGCGCGAAGCGCTCGTCGCGCTGAACACGGCGTTTCTCCAGGACGGCGCGTTCATCCATCTGCCCGAGGGCGCCGTGGTTCCCGAGCCGATCCATCTCTTGTTCCTGACCACGCATTCCGGGAAGACCACCGCCTCGCATCCGCGTAACTTGTTCGTCGCCGGACGAGGCAGCCAGGCCACGATCGTCGAGACGTGGGCCGGGCCGGGCGGGCAGGCCTATCTCACCAACGCGGTCACCGAGGCCGTGCTCGGGGACGGCGCCCACCTCGATCACTACAAGGTGCAGGAGGAAGGGCCGCGCGCGATCCACCTCGCGCTTCTTCAGGTCGAGCAGGGCCGGGACAGCAGGCTGCGGTCCTCGTCGATCGCCTTGGGCGCCGCGCTGGCGCGGAACGAGGTGCGGGCACGGTTCGCTTCCGAGGGTGGAGAGTGCACCTTGAACGGCCTCTACATGGCTGGCGCCAAGCAGCACCTCGACAACCGGACGGTGGTCGACCACCAGAGCGCCCGGTGTACCAGCCGCGAGCTGTACAAAGGCGTCCTTTCCGACCGATCGCGCGGAGTCTTCAGCGGCCGCGTGCTGGTGCGCAAGGACGCGCAGAAGACCGACGCCAGCCAGACCAACAAGAACCTGCTCCTTTCCGACGAAGCCTGGGTGGACACCAAGCCGCAGTTGGAGATCCTGGCCGACGACGTGAAGTGCGCGCACGGGGCGGCGGTCGGGCAGCTCGACGAGAACGCGCTCTTCTACCTGCGCTCCCGCGGAATTCCCCAGGAGGCGGCGAGGAGCTTGCTCACCTGGGCGTTTGCCAGCGAGATGGTGGAGCTGATTCCCCTGCGCCCCTTGCAGGCGCGGGTCCGGCAGCTGGTCGCCTCGCGGCTGCCGGCGTTCGACGGCTGGAAGGAGGTCGCATGAGCGTCCCGCGACGCCGCGCAGCAGGCGCGCCGAACCCGACCGTCCTGGACGTCGAGAAGTTGCGGAAGGACTTCCCCATCCTCCGTCAGGAGGTCCGCAAGAAGCCCCTCGTGTATCTCGACAGCGCGGCCACGGCGCAGAAGCCGCGGGCGGTGATCGATGCGATCGACCGCTACTACCTGGAGGACAACGCCAACGTGCACCGCGGAGTGCACCTGCTCTCCGAGCGGGCGACCGAGGCCTACGAAGGTGCGCGCGAGAAAGTGCAGGGCTTCATCGGCGCCGCGCACGCGCACGAGATCGTCTTCCTCCGCGGCACGACGGAAGCAATCAATCTCGTGGCGCAGACGTACGGAAGGAGCCGGGTGTCCAGCGGAGACGAGGTCCTCGTCACGGTGATGGAGCACCACTCCAACATCGTGCCCTGGCAGATGCTGTGCGAGGAGAAGGGCGCGGCCCTGCGCGTTGCGCCGATGGACGACGCGGGCCAGCTCCTGCTGGACGAGATGGAGAAGCTCATCGGCCCGCGCACGCGGCTGCTCGCGCTGGGGCATGTCTCCAACGCGCTCGGCAGCATCCATCCGGTCCGCGAGATCGTCGAGATGGCGCACCGGCGTGGCGTCCCAGTGCTCCTCGACGGCGCCCAGGCCGCGCCGCACCTCGCCATCGACGTGCGGCAGATCGGCTGCGACTTCTACGCCTTCTCGGGGCACAAGCTGTTCGGGCCGACCGGCATCGGCGTCCTGTACGGCAAGTCGGAGCTGCTCGAAGAGATGCCCCCCTGGCAGGGCGGCGGCGACATGATCAGCTCGGTCAGCTTCGAGAAGACGACCTGGAACAAGGTTCCCCACAAGTTCGAGGCGGGCACGCCCGACATCGCCGGCGCGATCGGGCTGGGGGCGGCCATCGACTACGTCAGCCGCGTGGGGCTTCCCAGGATCGCCGCCTACGAGCACGACCTGCTCGGCTATGCCACCGAGGCGCTGCAGACCGTGCCCGGCCTGCGGCTCGTGGGCACCGCGAAGGAGAAAGCCGCCGTGCTCTCCTTCCTGCTCGGCGACGTGCACCCGCACGACGTGGGCACCGTCCTCGACCGGGAAGGCGTGGCCATCCGCACCGGCCACCACTGTGCGCAGCCGCTGATGCGGCGCTTGGGAGTCGCCGCCACCGCCCGTGCCTCGCTCGCTTTCTACAACCGCCGGGAGGACGTCGACGCGCTGGTCAAAGCGCTCCACAAGGTCCGGGAGGTGTTCGCGTGAGCCCGGATTTGCGCGACCTGTACCAGGAGGTCGTCATCGACCACAGCAAGAAGCCGCGTAACTTCCGCAAGCCGGAGGGCGCCAACCGCAGCGCCGAGGGGTTGAATCCGCTGTGCGGCGACGAGATGACCCTCTACCTCAAGCTGGCGGGAGACGTGATCGAGGACATCGGCTTCCAGGGCGCCGGCTGCGCCATCTCCAAGGCATCCGCGTCGCTCATGAGCTCCGCAGTGAAGGGCAAGACGCGGTTGGAAGCGGAAGCGCTCTTCGAGCGCGTCCATTCGATGCTGACCGAAGGGCCCGAGGGGAAGGTCGATCCGGAAGAGCTGGGGAAGCTGGCGGCGCTCTCGGGAGTGTGGGAGTTCCCGGCCCGGGTGAAGTGCGCCAGCCTCGCCTGGCACACGCTGCGCTCCGCGCTCGCCGGAGGCGGCGCGCCCGTCTCCACGGAGTGACGATGTCCAGCAAGCTGCCGGTCGTCGGAATCGTCGAGACGCCGCCGAAGCGGGACGAGCCCGAGCCTGCCGCCGCCGCTCCGCCCACGAACGATGGACCGTTCGAGGAAGAGAAGGTCTGGGAGCAGCTGCGGACGGTGTTCGACCCGGAGATTCCGGTCAACGTCGTGGAGCTGGGCCTCATCTACCGCTGCGAAGCCCTTCCGCTGCCCGAGGGCGGGTACCGTGTCGAGATCGACATGTCCATGACGGCGCCCGGCTGCGGCATGGCCGACGTGATCCAGGAGGACGTCCGCGGCAAGGTGCGCAGCGCGCCCGGCGTGCGGGAGGTAAGTGTCCGGATCGTCTGGGATCCGCCTTGGGATCCGAGCCGCATGTCGGACGCAGCCCGGCTCCAGCTCGGCTGGATGTGACGAAAGGGCTCGCCGATCCACAGTCCAGTGGTGGGCATACGCCCTGAGGACGACTCGCGCCGCCGCGCGCGAAGAGGGACGCTAAGAGCGGCACTGCGAGCATGGAAAGGAGGCCCCATGCCGCCTCTCACCTCGTTCCTGTTGGCTGCCCTGCTGGGCCAGGCATCGCTGCCGAACGCCGATCCGCCCCCCTGCGTCGCGACCCAAGTGCCCGGCTGCGTGCCCGGGTACGTCCTCAAGTCGAACCTCTGGGGCGTCGCGGTGTACGTGCGCGATCCCAACTACGTTCCGCCTCTCGCGCAGTCGGGGCCGGCGCCGCTGCGGACGGTTCCATCGGAGATCCAGTTCGTCGCCTCCAGCAGCAGCCGGACGGCTTCCTGGGCGTACCCCATCCAGAGCTACCCGCCGCCGCCTCCGCGCACCGCGCAGCCTGCGCAGGCCGCGGAGCCCCCGCGGAAGCAAGCCGAAGATCGCGCCAACGTCGGCCTGGTCTTCATGCCCGGCGTCACCAGCTTCCCCGCGTACACGAAATTCGATCAGGGGAAGGGCTCCGCCCAGGTCGCGCTCGAGTTCCGCGGCAACGAGGGCGGCTTCCGGGTGCGCCTGCTCGGCGAGTACACCGCGTTCGGCAAGATCGGCGAGCTGTCCCTGAAGTACGACCTCTTCGACGGCTTCTTCTTCCGGCCGTTCCTCGCGGTCGGCGGCGGAGTGGCCTCCATCAATCCGGATCCGCAAGTGCGCGCCTCCGCGAGCGCGTCCGCGGGGATCGATCTGTACCTGGGCCGCGACTTCTTCCTCAGCGGCGAGGCGAAGCGGCGCATGTTCATGGCGGGCACGCAAGGCGAGGCGCACGGGCTGGTCGTTGCCCCGGAGAAGCAGACCTCATTCCTCTTCGGGATGGGGTTCTACCTGTTCTGACCGCTCTTTACCGCAAACAGCATCAGCCAGAAGCCGGTCGTGACGTCGGCGACGGCCATCAGCGGCCAACTGATGTACTGGAAAGCCTTGTGCTGTTCCGGGAAGATCAAATTGGCGAAATACAGCGCTGTCCAGATCACCGAGGCAGAGAAGCCCAGCGCGGACAGGATCCTGGGGATACACCTCGATTTGAGAAACAGATAGAAGAAGAGGAGTGATCCTATGCCGAAACAGATCCCGCCGACGTTCTCCGCCGCGCGTGCCAGACTGCGCGTCAGGTCCACCAACGTCTCCGATGGGATCGTTCCGGCTCCAACCGGCGCCGAGGAAGTATAAAGATGCAACCTGGCGAAGCCGCACATCCGGACCACCCAGCCCAGGATTGAGTCTTCCAGGATGAAGATCATCGCGAGCTGAGCTAGAAAATTGTTGGCGGGCTTGAGCGTTACATAGAGCGCGAAAGCAAGCAGGACCGCGCTCAAAGTCTCGACCACCTCACTGGAGAGCGCGACTCGGTACAAGCGTTCCGACGCGGCGATTCTCTGTGCTGCTTGCGCAAAGGTCCCACTCGCCGCGATGCGGGAGTAGATGAGGGCGCCACCGATCCCATTGATGATCAGCCATAGAAACAGAACGCCCGTAAGTCTGGCGTACGCTCGTCGTGTTCTTTCCGCTGGAGCGTCTTCGAATCCTGCAACCACACCGATCACCGCCCGGATGCCGAACGAAGAGATGAGCGTGGTATTTCAGACGGCGAGCCGACGGACAGATGCGATCTCGAGAGGCGGTCGGCTCGAGGTTCGGCGCGAGTAGGCCGGCGTCGCCGTTTGCGGCACATCCGCGCAGCAGCGGGCGTCTCCGGTGAGGCGCGAATGTGCTCCAGTCGCGCAGTGGACGGCGCGATTGGCCGTACTACTGTGTTTGCGCGGAACTCATCCCAATGCTGACCAGCCTCCGGAAATGCCGCGCGTGACGCCTGTCCTGGTTTCCCCGAGGGGAAGCCGCGGCGGCGTGCCCGGCGTGCGGAGGCGCAAGGATCGGCGGGACGCTCGAGCCCTTCCATATCGGGATGGCGCTCATCCTGCTGGGCCTCTCCGCCTGGGCGGCGCCGCGCTTCCTGGGCGACCGCGCCACGTTCACGCTTCCGGCGATCCTCCAGTCGAAACCCGCCATGGCCGAGGCGGAGCGCGCTCCCTCGCGCGCCGCCGAGGCGCCGGCTCCTCCCTCCAAGGTGGTCAGGTCCACCAAGGTCAAGTCGAGCAAGTCGAAGAAGAAGAAGACGAAGAAAAGGAGCACGCATGTACAGCGCTGAAATCAGCCGAAAGAACCCGGGGTGTTTCATCTTCCTCCTCGATCAATCCGCGTCGATGGAGGATCCGTTCGGCGGCAGCGCCGATCGGAAGAAGGCCGATGAGCTGGCCACCATCATCAACAAGCTCCTCCACAACTTGTCCATCCGCTGCGCCAAGGGCGACTCGATCTACGACTACTTCCACGTGGCCGTGATCGGCTACGGCCAGGACACCGTGGTCAAGTCGGCCTGGGACGGCGCGATGACCGGCAAGGACCTGGTGCCGATCAGCGAGCTGGCCAACAACCCGCTGCGCATCGAGGACCGCGTCAAGAAGGCCGACGACGGCAACGGCGGTCTCGTCGAGCAGTCGGTGAAGTTCCCGCTCTGGTTCGAGGCCAGGCACGCGGGGGGCACGCCGATGAGCTCCGCCTTCAAGATGGCCGCGGAGATCGTGCAGAGGTGGGTCGCCGAGCACCCGAAGGGCTTCCCGCCCATCGTCATCAACATCACCGACGGCGAGTCGACCGACGGCGATCCGGTCCCCGAGGCCAAGGCGCTCTGCTCGCTGGGCAGCGACGACGGCGCCACGCTGGTCTTCAACATCCATCTCTCCTCTGAATCGGGGAATCCCATCGAGCTTCCCGCCAGCGACGAGGGCCTGCCGGACAAGTTCGCCAAGCAGCTGTTCGAGATGTCCAGCGCCCTGACGCCCTTCATGATCGGGCGCGCCAAGGAGCTGGGCATGCCGGCAGGCGACGGGGCGCGCGGCTTCGTGTTCAACGCGCAGCCGGTGCAGGTCATCCAGTTTCTCGACATCGGGACCCGCCCCGCGAACCTCCGGTGATCGACGCCCTCCATCCCGTCACCACGGCGCCGTTCTCGATCGAGGCGTTCTCGTGCCAGAAGGCCGGGAACGCCCGCACCGAGTACGAGGACGCGTGGGCGATCCGCGGCTCGGATTCGCCCACGCGTTGCCGGGTCGCGATCGCCGACGGCGCGACCGAGAGCAGCTTCTCCGCGCTCTGGGCGGCGCTGTTGGTGGAGAGCTTCGTCCGCGGCCGTTCCCACGGCCCCGAGTTCTTCCGCCATCTGGGCGCCATCCGGCGCCTGTGGCGGGGGAAGGTCCGCGGACGTCCGCTGCCCTGGTACGCCGCGGAGAAGGCCAAGAAAGGCGCCTACGCGGCGTTCGTCGGCCTCTCGCTGAATGCGGTGAACCGGGCATGGCGCGCCGTGGCCATCGGCGACTGCTGCCTCTTTCAAGTGACCGGCCTGCCGCCGAACCTCGAACTGGCGCACACCTTCCCATTGAGCCACTCGGAGGAGTTCGGCTCGAGCCCCTTCCTGGTCGGCTCCGTGAAGAAAGCGGAAGACGACCCGCTCCCGCACGTCCGGGTGAGCGAGGGAGTCCTTCAGGGCAACGACGGCCTCTACTTCGCCTCGGACGCGCTGGCGGCCTGGCTGCTCCGGCGGTCGGAGAAAGGCGAGCCCGTCTGGAACGCGATCAGCCCCGACGGCATCCGGACGGAGAAGGACTTCGAAGCGCTGGTGGCGCAGGCCCGCGAAGAGGGAACCCGCAACGACGACATGACGTTGATCAGGCTCACGCGCCGGGCGGCCTGGGAGAGAGGCGCGGGCTAGCGCCATGGCCACCTGGCCCGACCTCACCGATTACCACGAGGCATTGCAGTTCCCGGAGCGGTCGCTGAGCGACCCCGAGCTGCAGAAGTCCCAGATCGAGAAGGACCGCTTCGGAATGCCGAAGCCGGCCACCGGCGGAAACGCCGTGGCCTACAAGGCGACGCACGGAGGGGACGTCTGGGCGGTGCGGTGCTTCTTGCGCCCCATCTCCGATCACGCGGAGCGCTACGCCGCCATCTCCAAGCATTTGCACAAGAGCCGCGCCGCGCATTGCACCGATTTCTTCTACCTGTCCGACGGTCTGCGCATCAAAGGCGGCACGTTTCCCATCGTGAAGATGGCCTGGGTCCAGGGCCCGAACCTGGACCGGTTCGTGGAAGGTCTGTTGGGCCAGCCCAAGGAGTTGGCGGCGCTGCGGGATCGGTTCCGCACGCTGGTGGAGGAGATCGAGGGCGCCAAGTTCGCCCACGGCGATCTGCAGCACGGCAACGTCCTGGTGAGCGGCAAGGACCTCTTGCTCATCGACTACGACGGCATGTGGGTCCCCGCCTTGAACGGCCGCGAGGCGACGGAGATCGGGCATCGCGCCTATCAGCATCCCAAGCGCAGCACGACCGATTACGGGCCGTACCTGGATCGGTTCTCGGCGCTCGTGATCTATCTCTCCCTGCGGGCGCTGGAGGTGGAGCCCAAGCTCTGGGAGCAGTACTACACCGGGGACAACCTTCTCTTCGTGCGCGAGGACTTCAACGAGCCGGGCAAGAGCCGGGTCTGGGGAGACCTGGCGGCGCTCGGAGATCCCGAGGTCAGCTATCTGGCCGGAGTCCTGGCGGCGATGTGCTTGAAGCCGGTAAAGGACCTGCCCCGCCTGGAGGCGGTGCTCGGCAAGTCGGCGGGGATGAAGCCGCTCGAGCTGAAGACGGGCGGACCCCGCGAACCCGAGAAGCCGAAGTGGAGCGCCAGGCCGTCGAAGAGCGGGAGCGCCGCGGAGCTTGCCCCCCAGTGGAAGGCGGTGTGGACGCGGCCGGGCGAGAAGATCGAGAGCCGCTGGAAGAAGGAAGTGAAGGACGGGCCTGTCGAGGTGGAGACCGAGGTCGAGGTCGTTGCTCCCGACAGCGTCGCGATCGGCACCGTAGTAGCGTTGGCGCTTAGCGCCGGCGCGGTGGTGGGCTTCTTTTTCTCTCCGCAGCTCGGGCTGCTCGCCGCCGGCTCGGGCCTCGTGCTCACCCGCGGCATCTCCCGGCGGCAGAAGAAGACGGTGAAGCACGTCGTCATCCGCCCCGTCGAGCAGCAGGTGCTCGAGCAGCACAAGGTCCCCGTCAGCGGGCACAAGTCGGCGGTCACCTCCCTGCAATGCACCGCCGACGGCAGGCGCCTCGCGGTGGTGACCAAGTTCGGCGAATGCGCGCTCTGGGAGCTGGACAGCGACGGCTACAAGGTCAGCGCCGCCCGCCTCCCGCCCTTCGATCAGTCCGCGCTGGCTTCGGAGACTCCTAAGGTCGCGGTGGCCACGGAGAAGGCGATCCTGGTCGCCGACCTCTTGACGGGGAACAAGACGGAGCATCCGCTGGACAAGTCGAACCGCGCCTGGGCGGTCGCCCTGGCCGCCGACGGCGCCAAGCTGGCCTTCGGGCATCAGCAAGGGCAGGTGCAGGTCGTCGACGTCGCCAGCAAGAAAGCCCTTGCCCAGATCGGCGGTATGACCGCGCGCATCAGCGACCTGGCCATGTCCGAGGACGGATCGACGCTGATCGCGGGATCGACGGGCGGCGCGGTGCAGATCCACAAGCTCGTGCCCAAGCCGGAGAAGCTCGGGGAGGGGACACATCACCGCCTGGCGGTGATCGCGCTGGCCGCGTCCCCCAAGGGACAGGCTTTCGCCTCGGCGGACGACTCCGGCCAGGTCGTGCTCTGGGGCAAGAACGGCCAGAAGCTGGCGGCGCCGAACGTCGGCGGCCGCGGCGTGAAGTCGCTCCTCTTCCTGGGGGAGCAAGCCCTCGCGGTTGGCTGCGGCGACGGCACGGTGAAGATCCTGAATCCCGCGAGCGGGGCCGTGCTTGCGACCCACGGCGTGGGCAGCGCGGCGGTGACCGCGCTGGCGTATGCCAAGGAGAAGGTCGCGCTCGCCGCCGGGACCCAGTCCGGCCAGGTGACGCTGCTCGCGCTGGAAGCCTGAGCTGCGCTCAGCGCAAGAGGCCGGGCCAGCTCACCAGGGTCTGCTCGGTGACGTACCCGTTCGAGCTCATCGGGAAGGTGACGGTCCCGTCGAATCCCGGCTGCGGCGGTATGCGGCAGTTGGTGAACGACATCGTGCCGCAGAGCTGGCCCTCGGGATCGCGGATCTCGAGGCCGCAGTCGTTGTCCGCCAGCGCATAGGCGCGGCCGCCCAGCACGATGGAGATGCTCCTGCGGCTGGTGAGCCACGCCGGTGCCTGGCTGACGTTCGCACTCCCGGACGGAATGACGCGCCCGTTTCGGTCGAGGACTCCGCCACCGATCAGCCTCGCCGGCACCCACCAGCCGTTTCCGGCGAAGAAGTCGCTGATCGCCTTTCCCCTCGAATCGAGCCACCGCCATTGCGTGTAGTCATCGTTGCCTTCGAGGATTCTGTCGCGGGTGTCGGCGGCGATCACGTTCAAGCCATCGCCAGGTTGCGAGGACATGAGATTGAGGAACTCGTCGTACCGTTCGAACGTCGGGTTCGGAGCCTGTCCGTTGTTGACCGGGCCGGAGCAGCTCACGTAGGCCCCGTCGCCCTCGCTGCGCGGAGCGTAGCTGCAGTTCCTGGAGAAGGGGTAGCCGTTGCCTAGCGCGACGCGGCCGTTGCCGGGCCAGTTGACCAGCGTGGCCTCGCAGATCAGGCACGGCCCGCCGACGTTGTCGAAGAGGAAGCTGTTGGCCTGCGGCGCGATATAGCCGCCGACGCCTCCGAAGGACAGTCCGCTGTCCGAGACGAAGCCTACCAGGAACCGAATCTGCTGGAACCCCACCGCCAGATCTCCGCGGCCGTCGCTGACGATGGTGGCCCACCACAGTTGTTGCTCCGGTGTCGTGATGCTTCGGGTCTCGGGCTCTCTGGGCTGCGGCAGCCACGAGGCGCAAGACGAGCCCGATTCGGGAGCAACGACGAGGCTCATCGGGCCGGCGTCCGAGTCGACGATGGGAGGGAAGGCCATACCGCCGTCGATTGGACCTGCGTCGGGGGGATTTGGATTTCCAGCGTCGCCCGCATCGCTGCCCCCGGCGTCGCGGTTACCAGCATCGCCCCGATCGACCGCACCAGCGTCGCTGACTTCGCCGCTGCCCGCCGCAACGGGGTCAGTGGCAGTTCGCGCGCATGCGGAGACCAACAAAATCACCAGCGCACGGCGCATAGACCCCTCCTCCTTCAGCGACGTATGCATGCTGCCTCGCTTCGGCAATCGTTCACGAGCGGGCAAAGCAATCGTTCAGTCATCGGCGCTTGCATTGCGGAAATGTTTCCGCAAGGACGCCTTGACCGGCCGTGCGGCGAGGGATTCGCGCCGCTGTGGAATCAAGCGCGGTCTCTGCGGCCGCCCTCCGGCCCGAGGGGAGAATACAGATGGCTCCTTCCGGCACGTTCTCGCGCCGCTCTTCGGCGTTTCGCCTGGTCCTCGTCCTCGCGGTTTGCGCGCTGCAGCCCGCCCGAAGCTCGCGCGCGGCGTCTCCCAGCGCCGGGACGATCTCCGCCGCCGGGCCCGCGCTCTCCTGGACCGGCACCGCGACGGGATCGGGCTCGGCGAACGAGTCGACCTGCGTGGAGGGCGTCAATTGCGACACCTTCACGCTCACGCTCGCGGGAACGCCCGCGGACTATGCCGGGAAGGTCGTGGCGGTGAAGATCGCCTGGAGCAACTCGGCGAACGACTACGATCTCTACATCCACAAGGACTCGAACCAGGGACAGCTGGTGGGTCAGTCGACCAACGGCGCTCCCCAGAACGGGGAGGCCTCGGCCATCGACCCGGCCGCGACGGGCACCGGCGTCTACACCGTCCACGTCGTGTACTTCGCGGTGACTCCCCTGGTCGATCAGTACCAAGGCTCCGCGTCGGTGCAGCCGAAGCCTGTGGCCCGCTCTGCCACCTACGTCCAGGGCGGCATCCCGTTCAGCCCGAGCGTGCGACTGAAGGCGCCGGTCGCTCGCCGCGACGGCGAGCCGAGCAACCGGACCGACCCCGCCGGCAATGCCTACGTGACCGCCATCCGCGGTGTGCCGGCCGGCGTGGATCTCTGGTACTTCGACCTGAACCCGTCGAGCGCCACCTTCGACCCGAACATGCGCAACCCGATCTATCGGGGGCAGACGGACTCGTTCACGGACAGCGAGTCCACGTCGGTGGGCGAGGACGGTGGCGGGGACGTGGACATCGCCGTCGGCCTGCCCGATCCGGCGACCGGCGCGAACAACAATCCGCCCACGCTCGCCGCGACCAGCCTGGTCGTGGCCAACATCTCGGCCCAGCGATCGACCGATCGGGGCGTCACGTTCGTGAAGAACCCGGCCGGGAACGTCACCGGAGGCGCGCCGGTCGACGATCGGCAATGGATCGCCTTCTACGGTCCCAATACCGTCTACCTGCTCTATCGCACGGTCGCGCCGACGGTGACGCAGATCCAGCGCTCCAACGACGGCGGGTTCACCTACGGCCCGGCGCGGACGGCGGGCGCCATCGGCCAGGTCGGCGCCATCGACGTCGACCAGCGGGACGGGACGGTCTACCTCGCCGGCAGCACCGGGCAGGTCTGCGCCGGCGTTCCCTCCGCGGTGGGAGGCGAGCCGCTCACCTATGCGTGCGCGCAAGCCG
>Ga0126375_10000245_pt1 | contig 13424 bp, 15 predicted proteins | sample PanSoiMetPlot_14_FD_109577 | JGI IMG/M metagenome (GOLD analysis project Ga0126375, IMG submission 109577) | Tropical forest soil microbial communities from Panama - MetaG Plot_14 | ecosystem: Environmental > Terrestrial > Soil > Tropical forest | place: Panama | collected 2016-02-17 | reverse complement strand
CTTCTTTCTGCGGTCTCCATCATGGTCGGGGCGTCACTAGCTTATGGCTCACCAGCTTGCATGACGATAAGCGAGGCTCGAGCCAAATTTCCCAAGACGAAGCATCTTTATTGGCACGGCAGCGAACATTGCTGGAATGACAGTGCGGCATACGGTTTTCGCGCACTCGCGGTAGTGCCCCTGGCTTCGCCACGACGCGCATTCGCGGCGGTGCCTCGTGCCTCCACACGACCCACACCCACGTCTTCTCCATCACCGGAAACTTTAGAACCGACATCCATGACAGAAGGGGCAGGACCGCAATGTCGATTCTTGCCCTGTGAGTAACAGGAAGCGGGGCGAAGTTTGCCCACACATTCGGTCAGACATTGACGTTGAGCCCACCGGCTGCGCGGTTCAGACGGGTCATATCCTCTGTCGTGCCCCCAACGTCTTTCGCTTCGTGCCGTTCGTCATGCCGCCTCCGGGCGTTAATTGTCGCGGCCAAAGATAAGGTCTTCGGCGGACGGAGATAAGGCTTGCACTCGACCTCGCGTTGCCGCGCGCCGTCTTCATCATGAAAGGCCCAAGCCGGCGTTGCTGTGCTTGGGAATTTCATTCGCCACTGACCACTGTGCCGAGTAGCCAGGACGCCTGAAATAGCGCCTCATCTTGCCGTGGCGATCTACATATTGGTGAATGTAGTCGAGCCTGATGCGAGTCATTCAGCCCCGTCCCATTCATCGTCATCGTGTCCTACCGCGCTTTATATCTGCCTTACGGAAGGTACTTGGACCGTTAGACATTTGTTCTCTTTGCATCCCTTAGCGGGAGTCTGTTGAAATTGAATCTGGCGCCGGTCGTGGCGAGAAAAAAGCACCGGACCCGGCGCGTTGCCCCTAATCCACAAGCAATTAACCAGAGCAAAAGGGCTGCCACGGTGCCCCCCTCGCAGCCTTTCGCGTTGTCAGGTGGCCATCGTCGGCCATTCCGAACCATTCCCGGCATCTCCACGCGACATGGTCGCGACATCGAGGCTGGGTCAGCCGCTCAACACTGGCCGGTACAGCAAAATCGTATGTTTTTGTGATGCATGACACAGCCGGAGCATCTTGTTGTGATGCACAGCACAGCGGAAGCGGATAATCGAAACTAGTGTGAGGGTAATTCGAGAGCGAAAGCTCTCTTCCGCAAAGCCAGAGGAGACCTCACATGCGCACCCTGTTCGGCATCGGACTCGCGATATTCGCAGCCGCTCTTGTAATCACCACTTGGTCAGTTGAGCCGACCGTTGGGAAAACTCCTACCGTTTCCGTAAACCCACTTGGTCTGATGACCACCACGACCAACCTGCCGCAAGTGCATTACCAAGATTTTAGCACCATCTACTAATAGATCACGGTTACGCAGGGCGACTTGCCCTGGTCGGGTTCTCCTCCCAACGACCAGGGCATCTTTTTTGCCGCGGTAAGGCTAACGCGTAGGGACCAAATCGACGTAACGAACCATGCAGGCGTCATGCATTTGGCCTTGGCGCTTGCAGAAGCGCTCCCATGGAGTTTCCGCACAGGCTGAGCTATGTATTTGTCCAACCATACGCGGAAGGACCCGCCATGGGCCAATATGACCACCTCATTGACTGGTTCAAAAAGCGCCACGACACGCTCATAGACGACTTCGAGCCTCTTCAGGCGGGCTCGAGAAGAGTCATGGAATTTGATGGCTCCGAATGGCGCGACATAACTCCGAACATCATTAAGGACACCAGAAGCAGAATTGAGGAGATGGAATTCCTCGTCAGGATCTACCAGCTCCGCAACGAACATCCGCCCAATCTCGATTCATCTTCCAGCGAGCAAAAGAAAGTTTCGTAATTTTTCAGTTGTCGTTGCATTGCGCGGCTGCCACACTTTTTTTGCGCTGTGACGAAAATCGCAAAAGCGGCGAAAAAGATTCCCCGACATTTGCGTTGAATTTTTTCAATTTAATTCAATGCTGACATTCCAGCCGGGGTCGCCACCTTCAAAAATTTGTCGTTGCAGAGCCATCACTTACATCTCCCCCTCAATTTGCTCCCTTTGCGATCCTTGACTATCCGCAATCGAGCACTTCGATGCTCAGGATAGTCGGGAGATGCCGCGCGATCTCGTGCCAGTTTTCACCCTCGTCGAGACTGGCAAAAACAGAGCCGCTATTGGTCCCAAAGTACAGCCCAACCGGCTCGCGCCCGTCATGCGCCATGGCTTGCCGAAGAACGGTGAAATAGCAGGCCTGCTGAGGCAATCCATCGCGCAGGGCCTGCCAGGTCCTGCCGCCGTCCCTTGAACGCCAGACCGCTGCAGCGGCATCGGGCGGAAAACGGCCTGCCGTGTCACCATTCAAAGGGATAGTAAAGAGGGTTTCAGGATCTCGTGGATGAACGCAAATCGGAAATCCGAAAGTTGACGGAAGACCGCGAGTGATGTCGTCCCAACTCCGCCCGCCATCGGCAGAACGCCAGACCCCATGGTGGTTTTGCTGATAGAGAATGTCAGTGAGGCCCGGTGCCCGCATCATGTTGTGGACGCAATGTCCAATTTCGCCGTCGCGTGGTGCAGCGGGATGGGAGTGTTCTGTGCTGGGCTCCGCATTAGATAGACGATTGCGGCGATCCCAGGTCGCGCCTCCATCCTCGGTCGCAAAGACGCCAGCTGCCGAAATCCCGATCCAGATCTTTTTGGCATTTTCCGGATCAAACAAAATTGTATGCAATACCAATCCGGCGCCGCCAGGATTCCAACTGTCGGAAGAAGGATGGTCTCGCAAACCTCGCACTTCTTCCCAATTCTTGCCGCCATCCCGGCTCGAAAGCAATCTTGCCGGTTTGGTTCCGGCATATAGCGTGCCATGGGCGTAGCAAAGCGACCAGATTTGCGAGAACTGATCTGCAAACGGCAACGGCTCTTTGGTCCAGTTCATCATTGCGGCGAGTTGCGGATCGTTGGCCGCCCAGTCATCGATCTGTCCTTTTGTGAGCCTTGCAACCTCCCAGGTTGCGCCCAGGTCTTCAGAGCGCCACACACCTGCTCCGTGAAATTCGCCACCCCCACCCGCCCACATCAACCGCATAGCAGGATCACCGATGATGTGATTGATGGGCCAGCCATCGCAGAATGGCCCCTTAACTGTCCAGCCATTCCGGCTTCCGCTTGATATCAAGAATGCGCCCTTCGTCGTGCCGACAAGTACCGTGACCCCGTCTTGCTTCATCCCGATAGCTCTCCCGTTGCTGGCGTAAGGGAACGCCCGTTCAAGGGACGTCCTTCCCGGACTGGTCGCCATCAAAACAGGAAATTTGCGACCCGCAAGGGCAAGATGCGAGCTCAAGCGTGATCCTGACTCGACTCTTCGAGCCGAGGTTCCTATTAAACGTCATGCCGTTGCGTGAGCTTACCCGCGCCATCGTGTGCGCTCTGATTCTTGTCGGTTTTTTGCTGTCGCCCGGTTTCGCTCAGGTCGGCGAGCCGACAATAACCATCATGGTGGGCGATAATAAACGTAGCTTCACGCGAGGCGAGCTTTTGATGCGGCCGGACGCCACAATCATCGAAGTGGCGCGTGACGTCACTTATCGCATTCCGGTGTCTTATCGCGCCGTGCGGGTTGCATCTCTGCTCGCCGGGATGACGCTGCCTCCCGACAGCGTGGTGGAGACAATCGCGCTCGATGGCTTCATCGCACAGCTCCCGCCCGACCTCGTGCTCAATACCGATAACAGCAAGGCCGTCGCCTGGCTTGCAATCGAACCTGCGGGCCATCCCTGGCCAACAATTCCAGGAAAGGACACGAGCGCGGGGCCGTTTTACATTGTTTGGACAGGGGCCGAGGTCGGCAGCATTCGAAGCGAGCAATGGCCGTATAATGTTGCAAAGCTGGTGAGTCAACCTTCGCCTGCCTCGCGCTGGCCCGCGCTCGCTGTCAGTTCTGCGCTGCCATCGACAGACCCGGCCCGCGCTGGCGCGGTCCTGTTCGTCGTACAGTGCCTCCCCTGTCACAAACTAAATGGTGCCGGTGCTTCGGACGTCGGTCCCGACCTCAACCTGCCGCAAAATCCGACCGAATATCTCACGCCCCAGGGGCTGCATGATGTGATCCGCAACCCCAGAGCCGTGCGCGCATGGCCGGCAATGGCCATGCCACCATTTCCGCAAGACCATCTGAGCGACCGCGAGATCGGCCTTGTCATTGCGTATCTGAAGCACATGGCTCGCAAAAAGCACTGAAGCGGGAAGCCGAAGAAGGTCGGAGAGGCGTGGCGCGACTGGGATTTGTCCGCTTTGATTTCGAAGGCGGCACCTAACCTACTTTTAGAACATCCTGTCCGTGGCTCTTGTGGCGGCGGGCGACTTCGGGTTCTCGACTTTGACCCAGGTCTTCGATGGGTCGGACTTATAAACCGACCCGAGCCGCTTGCTCACAATCCCCTCAAGCCCAAGCTTGCAGGCAGCGGCGAACATTTCTTTTCCGTCGCCATCGGTATGCTGGACGTACCACCACCGTCGAACGTGCTGCTTTGAGCGCGGAAGCATCCTCGTTACAGAACATTAATTTCGACGAAAGGTCGCCGTAACGCTCGGTCGACTACACGCCCCGGCCAAGCTCATGGGCAGGTCAGGAGTAGCCCATGGCGCTAGGCGCGTTGTCGAGGGAGGAGCCAGGCGCGGCTGCTCCGGTCGAGCGGAAAAGCCAAAACAAGGGCGCACCGCTCGGCTCAACTCGTTCGACTTTTACATTCAAATCAGATGCGATGCTCGCTGATCCGATCCGAACACGAGCAAAGTCAAGCACCACATGAACCCCGACGAGCCAGGCAAGTCGTTCGGTATTCGGGGTCGCATAACGATTCATAAAGGCCTTGAGCACCTAAACCGCCGAAATAGCGACAATCGAAGCCAGGACTTTCTGTTTGAGCCCTGAGAAATCGATGTGCGTCATCCACACAGGCGCCAATCAGGATGGCCCGATAGGTCGATTCGGGACGCAAAGTTCTCGTAGCCCGAGAACACGACGATCACCACCAGATTGGCGGTGATACGCCGAGAATAATATCGGACTCGCTGGCCCCCAGGCGTGATGCGCAGAAACTTCAGCTAAAGCACCAGCAAGCTGATGACCAGCCCGAAGTAGAATGGCGCTAGCTATCGGCTGTTCAATATCGCCGCCTCGATTGCGTGCTCAACACGGTTACGTGGGACGAACTTCGTGGCGGAGGGCTGTTCGTCGTCATGGCGTGGCGATGAAGGATGCGATGGATTCTGCTCAAAAATCATACGGCGCGTCAGCGGCGCGATGTCGCAAAATGTTGAACAAGATTTTATTTAGATGACGTCGGGTCTGTGCAAAAATCGGGGCCGCTCTGGTGTCCCCTACCCGAGCGCGGCCCCGATCTCACCGTCCCGTTAATGTCCCCGAGGTCGGGGCCACCATTCCTACGGCGAATTGTGACCTTCAGTGGACGGAATTAAGGACGCAAGACCGGCTGCTCGAATTATTGCGAAATGTGACTTAGTTGCCACATGGCCACAGGAGGTCATTGAGCGACCGTGAGTAAACACATTACCCAACGACCAAACCCGGCCTGATTTCGTTGGAAAAACCGTCGTCATTAAAAAAGTACTTTCGTTAAACATTGCGGCTTAAACGGCTCCAACTTCTGATGGGTATTCCATCGCAGCGTCGACAGGGACCCGGTCACATGTCGAAAATCACTGCGTTTCTGAACGACGAGTCTGGAGCCACCGCTATCGAAAACGGCCTGATCGCAGCAACGGTCAACGCGATTGGCACGACCTTGAACGGCAAGTTCGACAGCATCTCGACTCAATTGAAGTAGTTTTTTGACCTCAGACAACTCCGTGAATGGCGCAGGCCGCGCGTGATTGGACAACACACGCGGCCTGCTCTTTTTGAGGTATCCACCAACTGCATTCAGCGTAGGAACCATGATTTTCCGGAGATTTGCCCGCGATTGCAGCGCAATTGTGCCTCTCCTTTGAAATGTTCGAATGTTTGGGACGGTTCCGTCTGTCATCGAACGGGCATATTGTTCGTCTGAGTCGCCAGGGAACCACGGGGATTTCACGATCATGCTGCGACTACGCTTCCTGCTGGTCGGTGCGGCAGCGTTAGCCGTCAGCGGGGCACATCCAGCGCGGGCCGAGCCACGTCCCGCTGAAACCTGCGCCCGCGCGATGTTCCGTGTCGTCGTCGACGTAGGACACACGGAGAAAGCGTTCGGCGCGACAAGCGCACGCGGCCTTATGGAGTTTTCTTACAATCTGAATCTCGCCAAGCGCATCGATCAGGACCTGCTCGCAGCCGGATTTCGGCGCAGCGTGCTGCTGATCAGCGAAGGTCGGTCATACCCAGCATTGGCCGAGCGCATCAAACGCGCCAATGCTTTGCGCGCCGACCTTTTTCTGTCGATCCATCACGACTCCGTACCGGACAAGTTTCTGGAAACCTGGGAGTTCGAAGGTGTGAAGCGCGGCTACAGCGATCGTTTCAGTGGTCATTCCATTTTTATCTCTTACGACAACAGCGATCTCCCGGGCAGTCTGTTGTTTGCCAGAATGCTCGGCCAACAGTTGAAAGATCGCGGACTGCATTACACACCGCACTACACGCAGCGGTTCATGGGCCATCGCCAACGGCTCCTGGTCGATGCACAAGTAGGCGTCTACCGCTATGACCAGTTGCTCGTGCTTCGGGACACCGATATGCCCGCGGTCTTGCTCGAAGCGGGGTCGATCATCAACCGTGACGAAGAGTTGCAGATGGGTTCGGCCGAGCATCAGAAGCTGATCAGCGCCGCCGTGACTGACGCGGTCGCGTCATTCTGCAAGGGGCGTCAGCCGCACACCCCGCCGGCTGTGGCGACCCGCGCCCGAGATGGAACGAAGCAGGCGGCCGGGCCCGCCGCGACGTCGCCAGGCCGGACAGTCAAGCAGCGCTGATCCGTCTTGCACACTTATCGATATTATGGCGCAAATGGTTGGTCGACGTCGTGCAATCCTTGGTTTAGTAGGTCAAGATCATTAAATCCTTTGCGTGGTCCTCACCGCGTGCGGGGATTTGCCTGGCTTTGTGTTCTGTTCGGCGTAGCGACTTGGCTGGATTCAGCCTATTGCGATGGTCGACACGTGCGCGCCACCGTACAGATGTTTACTGAAATGGCGTTGCACATGAAACTGATCGGCTGAAGCAGCAAAGGCCTGCGGCCAAGGCTGGCCTCACGTGTCAGTTTTGCGCTGACGCCGCGCTGTCTCTTTCTGAGACAGTCCCAGCCCGACAATCCCAAAAACGTGATACAGCATCGTCATATTACAATGATACGGTATCGCTTTTCGGGTGGGGATGCCCCACATGGCTCAACCGACCAATCAGCGTTCCGATTTTGGTGCGGGCCAGCTAGTGCTCATCGGTGCTGCAACGATTGTGCTGCTAGTATTTGCCTGGACTTACGTCGGCTAAAACGCGTGGGACGAACATAGTCACAAACACGATGCCCGCTATTAGCGAGCTCATGCGGGTGTTTGTACGCTGCGCGCGGTGGCGACATTGCCCAAACAAAATCGCCAGTAGCTAACCGGCCAATCTCTCCTGGGTTTGGCGATGTCGGATATGCGACGCGCGACTTGGGAAAAGCGTTATCAATACCGGCAGTACAACAAGTATCAGAAACGGCGCGAACGTCATTCCGCTCACCACGACGATGGCCAACGGCTTCTGAACTTGCGAACCGATCCCGCTTGATATCGCAGCCGGCAAGAGCCCTACCCCGGCGATGACGCAGGTCATCAGAACGGGGCGTATCTTGAGCGCGCCTGTTTGGACGATTGCCTGCGTTCGGTCCATCCCGCCACGGATGAGAAGATTGTATTGCGAGAGGACGACAATGCCGTTCATGACGGATATGCCGAAAAGCGCGATGAATCCGATCGCCGCCGATACGCTGAATGGCACACCGGTAATGTAGAGACCAAAAAGGCCACCAATCACCGCCATCGGAATGACGCTCATGGTGAGCAGCGTATCAATCAGCGACCCGAAATTGATCCACAGCAGCAATGCAATGAGTCCGAGCGTTATCGGGACGACTATTCTGAGCCTGCCGATTGCCTCCTGAAGATTGCCGAATTCCCCCACCCATTCCAGATGGGAGCCAGCCGGTAGCACAACTTGCTGAGCAATTTTTTTCTGCGCCTCCGCAATCGCGCTGCCGAGATCTCGATCGCGTACGCTGAATTTGATGGGCAGGTAACGCTGTTGCTGCTCGCGGTAGATGTAGGCCGCACCGGAAACGACTTCCACAGTCGCAACTTCGCTCAATGGAATCTCTACCGGCCCCTTTTCGCCCGAAATCGCAACCGGGATATCCCGAATGGCCTCCGGACTCTGTCTGTAGCGTGGGGCAAGCCTCACGATGATTGGAAAATGCTGGTCGCTGTTGGGCACATAGAGCTCGCCGGCAGAGTCGCCTCCAATGGCACTGCGAACGGTTGAATTGATATCACCGGGCGTAAGTCCGTATCGGCCGGCGCGGGCACGGTCGATATCGATCTGCACAGTGGGTTGGCCGAGCGACGTAAAAACTGCAAGATCGGTGATCCCGCGCACACCTGCCAGCACGCCTTTGATCTGGTGTGCCGTTTTTGTCAGGGCCTCAAGGTCGTCGCCAAACAGTTTGATTGAATTCTCGCCTTTCACGCCCGAGACGGCCTCCGAGACGTTGTCCTGCAGGTATTGCGAGAAATTGAATTCGACTCCGAGGAATTCGTCCTGGAGCTTGGCGAGCATTTCGTTGGTCAGTTGGTCCTTGCTCATGCCCTCGGGCCACGCCAACGCCGGTTTCAGGGGCGCGAAAAACTCCGCGTTGAAGAACCCGGTGGCGTCCGTGCCATCGTCCGGACGACCATGCTGCGAGACAACGCTTTCCACTTCAGGGAAATTGCCGATGATTGTGCGCATCTGGTTGACGTAGTTGTTCCCCTCCTCCAGCGAGATGGTCGATGGCAGTGTCGCTCTGATCCAGAGATTGCCCTCCTCAAGCTTCGGCAGAAATTCAAGCCCGAGCAGGCGAGTGATCACTACAGCAACACAGAGCAACAGCGCGGCGCCCGCCAGAACCCAAGTTTTTCTGCGCAACGCAAACAGCAGGACGGGACCATAGAACCTGCTGATCACCTGCATGAGCCGTGTCTCAGCCTCTTCGACGTGCTCCGGCATCAACATCGCGGCCATGGCCGGCGTTATCGTAAAGGTTGCGATCAGGCCTCCGGCGATTGCGTAGGCGTATGTCTTCGCCATCGGCGCGAAAATGTGACCTTCCACACCGCTCAACGTGAATAGCGGAATAAAGCCGGCGATGATGATCGCGGCCGCAAAAAGAATGGGGCGATTAACCTCGATTGCCCCGTGAAACAACGCAAGCAACTTGCCGCGCAGATCACTCCCTTGCGCCTGATAGGCCATCGTTGCCTGGAAGGCGAGTTCGTCGCGCGTCGCGAGCCGCCGAAACATGCTCTCGACCATGATGACTGTCGCATCCACAACCAGACCAAAATCAATGGCCCCCACGGACAACAGGTTCGCGGACTCTCCCCGCAGCACCATAATTCCGATGGCAAAAGACAAGGCAAAAGGCACGGTGGCGCCAACAATGAGGGCGCTGCGGAAGTCACCGAGGAAGGGCCATTGCACGGCGAAGATTAGCGCGATCCCGAGCAGCATATTGTGAAGCACGGTCCGCGTCGTCGTATCGATGAGATCCTTCCGGTCATAGATGCGCTTGATCCTCACGCCCGGAGGAAGCACGCTCGAATTGTTGATGTTTTCGACCTCATGTTCGACGCGCTCGATGGTCGGAGTGCTTTGTTCCCCGCGGCGCATCAAAACGACGCCCTGAACGATATCGTCATCACCATTCATGCCCGCGATGCCAAGCCGCGGTTTCGATCCGACTTTCACGGTGGCGATATCGCTGACCAGAACAGGAAAGCCGCCGTTCTGCGCCAACATCGTGTTCTTGAGGTCGTCCTCGCTGCGAATCAGACCGACCCCGCGCACCACCGCCGACTGCGAACCGATATCGATCGTGTTGCCGCCGACGTTGATATTGCTGCTGCTGAGCGTCTGGATCACCTGGGGCAGAGTGAGCTTGGAGGCAATCAGCTTGTTCAGGTCAATTTCGACCTCATATTGCCGCGTCTTGCCGCCCCAACCGGTGACGTCAATCACGCCCGGTACGGCGCGAAACCGCCGCTGCAGAATCCAATCCTGCAAGGTCTTCAGAGCGGTCACGCTGTAGCCCGGCGGACCGACAAGACGATAGCGGTAGATTTCTCCTATCGGACTGACTGGCGATATTTGCGGCTGCGCGCCGTTCAGCAACGGAGGCAGTTGCGAAAGACGGTTCAGCACCTGCTGGAGCGCCTGCTCGTAGGTGAAGTCGAAACTGAATTGCAGCTTTACATCCGACAGGCCGTAGAGCGAAATCGTCCGGATCGTCCTGAGGTTTGGCAACCCGGCCGTCTGCGTCTCAATCGGGATCGTGATGTAGCGCTCGATTTCTTCCGCAGAAAGACCTGCGCTTTGTGTGATGACGTCCACCATCGGTGGCGTCGGGTCTGGATAGGCCTCGATATTCAGCCGCAAGAACGCAGATAGACCGCCAATGAGCGTGGCCGTAAAAAGGACGACCATAATGACGCGCTGTTTTAGCGCGAACGCGATGAGACCGTTCATGAAAATGTGGTTCTGGAAATCACTATTGCGCCGGCTATACCGCCGTTCGCACGCGTCTGCCACTAAACGGGCGCGTAAAAGCTCATCAATTTCCTAAACGAAACATAAAATCGCCGGTGCGAAACGGCCAATAGAGACGAATCCGAGACGAGCAAGCCCCGCTGTTTGGTTAATGCGGGCCTGGGGGGCAGGAGGCCGCCGCGGGGACGCTCATTTCGACAGGAGCGGAAACTCAAAGAAGTCCCAACAGTTATCTTTCCCATGGGAAACTCTCGCCTTACCCGTGCCCACACGCCCACCCGACACGAACCCCGCTCGTCACCAAATGGCTGCGGCATGTTATCCAACCATTACGTATGGAACTGTAAACTTTGCGATCGTTGATGTTATCGATTCGTCAGATCTGAGGGTCAGGAGGGGCGCACGATGGAGCTCATCATCATCCTTTTGCTGATTGGCGTCATCGGCTGGGTCATATGGCGAGCGCGGGCCAGTTTCCGTGCAGAAAAAATAGCCGCCCTGGACGATGCATGGCGAACGGTGCTGAGCGACCCCAACTATGAACGCAGACGCCAGCAAGAAGAACACAAACTGAACCACGCGCGCAGCCGCAGGTAACGGGATTGCGCACCGGCAGCGGCTAACCGGCCTGAGCGATTCGGCCCGCCGAGGTCAGCGGGCGAAGCAATTCTTCCAGCAGGATACGGAGCTGCGTGGCCGTAAACGGCTTTTGCAGCACCGGCACCTTTTCATGGCGCGGTTCGACCAGATAGTCGTAGCCGGTTACGAAAGCGAACGGCACACCCCAGCCGAGTAAATGATCGGCGGTAACGGCGTGGTATTGCCCACCGATATTGATGTCTAAAAGAACGGCATCATAGTTGCGCTTTCCGAACTCCCTACTCGCCATGGCCATGGTGTGGGCCACACCGGAAACGCGATAACCGATCTCCCGTGTCATTTCCTCGATCATCAGGGCAATGAGCAGTTCATCCTCGATGATCAGGATGCGTGCAGGCTGCTCAATATCGCTGGAAACGCGGCTGACGACACGGCGTCCACTTTGTCCTGGGGTCGAATGTTGATGATGACGCAGCATAGGCTCCACCGCAGCGGATTTATCTGCCTGATGCACGAAAACGCACCAACCGAAGCCAGGTTCCAGCCATAGACGCGTACTTTTAAACATTCGGCGCGGCAGGCCAAGCATGGCGTGCACCCCCGTTCGGTGCGATCCGTCAACTGGCAAGGCCAAATGTGCAGGAGCTAGTTTGCGACTGGGGAGGCTTAACTTTTGCCTTTGCCGTTTCATGCTGCGACTCCCCGAAAGAGCGCTGGGCTTTCCAGCTCGGTGCTCAGCTCGGCGAGCGAAACTCCCAGCGGTACAATTTCGCGCTTCGGTGATATTTCGCTCACAATTCTGTTGAACCGACGCCGCAAGGCACTTCAATCAAGTTGTTGGCGCACCAGACGGCACCGATCATGGCGGCAATGAAAACCAGGAGCACTGCGTCCATCCACCAGGGGTTGGCGAAAAAGTCCGCCTCATGCCAACAGCTGCTGATCAACGTGGCGCCAATTTGAACGCCGTTGTTGACCATCGCTATGATGATCTGGTGGGTCAAATAGATCGAATATGACAAGGGTCCGACAATTGCGATCGCCGGGGCCTTCAGCAGGCGAGACACGATCCCCTCGCGAACACAAATGGGGCAAGCATTTGCAACGCATATTCTCGATGCCAGCGCCAATTTCGCCAGCGGACAGAGGGCGATCGGACGAGCATCATTGATTTTCTGTAGCCGGAACCGAACAGCTTGCTACGCTCAACTTAAGCTCGGGTCAGTGGGTCCAGGGATCGCGGCGTTTGAAGGAAAAATTGTCTGCGTAAGACATGATCTGCCTTTTCGGCAGCACACTTTCGGTCACCTGATAGGGTATGCCTCGGCGCTCGCAATAGTCGACGGCCTCCTCCTTGCTGTCGAAGCGCAGGCGCAACTGCTGGCGCATGTCCCCAGACGAAGTCCAACCCATCAACGGCTCGACCCGGCGGGGCGCCTCCGGCTCAAAATCGAGTACCCAGTCTTTGGTATTAGCAAGGCCTGACTGCATTGCGGTCTTTGAGGGTTTATAGATTCGTGCAGGCATGGTCGAAAACCGGATGGAAACACGATGGCGTCTGTATAATGCGTCGGGCGTACGATGGCAACGAATGGTCGTTCGCCATGCTGATGAGAAGCCGTTGGTATCCGCAGGGAATATTGGCGTTCGCCACGTGCTCCGATTAGTAAAGGCGAGCGCTGCTTTTCCAGGTCCGCCCTCGCTCCGCGGATCCAGTGGCGAAGTACGGGCTCGGAACTACCAGAATATTGCCTCTGCGGTACCAGTCTTCGAAGGAGCGATATTGGCAGTCCCAACAACGCTACCTGTGCCGACCTCGATCATTGCGCCACGAAGCCTGTGCGCCCTCCGCTTGTCTTGGGCAGAAGCTTACCGATGCAAGACCAGCCTCAGCCACCAAAACCACAGTTGGGCTCGGTGCTTGAGTGCGTGGGACCGGGCGGTGCATTATTTTCCCAAGCGCCGGTAGGAGCCATTTGACCATGGTATCAGAGACATGAAGCCTTTTCATACGAACAATACGCGTGAAGAACGACAGG
>Ga0126375_10000243_pt1 | contig 13483 bp, 15 predicted proteins | sample PanSoiMetPlot_14_FD_109577 | JGI IMG/M metagenome (GOLD analysis project Ga0126375, IMG submission 109577) | Tropical forest soil microbial communities from Panama - MetaG Plot_14 | ecosystem: Environmental > Terrestrial > Soil > Tropical forest | place: Panama | collected 2016-02-17 | reverse complement strand
GGTTCATCGCACCGGATCCCAGCGCGTGCTTCAAAGAGTGATGCAGGAGGCGGCTGCAGGAGTCAAAACCGTGGATGTTATTCACACGTCGGATGCCGGCCATTTCGTGCTCTTAAAAGAAAAAGGCATGTTGCTCAAGTACGCGCCCCAAGGAACGGCGCCCTTTCCCGCCGGCTTCAAGGACAAAGATGGCTTCTACTTCGGAATGAGAGCCACTCTTTCCGTGATTGCGGATAACCCCAAGCTGATCTCGGATAAGGACGCGCCACGAACCTGGAAAGATCTGTTAAACCCGAAGTGGAAGGGAAAAATGGTTTCAGGGCATCCGGGTTACAGCGGCATTATCATGACCCATGTGCTTGCGCTGGTGAATCTCTATGGCTGGGACTACTTCCGTGACCTGGCGAAGAACAGTTTGCACGTGGTCCAATCGGCCAACGACCCGGCCGGGGTGGTGGCATCGGGAGAGCGGCCGGTGGGCGTCAACGGTGCGGAGTACTTTTATTACAAAACCCAAAAGCAAGGAAATCCAATCAAGATCATTTATCCCAGCGAAGGCGTCCCACTGGTCGTGTCGCCGGTAGCCGTTGCTAAAGATGCTCCCCATCCTAACGCCGCAAAACTTTTCGTCGATTACATCTTCTCCAAGGAGTCGCAGCAGTTGTTGGCCGACAAGGAAGGCCTCTATACCGGACACCCCCAAGTTACGTACCCGGCGGACAAGCCGAAGCTCAAAGACCTAAAGCTTCTGTCCGTAGAGGCAGATGAGCTGGAAAAAAGGAACGCGGAAATCAAGAAGCGCTTTATAGAATACTTCGGCGCCTGATGGCCCAGAAGCTCTTTCGATGCCGACCGCCGAGACTATTGCAACCGCGCAAGTTGAGCGCCGCCCCTGGTTGAAGGGATGGGACCCGTCGCTTCCGGTGTTGATCGGGACGGCTTTTTTCCTGATCGTCTTGATGCTGTTGCCGTTGGGAGCCATTTTCACTGCCAGTTTTTGGGATCAAGCGGGTCTGACGTTCAGCAAATACATCGAGGTATTTTCCAATCGAGCTTTTCTCACCGCGATTTGGAACACCGTCATCATTTCGTCTTGGGTGGGGCTAATCTCGGTGGTCATCGGTGGTCTGCTGGCTTGGTTGATAACGCGCACCGACCTTCCATGGAAGAAGTCCATCCGCGCGCTGGTTATGGCTTCCTTCGTGACGCCGCCGTTCTTAGGAGCTTTTGCCTGGACGCTTCTCGCCGGCCCCAACGCCGGATTGCTGAACCAGCTCTATCGCGCTCTCACCGGCGCCGAGAGCGCCCTCTTTAACATTTTCACTATGCAGGGGCTCATCTTCATCATGGCGATTTATAGTTTTCCTTATGTCTTTTCGCTGATCGCCAATGTCTGCGAGCTAATGTCGTCCGATCTTGAGGATGCGGCGGGCATTTTGGGCGCCAACAAGCTCCAGACCGCGTGGACCATCACCTTACCCCTCGCCTTGCCGGCATTGGTGAGCGGATTCATTGTCGCGTTTCTCCAATCGCTTTCCCTATTCGGCGCGCCGGCCATCCTTGGTTTGCCCGCCGGTATTCATACCATCACGACGCAGATCTGGACTTTCTTCCAGTATCCACCGCGTCTGGATTTGGCAGCGGCTTTCTCGGTGCCGCTCTTGTTGGCGACCATGCTGTTGATTGCGGCACAGAAAAAGATTTTGGGCCGGAAGGGCTACAGTACCGTTGGGGGTAAGGGCGGGCAGAGGCGGTTGGTTCGCCTGGGTCGGGCGCGCATCCCGGTGTTTCTGCTCGTGCTCTTTGTGCTGTCCCTATCGGTCTTCTTGCCCTATTGGATTCTTTTGAAAGCGGCGCTGTCAAAGGCCTGGGCCGTGCCGTTGGATTGGGCCAATTTCACGCTGGATAATTTCAGATTCGCTTTTTTTCAATATAGCGATACTCAGCTGGCTATCTTCAACACTTTCAAATTGGGCATTATTACAGCAAGCGTCGGTACGCTTATCGCCACATTGATCGCTTATATCACGCAGCGAAATCTCCTGCGCGGGGCACGTTTTCTGACGTTTTTCGCCCTCGCTCCGTTAGTGATTCCCGGGATCGTTTTGGCTGTGGGATTGTTTATTGTTTACACGCAGCCCCCGGTGGTGCTCTATGGCACAATCTGGATTCTATTTGTCGCTTATCTTACCAAGGAGATGCCCATCGGCTTTTCCCAGGCGCAGTCGACTTTTAAAAGCATTCATCCGGAGTTGGAAGATGCCAGTCGCATCATCGGCGCGAACCGGCTCGTATCGCTGAAGGATGTAACGGCGCCGCTGGCGCGCTCCGGCTTGATCGCCGCCTGGTGCTTTATTTTCATCGGCGTGATCCGCGAGCTGAGCGCTTCCATTTTGCTCTTCACGGCAAAATCCAAAGTGGTCTCGGTGGTCATTTTTGATCTCAAGGAAGAAGGGCAGATTGGCGTCATTTGCGTGCTCGGCATCGCCCTGCTGCTGGTCACTTTCGCGGTTATTCTTGCAGCGCAGTGGGTCGTGGGCCGAGAGGTTTTCGCCACCCGGGAGTGATCCATGGCGAGCGTTTCGCTTCACCGACTTACCAAGAAATTCACCGGCATGGCGGCAGTGGAGGATCTCCAACTGGAGATCGGCGACGGCGATTTTGTTTCGCTCCTGGGCCCGTCGGGTTGCGGCAAGACCACGACTCTCAGGCTGATTGCCGGCTTTCTCCAGCCAGACGCCGGGGAGATCAGAGTCGGTCATGAAGTGGTTTCGTCGGTCTCGCTGATGGTTCCGCCTGAACGGCGAGCCATGTCGATGATTTTTCAGAGCTACGCCGTGTGGCCCCACATGACGGTTGCCCAAAATGTCGCGTACGGCCTCAAGTTCAAGAAATTATCGCGCCAGGAATCCGATCAGAAGGTGACGAAGCTCTTGCAGCTGGTTCGTTTGGATGCGTTGAAAGACCGTTATCCGGCCGAATTATCGGGCGGCCAGCAGCAGCGGGTCGCGTTGGCACGGGCCTTGGTGGTGGAGCCACAAATTCTTCTCATGGATGAGCCGTTGAGCAACTTGGACGCTAATCTGCGCGAAGAAATGCGTTTCGAAATCCGCAGATTGCACGAAGAGTTTGCCATCACAACAGTCTACGTTACCCATGATCAGGCGGAGGCGATGGCCACGTCGGACCGCATCGCAGTGCTCAATAAAGGTCGCATGATCCAAGTCGGGCGTCCGGCAGAAATCTTCGACCATCCCAAGACACGCTTTGTGGCGGAATTCGTAGGTAAGGCCAATATCCTGGCCGGCCATCTGGACGCGGGAAGCAGGCTGGCGTTGGCAGACGGGCTAAAGATTCAAGTATCCGGCGATGCAGATGCCCCGACCCATGGCGAAGCTGCGGTCTGCCTACGCCCCCACAATGTCGTGTTGACACACCAGGAGTCGGAGGCGCAGGGGCTCAAAGACAAGGGTTTTAATCTTTTCCCAGGCGTGGTCCGCCGCCACATCTATTTCGGCGACACCATCGATTACAGCGTCGAGTTGTCCTTCCAAAGAACGCTTCGGGTCATCTCCCCGCCTTCCCAGCGCTATGACAACGGACAACAAGTCTATGCCGCGGCGCACCCAGATCATTGCGTGCTGGTGAAAGAGGCATAATTGTGGGTTCAACTTTGAACGATCTATTCCTTTCACACATTTAGTTCAGGCCTCGCTTAGCGGGTCGTGGCGTTAACTGCGGAGTCCGGAACAAGGCCAGCTGAAGATAGCCCGGAACGCCCGAAAGTCAGCCGGTAAACCAGGACGCCGACTATCATAATCCCGACCCAGGAAATGACCCCGCTCACTACTTTGGGATCGGTGGACCCAAACATCCATCCCAAGTCCTCTCTTGCGTAGCGGCCGAATACGCCGAAGGTCTTGAGGCTCAAGATCCATCCAGCGTGAAGCCCCATTGACATATACAATGTACCGGTGCGCTGGAACGCGTAACATAACACCGTGCCGATCAGGAAAAGGCCAAAGAATCCCGGCAAAAGTTCGGGGTTTAGAAAAGGACCAAACGATCCTATCAAGTGGCGAAAGCCCGCTAAGGGTTCAATGCCGGACAGCACCTGTTCGTCGGCGGGTTGAACAAAATGGATGGCGGAAAAGAAGAGATTAGCCAGGAGATAGGCGCGCACCGGCCGCATATCTTCAAGCAGCCCTTTGAAAATAATTCCGCGAAAAAAAATTTCTTCGACGAATGCGACGCTGACTGCCGCCAGTAGGGCTCTACCGCAGCGCGCCAGGGTTTCGGACGCTGAAAGGCGAAAGAAGGGCGTAAAGGCGTCCGTCAGAGACATAAGGAGTGTCAACACTACCATGGAGGCGATGGCCAACGCGGCGCCCAAGCTAACGTCTCTCGCTGCATGAGTGCGCGGAAAAAGTCCCACTTCTTTCAGGGAGCCGAGTTTCAAAAGACGCCGGCAGACAAAGAAGAGAATAACGCCGGAAATCATGAAAAAGCGATTAAAAATGCGCGAGAAAGGGTAGCGATAATCTGCCCAGTCTGATCGGCCTGTGATAAACTGCTCCCACGCTGCTGCCGCCCACGGGCTTAGAACCGCCGTGAGGGCGAGAACGAGCAGCCCGAAGATAAATAGACGCTGATAACTTTTCATCGAATTGATGAGTCTCCCTGTATGATATAGCATTTAAAAAATGCCAAGCGAAACGTCCAAAAGACTCGACGGCAAAGTAGCACTGATTACCGGTGCAAGCCGGGGCTTGGGCAGGGCGATCGCGCAGGCGTATGCCCGCGAGGGCGCAAAGGTTTTTATCTGCGCTCGAAACCAGGCAGAAGTGAAACGTGTGGTATCGGAAAGCCGTCGAGCGGGGCAGCAAATCGCCGGGAGCGCCGGCGATATCGGAAAGCTGGAAGATGCAAGGCGCATTGTGCAAGCGGCTTCAGGCGAATTCGGCGGCATCAATGTCCTTGTTAATAACGCGAGCCTCCTTGGCCCCCGCGTGCCTATCGCCAGCTATCCGCCGGAAGCTTGGGAAGAGGTACTGCGAGTCAATCTTACCGGATTATTTTTCGTAACCCAGCTGGTGTTGCAAATCATGATCCCTCGGCGGCAGGGGTCGATCATTAATCTGTCGTCTGGAGTGGGGCGGGTGGGAAGGGCCCGATGGGGGGCCTATGCGGCGGCTAAGTTCGGTGTCGAAGGATTTACCCAAATGGTGGCCGAGGAAGTCAAAGAATTTGGCATACGTGCCAACGCGGTGAATCCAGGCCCCACCCGAACTCAGATGCGCGCCGCTGCTTATCCGGACGAAGATCCGCTGACATTGCCTACGCCAGATGAAGTCACGGGAATTTTTACTTATCTGGCCTCCGATCAGTCCGCCGGCGTCACGGGGAAGTCTCTCAATGGCCGTGATTGGGCGCGTAGCAATTGACCGTTTGGATCATTTCCGGTACAAGTTTTCGACATATGCCTTGGATTAAGAGACAATCTCAACCGAGAAGTCCCTACTGGCCCGTCATCATCATTGCTTTATCCGCAGTGGGAGTAGGAGTTCTCATCGGCTATACGCAATGGGGCGCGACGGCGACTATTGTTAACTTGGTCGAAAAAGAGCTCGCTGAAACACAAGCGCACATCAAAGCTTTGGAAAAAAGAATGGCCGACATGGAGACCAGGATCGTCGCGAGCGAGACGGTGAGCGGCGCGGTCGCAAAAGAGACCGGAAAGGTTAAGCAGTCCGACGGGAAAGCGAGCCGCGATCTCGCCAAAGGCGAGAAGGAGAAACAGGCTTGGAACAAAGAGCGTCGATCTTGACAGGCCTGATAAATCGAGCGCTGATTGGGATTTGTTTGATTTTGCTCGGCCCGTTCACGGTCATAGGCCAGGATCTCAAGAAAATCAAGATCGGTTATCCGGCGATTTCCTACAACCAAATCCATATCTGGATTGCCAAGGATGCGGGGCTCTTTCGTAAATACGGTCTTGATCCCGAAATTATTTTCTTCCGCGGCGGCCAACTCGCGACTCAAGCACTGGTCGCCGGCGACCCGCCAATTGTGAATATCGGTACGGTGGTTCAGGCGGGTTTGCAAGGGCACGACATTGTGCTGATCGCGTCCTCCGAATCGGCGTACAACTATTCTATCGTAGCACGCCCGGCAATTACCAAAGTCGAGCAGCTCAAGGGCAAGCGAGTGGGGATCAGCGGGTTTGGATCCGCGTCGCACAATGCGGCACTGATCTTGTTCCGCAAATTCGGGCTGGAACCCAACAAGGATATCTTTTTGGCCGTTACCGGCGGCACTACCGAACGGTTGAGCGCAGTGGAGGCTGGAAGAACCGACGCCACTCTGGTTACGCCGTCGGAACTACCGCGGACCAGGAAACAGGGCCTGGTCGAAATTTACGATATGGCGGAGTTAGGAATCGAAGTTCAAGGAAACGGTTTCGCTACTTCGCGTTCTTTCATACGCAGCCAGCGGCCCATCGTTTTGGCGGCGCTGAAGGGCTACGTGGAGGCGATCTATTATATCCACCGCAATCGGGATGAGACGGGCAAAATTATCGCGCGCTATCTGCGCACTTCAGATCCGGCGATTCTTGATGCCAGCTACGACGCCTTCGTCAAAGTAGTGTCCAAGAAGCCCTATCCGACGCTCAAGGGAATTCAGTTTTTGCTGGACGAAGTCGCGGCAAAAATTCCCCAGGCCAAAACCGCCAAGCCGGAGCAGTTCGTCGATGTGAGTTTATTGCAGCAACTCGAAAAAGAAGGATTTTTTGCGGAAATGGCAAAGCGCTACCATAACCGGTTAATTGAAGGAGGTGCAGAATGAATCAAAGCATCGGCAATCAGTTTCCAGATTTTGAGCTTCCGGATCACGACGGCCAGCCCGTCAAGCTTTCCCAGATTGCGGGGAAGTTCCCGTTGATCGTGTCGTTTTATCGGGGTTATTGGTGAGGAAAATGCCAGGTGCAGTTGCACCATTTTGTCGAATTTCAAAAAGAGTTGGCGATCAATTATTGCAAGTTGGCCGTCGTAAGCGTCGACCCACCCGAAGTTAACGATGCGTTTCGTACCGGACTCGGCGCTACCTTTCCATTTTTGAGTGATAACGACCGGAAAGTCGTCAAGGCGCTGGACATGACTGAGACGTCGAAGAGCCGGGGCGTGACCGCGATGCCCCATACATTTTCCTTGTTGCCTGACCTGACGATTCACAATCTGTATTGCGGCTACTGGTACCTGGGGCGGCCGACACTGGACGAGCTAAGAATGGATTTGCGCGCCATGATGCGGAAGGTCCGGGCTGATTTCGAGGGTCCCGTCGGTTAATCATTTCGCGCCAATTGACCGGCGGTTGAAAGCAGCGCGCTGACTCGGTAAGATTCCGCTATGATCACACCAGAGGAGATTAAGGAGGCGTTATCGAAGGCTATGCCCGTACAGTTAGTTGAAACCCAAGACCTGACGGGCGGTGGCGACCACTGGCAGCTCATCATTGTGTCACCAGCTTTCGAAGGCAAAGGATTGTTGGAGCAGCATCGCATCGTCAATGACGCGCTCAAAGAGCCGATGGCGGATCAAAGAATCCATGCGCTGGCGCTCAAGACCTACAGCCCGGCACAGTGGGAGAAACTCGGATCGTGAGCCAACTCGGAAAGGAGATCTTATGCCCAACGACGTTTTTGCGAAAATAGACGAGAAGGTAAAAAACAATAAGGTCATGCTTTACATGAAAGGGACGCCCGACTTTCCGCAGTGTGGTTTCTCGGCCCACACGGTGGAAATTTTGAAATCTTACGGCGTTCCTTTTGCTACCGAAGATGTGCTGGCTGATCCAACAGTAAGAGAAGGGATCAAGCGCTACTCAAACTGGCCGACCATTCCTCAGGTCTATATCAACGGCAAGTTCGTTGGCGGCTGTGACATTGTGCACGAACTCCACGAACGCGGGGAGCTGGAACCAATGCTGAAGGCCGCGTTTGACAAGAATAGTTAGCGATCATACCCGTCGTTTGGACAGCCCAAATCCGTGTGGTTTACTCCTCGCTCGGTGCGTATATACGCGGAAAGACAGAGCCGGAAGCGTAAGGACGGATTATTCCGTGGTGAAGAAACACGCGGTTTCGTGGTTCATCTTTCTATTCCTTAGCGCCTGCGCCACCGGTGGTCCCTTCCCCGAGGGACAAACCGCTTTGGACCTTGGAATAATGCTCTTCGATCAAGGCAAGTTCCAAGAAGCGATTCCTTATTTTCAGCGAGCGACGGCGCAGAATCCGAAACTGGCTGAGGCCTATCTTTATCTGGGCCGTACGCAGCTGGGCCTCCGCCGCTGGCGAGATGCGATTCAGCCCTTACAAGCAGCTTATCGTCTCGACCCAAATACCAAGGATGAAGTCTTTAATGCCCTGATGGACGCATTGGTTGCCGCAAGCCGAGACGGCTCGGGGCAGGCGCCTACATCGCGAACAGCGCCTTGATATTGGGTGGTGAAATCCCACCGGTTGACGTTTGACGAACATACGTTTCTCCGGAGGCAGGGCCTCCATGATGAGGACTTTTATGGTCGTTGCGGGGCTGTTGATCGCTGGCAATCCCGCAGCGCGATTCATTCCCAAGACAAATTCATCGATCTGAGGCCCGTAATTTCGGCGCACCCGGAGCGCCGGTATAAATAAGCTCGCCGCGAATGCTGTAGCCACATACCTCAGAGGGTCTGCGACGGCAGCCAAAAGATTGCTCTCTATCTGTCAGCACGACAATAATCTACCCTCACGTGTTGAATCGCGGCGGCCAAGGCGTTCAAAGTGCAGCGGACAGACTACTGCAAAATTGAAAATGCGATTATGCTGCGAAACAGACTGGGGCCAATAGGATGATAGGCCGCCCAGGTTCCGCGGCGATTGTGGGAAAGCTTGACTTTGAATTCACAAGTGAGCGATACAGTTCGAGAAATAGTTTCCTACACATTTAGGCTTTTTGGGATAGGCAGCCAACGATGCCTGTCCCTTTGCGGGCGCCGCAGAGAATTACCGGCCTGGTGATGAAGATCAGCAAGAAGATCGCCGAAGCCTGCCACGAGATTTTTCCGCGGAAGGCATTCCTTCCAATTCAGTGCGCTCCAGGCGGCCGCAACACAAGATGAAGCTGCGCTCCGAGAGGTGGATGCACGTAACCTTCCAACAGCGAGGCTGTTAGGTAGCCGCATCGCTTTGCGGCGGCGGGTGATACACGGCGTCTAGGCCGTAACAAAAACCAGATCACTGGACTCATTTGATAGATCACGGGCAATTTCTGGAGGAATCGATATATGAGCGACAATCCCAGCAAACCAGTTGAGCTCAGTGGCGATGAAAAAGCCTCGCTGGTGGAAAAGAAAGCTACGTGCCCGTTTATTGGCAGCGCCATAGCTCAGGGCAAACTCCCCGTACGAAACGACGCTAAGGATCCACTTGCCAGTATCGAGGACGTCAGAAGGCTGGGCAATACTGGCGGCGGTGATCTTGGAGGCCTGCTAGTACTGTTTGCGAGCGGCAATCATGCGCTGATGCGGGGTGAGTCTGGAAAGTTGGACAAGCCGGTGCCGAGCGGCTTGTTTTCACTGGAGTTCCCTGGGTCACAGGGTTCTCACCCAGGCCACAGTGGGATTCTCCAGGAAGATCCGGAAATACCGGGTTCAGGTCGACTGAGCGAGGGGGATTTTGCAAGGCTGATAGGCCGAGCCAAGGATGGTCGGATCAAACGATCGGACGTTGGACGCTTCATTGCCGAAAATCTGCTCAAAGACCCAAAGTCCAAAGTATTTGGGAAAAATACGACTGCGCTGTTGGCCAGTGACTTGTTCGAATTTGTGGGAACCACCGGTTCGGCGTTGATGACCAAGCTCTCCGGCTCCGATGAAGCCGCGCGCACGACTCATCGAGATATCGAGGAGAAACTCACTCAGCTTCTCGGGGAGGACAATCTTGTCGGATCTGCCGGCGAATTTGGCCTGCTCTTCGCCTTTCTGGCCAACAAACCTGGCGCCAAGCAAGTCGGGGGTGAGCCTGCGGTGGCCGTAGAGGATCTAAAGGCGATGTTTGTTGACAAGCATCTTCCCGACGGGTGGGAAACATGGAAAAAATCACGGATAGACTGGGTAAGAAATACCATCGGCTTACTAATCAGCGCGGGAAAGGAATACCGGGCTCTCAAGCGAACTCCATGATCCGCCAGCTCTCCGCAGAATTCGATCATTTCATTTCTACTTGCTTTCACGTTTCCTAAACTGTTCGAGCAACGAACCGCTCTTGGATGAAGCGCGGCTGGTTCGTATTAGCCTGTTATCGGCGGTCCTGGAAAATCCCCAATTCTCATTATTGTCATCCTCCAGGCCGATATCGAAAGTGATCGTTTTGTTGCCAACGAAAACGAAAAGCTCGCCCATGGGACTAGCCAAAAATTCAAATCCACTGTAGGGCCAGTACCCGTCAGGCATGGCGACGCCGTAACCACGCGGATCCGGCGTCAAAATCTTGTTGGGCTGGCCATCGAAGAACCCCAGCACATTGCGCTTCTCGATCCACGACTTGACGTCACTGTTGTTGGTGTCCGCTTGATCGTCCGGGACCTTAAGGTGTTCGGCGGTGTGATAGAGAGCGACCAACCCAGGGTCTCTCAGGCTGTTTTGCAGCACACGCTCGGGAGGAAGAGACTTATATTTCTCCCAGGTCTCGATGGGAATCCCCAAATGCGCGTGACTGGCATCCAACGGAAACAGATAGCGGGCGGCGCCGGCAACAATCATTTCTTTGATGTGACGGACGGTCTCGGTGACGAAGCGGCAGGGCACGATGAACTCACCGCCGCGATAGGAAGCAACAAATTCCGCGCTGCCGAAAAGGCATTGCTTGGCTCGCAGGGGATTCCGAATTCGCTCGCCGTAGTCTTCCTGATAGCGATACGCTGCTTCTATGCTGTCGGCTGTGAAGAACCATTTATTGAAAATGCCATCGGCGAGTGCGCCAGTGATAACGATAAGATCGATGGCTGTGGCGAACGCAAGTCTGCCGAGCGTTCGCATAATCTTGGACAGTCTTCGGTTGTTTTTCTTCATTTCATCCTCAGCGTTCGTTGTTTTTTTGGCAAACCGAAACAAAAGCGCTCCACCACAAAAATGGTAAGCGCCTCTGCTTACTTTGAAGGCCGCAATGCCTTTGCTGTTAAATATACGAGCAATCCCTGTACCAGGAGGCCTGCGAAAAAATACGCTATCTTAGTTCACGATGTGAGATACATGATGATAACGTGACTGTTTTTCATTCAATGCTTGCTCAAAGAGTCATCATTCATTGCTCGTAGTAGGAAAATTGAAATCACGGAATTAACACGTTCTCTGCGCGGGCGTCCTAATTGCATTTTGTTACTCGCCCGTCACAATTGACACACAATGGAAGCCACTGTATACGACAGAAATGATCCCTTCAGAGGTCAAAAGCCAGAGGTCGGAGATCACCAAATCACAATCTGGTTTTCACGGTTCTGATCATTATCCTCAGATTACCGCTTAGATTTTTAGGTGGCCTGCGAGCAAATATTTCCGCAGGCGAATAAAACTCAGACTTAAAAACGAGCTCTCTACCGACGCTGCACTAGTAAGGAAACCTCATGGCCGTGAAAAAAAGGAGCAGGCATCGCACGACGCCGGACTACAAAGACTTCGTCCACACAGAACCGGGGACACTCAATGGCAAGTACATGCGGCTTTTCTGGCAACCGGTGTATCGGTCTAAAGATCTCCCGCGCGCACACCCGAAACCTATTCGGATCATGAGTGAAGACTTTACGCTTTACCGCGGGGAGGAAGGCGCGCCTCACGTGGTGGCTTTTCGCTGCGCGCACCGCGGGACACAGCTCTCTGCGGGATGGGTGGAAGGAGATTGTTTGCGCTGCGTGTATCACGGCTGGAAATACGATGGTTCGGGCCAGTGCATCGAACAACCGGCCGAAGAGAAGCCCTTCGCGCAAAAGATTCGGATCCGAAGCTGCCCGACGCAGGAATATCTCGGATTGATCTTCGCTTATTTTGGCGAAGGAAAGCCGCCGGCGTTGCCTCGCTATAGTCATTTCGAAGTCGAAGGCATTCTCGATACACTGCCAATTCTTCTCTGGCCCTGCAATTTTTTCCAGCACCTGGAGAATGCCGGCGACGCGGCGCACCTGCCCTTCACCCACCGGGACAGCTATTTCTCAGCGGATGCTCGGAGCGGAATCCCCACGGCGATCTCAAGAGCGGAAACGTCGTGGGGACTGGTGACGCGCGTGACGTTTCCAGGCGGCGCGACGCAGATTTACAACTTTGGCATGCCCAACATTCACGACATCCGCATTCCCGCGCCGGACCCAGAAATCCCGTGGGACGATCGCATCGCCTGGACGGTGCCTGTCGCCGACGATATTTGCGTCACGTTTCGCGTGCGCCATTTGCCGGTAACGGGAGAGGCGGCGGCGCGTTACTTGGAGCGTCAGAAATCGGCGCCCGTGGCCGAAGGTCCAACGTCTGAAGAATTGGGAGAGGCAGTTCTGTCGGGCAAAGTGCGCTTTCAGGATCTCAGGAACGCAGCGAAGAGCCCTATTGCCTACGTCAACGCGCAGGACTATGTGGCCCAGGTGGGGCAGGGGAGTATTGCCGATCGGACCAACGAGCACCTTGGTCGTTCGGATTTGGGAGTTATTCTCTTCCGCAAAATTTGGCAGCGCGAGCTTCGTGCTCTCAAAGGAAGACGGCGGCTAAAAAAATGGACACTCTCGGCAGCGGAGCTTGCGGAGAGGGGCTTGGAGGTTTAATGGATCGCCTGCTGACCATTGCCTGCGGGGATTACGATCGTACACACGCCCTCGTGGACGGCAGCGTAAAACCAGAGGGGCTTACTCTTAACTGGCTGGATCTTCCGCATTTGGAGATCTGGACCCGGATGCTCAACTACTACGATTTCGACGCTTCCGAGATCTCGCTTTCTTCCTTCGCCATATCGAAAACCATGGGGAAGCCTCTCCTCGCTATCCCGGTTTTTCCTGGACGCGCCTTCAGACACTCTTACATTTTTGTCAACTCGAACAGTGGCATCCGGGAGCCGCAAGACCTCATGGGCAAAAACGTCGGTCTGGGAGAATTCCAGCAAACCGCGACCGTTTGGGTCCGGGGCATATTACAGCACGAGTATGGTGTTGCTCTGGAGAGGATTCACTGGTTCACGTGGACACAGCACAGTCGCATGGAAATGGACCTGCCCAAGCAATACCAAGTACAGAAGATTCCCGCCGGGGTAAAGCCGGACGAACTTCTGATCAAGGGAGAGTTGGACGCGGTTATTTTGACGTCTCTGTTTCCTTCGTTCGCACGCGGGGCGCCGAACGTACGTCGGTTGTTCGAGAATTATCAATAAGTCGAGCCCGCTTACTTCAAAAAAACCAGCATCTTTCCCATCATG
>Ga0126375_10000242_pt1 | contig 13501 bp, 6 predicted proteins | sample PanSoiMetPlot_14_FD_109577 | JGI IMG/M metagenome (GOLD analysis project Ga0126375, IMG submission 109577) | Tropical forest soil microbial communities from Panama - MetaG Plot_14 | ecosystem: Environmental > Terrestrial > Soil > Tropical forest | place: Panama | collected 2016-02-17 | reverse complement strand
TTCGAGCGAAGACCTCCACCGATCTGCTCCTTTACGTCGGCACCTACACCACCGGCAAAAGCGAAGGAATTTACCATTACCGTTTGAACCTTTCTTCCGGAGAACTAAAGCATGTCGGCACGACCAGGCAGGTAGTTAGTCCTTCTTATTTGGCTCTTTCACCTGACCAGCGGTACCTCTACGCGGTCAACGAGGTCGATGAGTTTGCCGGTAAGAAAAGTGGAGCGGTCACGGCGTTTGCGGTGGACCAAAGAACCGGCGAACTGCGGCTGTTGAACCAGCAACCATCTCTGGGTGGCAGCCCCTGTTACGTGGAAGTGGAGGCTCGCGGAAATTTTGTCCTGGCAGCAAATTACGTTGGAGGCAACGTTTCGGTTTTGCCGGTTCAGCGTGGTGGCAGTTTGGGCAGGGCAACCGACATGAAACAGGACGAAGGGTCGAGCGTTAACCGGGACCGCCAGGAAGGTCCTCATGCCCATTGCATCGTCATGGATCGATCGAACCGATTCGCTTATTCCTGCGATCTCGGAACAGACAAAATCATGATCTTCCGCTTCGATAGTCGCAACGGAAAGTTGCAGCCCGCGGAACCACCGTGGGTTCAGGCTAAGCCGGGCGCAGGACCACGGCACCTTACTTTTCATCCCAATGGCAAGTACGTCTTTGTAATGAATGAACTGGATTCGACGATAACCGCATTCGCCCGCAATCAGGTGAACGGAAGCCTGACCGCATTGCGAACCATCACAACTCTGCCCGCCGGATTCTCGGGCGCGAACACGGGCGCAGACATTCACGCGTCTCCGGATGGACGATTTGTTTATTCGTCGAACCGTGGCCATAACAGCATTGCTATTTTCGCGTTTGACAGCAGGGCAGGTGGGCTCACCGCTGTCGGTCATGAATCGACTCGCGGCGCTACTCCTCGCAACTTTGCGATCGATCCAACAGGTACGTTCTTGCTGGCGGCAAATCAAAAATCCGACAACATTGTCGTCTTTCGGCGAGATCAAGCGACGGGCCGGCTAAGCGCGAATGGCAAGATGGTCGAGGTTCCCACGCCTGTCTGTATTAAGTTCGCGAATAGAATTTCTTAGTCGTTGGTTGTTGTGGGTTCGTGGTAAACGCCGTAGACGTTAGCAAATTTCCAGCCTTGGGCAACGCCCTGGGAAACGAATGAATTACCTTGAATGAACTCTGAAAGAGTTCGCGAATTCAACGAGCGTTTGCACCAACATCATGCGGCAAGCCTTTCAGGGTTGCGACTAACGTTTTCTCCGTGTCTACCCAGGTTAGCACGCTAGCGCGCGCAACCTTCGGCTGGAGGTTACCAACGCCTTCGGCGTTTCGTGACCCGGTTTCCTAAAAAATCTGGATTGCTAAAGATCTTATTGCGGTGGACCTTGCTCACGCCTCTTTAATAGCCGGCTCAGCCAGGACTTCATGTCCTCCGGTTTCTTCTGCGCGCCTTAGACCGATGCCGACGAGAGCGTAAAAGAGAATCGCAACCAGGCCCAACCGCTGGAATCCCAACAACATTGAACAATATTCGGCGAGTCCGCCCGTCATCGCCCCGGCGATGTTCATTGCGAAGGCGCGATCAGGTTCATTCGTGCGTCTAAATAAGGCGGCGAAAATTAATCCCGCAAACAGTATCGGCGCAAAGGTCAGGAGGGATGCTCCAATCACCTGGAGGCCGCGGTTCAGGCCCAGAAAAAAATTCAGCGGAATGATTGTGTTCAGAATGAGCGTTATCAGCAGACTGGCGTAATAGAACCCGAGACTGACGCGCTGAACTCGAAGAGTCCACCAGTTGGCCAGCAGGATCATCATGAGCACGGCAAAGAAGACTACTGAGTTGACTACCCAGGTACTGCCAAAGAGCAAGGCCATGGCAACCACGGCTTTGGTTTCGACGAGCATAAAGCCGGCGCCCAATAAGAAGAACTGGAGATTAACTGCGCCGAACGCGCGCCTGACGCTGCTTTGTTGGTTGGCGTTGTGAACAGGTCGCGGGAGAAAAAGAAAGACCAGCAGTATTCCCAAGCCGCCCATGATTATCATTCCGCGCCAACTCTGCGTAGGTATCATCGGTGCACGCAGGTAAAGGAAGGGCCAATCGTCAGTCGCGACGCGCAGCGGTTCATTAGAGGGCAGCACTGTTGCCAAACCGAAATGTTGCCAGGATGGAGCGGTTGCTGATCCATTCGCGTTAACCGCTTGTTGAAATCCATTGGGTGATGAAGGCACAGGGGGATCAGTTTCGCGCAGCCAATAGTCATGCTGCCGGCTGAAAGCGTTTCGTAGTTCAGTGGTGGCGCCCGAGAAGAAAACTGTGAACTCTCCAAAGCTCGACCGATCGGGTTCGATCGCTTTTCGATAGGGAAGCGTCAGCACCAGAGTATTGCCCTGACCGAAGATCTCCTCCAGTCCTTTCTGCAAACGCGCGGCCAACCACCCCTGGCGGAAATAGTTGTAGACCACGAAATTGCCGTTAGGCTTAAGATGGCGACGCACATCCTCAAAAGCTTCACGCGTGAAAAGAAAGCTCTCGAGTCGGACATTACTGTAGCCGCTATGCAAGACCAGTGAATCGACGAGGGCATAAACGATCAAGTCATATTTCCGCGACGTCGCTCGCAGGAAGTTGCGACCATCGTCCAGATGAATTTCAACGCGAGAATCCTGGTAAGGCTGATCGGGATGGTATCGTTTTCCCAGTCGATATATCGCTGGATCGATCTCGACGGCGTCCACATGTTGGGCTCCCCACTGGAGCGCGCGGCTGACATCGTTACCTGACCCCGCTCCAATTATGAGCACGTCCGCAAATGGCGCTCGACCCGCGTCTCGATTCAGCAAGTGTGGCAACGCATAAGCGGGAAACGTTTGGTTACGCGAAACCATTTGCTGGTGATAGATTAGATTTACCGATAGCGAGAGGTCGGTTTGCTGGAAATCAATTCGGTAATAAGGGGACCAGGATTGCTGCGTTTGCCGATCACCGATGAACTTCTGTGCCGGCGCGAGTGCGGCGAGCCAGATCAGAAGCACAAGCGGTAACGCATACACTGCGCGCCAACTCCAACGACGCGGCTCCTTCGATGTTAAATAGAAGTAACCAAGGCCCGTGCTGACAAACAGAAACCACCACGCCGGGGACAACTCGAGCCACGAACAAGCCGCAAACAGAACAATGCCCGCCACACTGCCGGCGATGTTCAAGCTGTAAGCGTGCAAGCGACGTGGGTAATCTCTGAGGCCGCGCCCCAATTGCTGTCCCGGACCTATAAAGGCCAGGGCGATTACCAGAAAGAAGAAACCGCAAAGCACCTCGACCGGAATGGCGTATCGCGAGAGGTCCTGACTGTGATACTCGGCGCCAAAGAATATCTGTTGAGGTGAAGCCTGGTTACCGACATCAACGAACTTCGCAAACCTGCCGCTGCTGATCTCAACCGCGTGCGCTGCTGCCAGCCCAATGACAAGCAGCAGGGGACTCCACCTGAGATAGTTGCGTTGGCTTCCGGCAGCGAGGCAACCTACTGACATTCCCAGAAACGATGCCAGCAAAACGACATTGGTAAAAAATGTCAGATACAGAACATGCGCTGGGAACCAGCGAATGCAGGCCAGCTCCAGGAACAAAATCAGAACGCTGATCAGAAACAGATCGAGACTATTGCGACGAGAGTCCGACAGGTGGATTTCATTTGACAAAAGGATTCGTACGCGAGAAAACACCTCAGCCGAAGCAGAATACTACATGCTTTATCCTGGTTCCGGGAGCGTCGCGATGAAGGGGAAGGTTTGTACGCAACAATGTTTTCTCGTCCTTGTTTTCCTCGTTTGTGCCGCGCCGGCAATCAGCGCCCAAAACCGGTTCGTCAGTGTCCGTGGAAAGGAGTTTGTGTCACCGTCGGGTCAGCCGCTGCTCTTGAAGGGGATCAATCTCGGCAACTGGCTGTTACCCGAAGGTTACATGTTTAAGTTCAAGGCGACGAATTCACCACGCCGCATCGAGGCGGCAATCAGTGAACTGATTGGTGAAGACGAGGCGCGCAAATTCTGGAACATCTATCGCGACAATTACATCACTCACGAGGACATTAGATTTATCAAGGCTTCGGGATTCAATTCAGTTCGGATTCCATTCAACTACCGGTTGTTTGTTTCGGATACAAAATCCTCAAGGCTGGAAGGACCGGGCTACGAACTGCTGGACCGCGTCATCGACTGGTGCCGGAGAGAAGATCTGTATGTGGTTCTGGACATGCACGCGGCGCCCGGCGGCCAGACGGGTGACAACATCGATGACAGCTGGGGGTATCCATTCTTATTTGAAAGCAGCGAGAGTCAGCAGTTGACCATCGAGCTCTGGCGAAAGATAGCGGCTCGTTACGATAACGAACGGGCGGTGATCGGATACGATTTGCTTAACGAGCCGATCGCCCACTACTTCGATACGAATTTGCTGAACCCAAACCTGGAGCCGCTCTATCGCAGGATCGTTTCCGCCATCCGTGATGTGGATAAGAATCACATCGTCTTTCTTGGCGGCGCGCAATGGGATACGAACTTCAAGGTCTTTGGACCACCCTTCGATCCAAAGCTCGCCTATACTTTTCACAAGTACTGGATGACGGTGAATCAGGAAGCGATCTCTGAATACGTTGCCTTTCGTGACAAATACAATGTTCCAGTCTGGATGGGGGAATCGGGCGAGAATACCGACGAGTGGATTGATTCATTTCGACGTCTACTGGAATCCCATAACATCGGTTGGTGCTTCTGGCCTTATAAGAAGCTGGACGCGACTTCATGTATCGCCTCGATAAAACCGCCCGAGGATTGGAACGTAATTGTGGCGTTCGCTGAAGGTCCGCGCGCGACTTTTGAAGACGTACGGAAACATCGGCCTGATAAAGAGAAGGTGAAGAAAGTTTTCAACACGTATCTGGAGCAAACAAAATTTGCAAACTGCCGCATTAATCAGGGCTACCTCAAGGCATTGGGATTGAGAAACAGTGCGCAATGACAGATAAGAACAGCCGTTGTCGTCGGTTACGCACATCTCGGGCGCGCAAGATGCCGGGGGCATGGGTACCGATCCTGCTTGTGATTGTCTTCGCTATTCCTGATGTGCTGTGTCAATTTTCACTGCCCGTCGATGGGAACGTCCCAGCGTCTTCTGCGGTAAGGAAAGTGATGGAAGACAGCAGAGGGAACGAGCGCATGCAGAGGCATGCAGAAAAGTCCGCCGCCATGGCAAGAGTCAGGGTTCCTCTATCAACGGGCTGGCGATTTCGCGAGTTCGGCAAAGACAAATGGTATCCGGCGACTGTGCCGGGCTGCGTCCACACTGATTTGCTTAACAACCGATTGATCGAAGATCCCTTCTATCGCGACAACGAAAAGAAGCTGCAGTGGATAGGCAAAACCGATTGGGAATACGAAACCAACTTCAACCTGACGCCGGAAGTTTTCGCGAAGACGAACCTGGAGCTGGTGTTTGAGGGTTTGGATACTTACGCGAACGTCTTTCTCAACGGTGAACGATTGCTTAGCACTGATAACATGTTTCGCACATACCGGGTCGACGCGAAACATCTCGCCCGAGCTGGTTCGAACACGTTGCAAATTCGTTTTCGGTCGCCGATCAATGAAGTCCTGCCCATCATGTCAAAGTTGGAATACGAGCTTCCCGCGGGGAACGATCAGGGAGAAAAAACGAGTCCTTACACGCGCAAGGCGCCTTACCAATACGGTTGGGACTGGGGGCCGCGTTTGGTTACCAGCGGCATCTGGCGGGCCGTTTACATCGAAGGCTGGAACAGCGCGCGGCTCGCGGATCTGCATATTGTGACGGGAAAGATTAGCAAGGAAGTCGCCGCCGCAACCGCAGAGGTTGAGATCATCTCGAGTGACCAGGCACAGGCAACGATTATTCTCGATAACATAACCAATCACACCGTAGCTGCCGAGCGTCATGTTGCGTTGACACCAGGTCCAAACCGCATTCCGCTCGACATAATGATCTCGCATCCTGCTCTCTGGTGGCCGAACGCGCTGGGCGATCATCCCCTCTATACTTTTCGGGCAAGATTGTTAATCAATCGCAGGCCGGTCGATGAAGTTATGGCTCGCACCGGTTTGCGCACTTTGGAATTAAGGCAACAGCCGGACGAATCGGGAACGTCATTCACTTTTGTGATTAACGGCGTTCCTGTGTTCGCGAAAGGCGGCAATTGGATCCCGGCGGACAGCTTCCCGAGTCGCATCAGCAAAGAAAAATATCGCGCATTAATTGAATCGGTGCGCGACACCAACATGAATATGTTGCGCGTCTGGGGCGGTGGGATTTACGAGAGCGATGACTTCTACGATCTCTGCGATCAGATGGGAATCATGATTTGGCAGGACTTCATGTTCGGCTGCAGCCTCTATCCAGGTGACGCGGCCTTTGTCGAAAACGTGCGGCAGGAGGCAATTGATAACGTAAAGCGTTTGCGGAACCATCCGAGCGTGGTCATTTGGGTTGGCAACAATGAAATGGAGTCGGGTTGGTTTCACTGGGGCTGGAAACAGAAATTGCCGGCGAAACTCTGGGACGACTATCTGAAGATTTTCTATGGCGTGCTGCCAGAAGTCTGCAAGTCGCTGGATTCTACACGTCCTTACTGGCCCAGCTCTCCCAGCTCGAATCTGCAGGATGATCCCGAATCACAGAAAATGGGAGACCTTCACTACTGGCAGGTCTGGCATGCTTCGGCGCCTTTTACCGAGTACCAGAAACAGTTTCCGCGCTTCATGAGCGAATACGGTTTTCAATCCTTTCCCCAGCTCGAAACAGTCCGCACTTACACCACGTCGGCAGACCACGACATCAACTCGCCCGTTATGATGGCGCACCAGCGACACCCGCGCGGTAACCAGTTAATCCGCGAATACATGTTGCGCGAGTACCCCGAGCCGAAGGATTTTGAATCGTTTCTTTTCGTCAGCCAGGTCTTGCAAGCGGAGGGCATCAAGATAGGAGCCGAGCACCTGCGCCGGATAATGCCACACAACATGGGTTCCCTCTTTTGGCAGATTGACGATTGCTGGCCGGTCGCTTCATGGTCGAGCATCGACTACACCGGGCGTTGGAAGGCTCTGCAATATTATGCCCGCCGATTCTATAACGACCTGCTCGTCAGTACGCCTGAAGAGAACGGTGAACTGAAATTCTTTGTAGTCTCAGATCGGCTTCAGACGATCCGGGCGGCACAACTGAAGGTGAGCCTGCTTGACTTTGAAGGGCATAGTTTGTGGAATCGGGATCAGAATATAGTGGTCACCGCGATGACCAGTAAATCGTATTTGAGCTTGCCCATGAAAGCGGTATTGTCTGAAAACGATCCGAGAAAGGTGTTTCTGGTGGTCGAATTGTTGATTGGCGGCGGCAAGTCCGTGTCACTTAATGAATATTTCTTCAAGCCATACAAGGAACTCGAGCTGCCGCAGCCGAACATTAGTGTCAAAGTCGTGCCTACGCGCACCGGATTCACAATCGAACTATCTTCCGACAAACTGGCGCGAGCCGTTTACCTGGCAGCGCCTAACTACGCCGGCTCGTTTTCGGATAACTACTTCGATCTGATTCCCGGGACCAGGGTTAAAGTGAACTTTGTAAGACGCGGTGAGATAGGTTTGCCAGCCTTCGAGAAAAACCTCACAGTTCGCTCGTTGGCGGATGCGTTCTAAACAATCTCGGCACGCAATCCCTCTTGTTCAATCACCCAGTTGATAATCAAAAACGAAACGGCCGATCTGAATCGAAGCGCGCCCGTCTACCGGCGGGCTGATATAGAGTGAGCGGATCCCGGTAGTCTTCCCCTTGATGTGCGCATCGACACTTCCGATTGATTCACCACTGGTGGCGCGATAAAAATTTACGCGAATCGTAGTGTTGTCTACTCGTTGATATCCGAAGACGTAATCTCCCGGCGCGAATGCGAGATTGCCGATCTTCAGCGGCGTCTGAGTGATAAAGAAATGCGAGTACTTACCTTCGGCCGAGTATCCGGCAGTGATGATGACGACGCCTGCGATGAACTTGCCGCGCCCGTCGGTAACTCCTGAGGCGGTGCGAAATTCCGTCTCAATATTCTCTTTGATAACCGGCGCGCGTGCGGGAATCAACTTCCGCAATTCCGGCTCGGTCGCGGCACGCCAGCGGCCGGGGACCGGGCCGGAGTTCGCGAAGAGCAGAGCGGAAGAAAGAAGAATTCTGACAAGCATACTGAACGACAACATTACCTGGTCTAATGTCCTAATTTGAGTTTTCTCTGTGTCTCTGTGCGATCTCGGTGTCTCTGTGGTGAAAATGACCCAGCAAAAGGCTCACCACAGAGGCACCGAGATCGCACAGAGGCACGGAGGATAAATTGCGACACAACCTCACCTTCGAGATTGCAGGCAAGGCCGCGGGCGATTGAGTATAATCCTTTTCACGTCGCTGGGGATCGTGAACGTAAGTGTTAAAGGATGCCGGCTCTGAGTCGCTTACGCTCGGGCTTCTGGTTCACCTGGAAGCATGGCTTTGTAGCACAAGTCAATGCGTGCTATCGCTCAAATTAGTTTCAGATTGAAAATTTTTATGATGGTCCTGGCCTGCTGTTGCAGCGGGGCCTCGGCCCTCGATCCGCTCCGCGATCTGTCTCAGTTTAGTCGCCAGATGTGGTTAACTGAAAACGGGCTGCCGCAAAACACCGTCCACTCGATTGCTCAGACCGAAAACGGATACGTCTGGATTGCTACCGAGGAAGGGTTGGCGCGTTTTGACGGCGTAAGGTTCACCGTCTTCGACAAACAGAATACGCCCGAATTGAAAAGTAATGACATTCGCGTCCTGATCGAGGATCGGAGCGGCGCGCTCTGGGCCGGCACGGCTGCGGGGTTGGTCAGGCTCGCCGATGGGAAATTCACGGTCTTCACCGTGCGCGACGGTCTACCGAGCGACCGTATCGATGCGATCTGCGAGGATGCAGAAAACGCACTTTGGATAGCTACAGCCAGCGGAGTGATGCAGTTCAAGAACGGTGTTTTTCGAAACGCGCCCGAGTTGTCCGGGTCCAGCGTCACAGCCTTATTTTCGGATCGGGAAGGCAGCCTGTGGATTGGTTCGGCCGCTGGCCTGACGCGATACAAGAATGGAACTATCACCAGATACACCGTGGCAGAAGGGCTCGCCAGCAACAGCGTCACTTCAATTGCTCAAGATCTGAGTGGCCGTTTATGGATTGGCACGGCCAATGGGTTAAGCCGTACTGGAATCCTCGACCAGTTTGTGACCTGTACAACCCGCGACGGGTTGCCGAACAACCGGATCACTTCGTTAGCGGTCGACCGCGAAGGTAGCATCTGGATCGGTACCGGCGGCGGCTTAACTCGATTTGCCAACAATCAGTTTTCCAACTTTCCCGCAGGCGAAGGATTGGCCGGTGAGATCATTCTTTCAATTTTTCAGGATCGTGAAGGCAGCGTCTGGGCCGGCACTGAAGCCAGCGGCCTGACTTTACTGAAAGACAAGAAATTTACGACCTACACGGTGAAGGATGGGCTGGCCAACGACGTGGTCAAGTCGATCTATGAGGATCGCCTGCACAACATTTGGATTGGCACCAACGGCGGCGGTTTGAGTCTGTTGAAAGACGGAAAGGTAATCACCTACACCACGGCCAACGGGTTATCGAGTAACGTGGTTCTGGCTTTGTCCGGCGATAACGAAGGAAATCTTTGGATCGGAACTCCCGATGGTTTGAATCGATTTAGGGATGGAAAGTTCAGGATATTTACGTCCGCCGATGGCCTGGCCAACGACTTTGTCAGATCAGTTTACGCGGACCGCCAGGGCACGCTGTGGATTGGCACGCGCGGCGGCTTGACGAGGCTGACCGGCGAACACTTTGACGTATACACGACTGTCGATGGATTGCCCGACGACTTTGTTGGCACGATTTACGAGGACGCCGAAGCGAATCTCTGGATCGGCACGCTTGGCGGGCTCAGCAAATTCAAGGACGGAAAGTTTTCGACCTACTCAACGCGCGACGGCCTGACAAGCAATGCCGTTACGGCGCTGGCTGATGACGGCGACGGCGGTCTTTGGATTGGCACCAGCAGCGGTGGATTGAATCGCTTAAAGCATGGGAAGTTTGCGTCTTACACGACCCAAAACGGTTTTCCTGACGACGTCATTTACAGCATTCTCGAAGATCAGCAAAACAATCTCTGGTTCAGTTCCAACAAGGGCATCTTTCGCATTGGCAAAAAAGAACTGGATGAGTTTGCCGATGGAACTACCGCTTCGTTCGCGCCCGTCGTCTATGGGCCGGCCGACGGCATGATTACGCGAGAGTGCAGTGGCGGCGGCCACCCCGCCGCTGCGCGTGGCGCCGACGGTAGACTCTGGTTTGCAACCATCAAAGGTGTGGCAATGATCGACCCCGGCAGGGTCAAGCTTAATGGTCAGCCCCCTGTGGTGACGATCGAGCAAGTGCGCGTGGACGATGAACCGGTTAATCCGGCAGGCAGGATCGAACTCGCGCCCGGCAAGAGCCGGCTTGATTTTTATTACACCGCGCCCAGTTTCGTCGCGCCGGAAAAAGTTCGGTTCAAATATCAACTCGAGGGATTTGACCGCGGCTGGGTTGATGGCGGTACGCGGCGCGTCGCCTACTACACGAACCTGCGGCCCGGCCACTATAAGTTTCGAGTAATGGCTGCCAACAACGACGGGGTGTGGAGTCCCGTGGGCGCGGCCTTCGACGTTTACTTAAAGCCGCACTTCTACCAGACGTATTGGTTTTATTCGCTCTGTATCCTGCTGCTGGCCCTCGTCGGTTGGCAGCTTTATCGGTTAAGGGTGCGGCGCGTGGCATCGCAGTTCGCTGCCGTGCTGGCTGAGCGAAACCGCATCGCGCGCGAAATTCATGACAACCTGGCGCAGGAAATGCTGGGTATTTCGGTGGAGCTGGAAGTTGTAGCCCGCACGATGCCGAGTTCAGCGGACGTGGCCAGGACCCATCTGGACAAAACACGAGTGCTGGTTCGCGAAGCGATTGCGGAAGCACGCCGCTATGTCTGGGATTTGCGCTCGCAGGCACTCGATAAGCACGATTTGGCTTCGGCCTTAAGCGACACCGCGCGGCGGTTGACTGCCGAAAGCACGGTGCAGGCGAAAGTGGAAGTGAGCGGGACATTCCGGCCGCTGAGCCCGATGATTGAAGGTGACCTGCTGCGCATCGGACAGGAAGCCATCAACAATGCCGTGCGGCATGCGGAGGCTCAAAACATTCTGGTGAGCCTGAGGTTCGACGCGACGCGAGTGCAACTCAGCGTCCACGATGATGGACGCGGTTTTGATTACCAGGCATCGAACAATGGCGACTCAAAAAATTTCGGCCTCGTCGGTATGCGCGAACGGGCCGCGCGCATCGGCGGAACGTTAAAAGTTGCGAGTAGTGAGGGGCAGGGCACCGAGGTGCTGGTGAACGTGCCAATTGGCGGATGACTTTGAATTCGACGATGAGCGACAACCCGATCAAAATCATGGTGATTGACGATCAGGCAGTTGTGCGCCAGGGTTTCGTCGCCTTGATCAATACGGTGTCTGACATGACAGTCGTGGCAGAAGGGACAAACGGTCATCAAGCCCTCGAGTTGTACCGGCTGCACCGGCCGGACGTCACCTTAATGGACTTGCGAATGCCGCAGCTTGGCGGCGTTGAAGCAATCGCTGCCATGCGAAAAGATTTTCCGGATGCTCGCGTGATCGTGCTCACTACTTTCGATGGCGATGAAGATATTTATCGATCGCTGCAGGCCGGAGCCCAGGGGTACCTGCTGAAAGACGTCTTCTTCAACGAACTTGAAGATGCAATTCGGAAGGTGCATTGCGGCTCACGTTGGATTCCGGCGCACGTCGCTGAGCGATTGGCCGAGCGAATGGGTAGCTCGAATCTTACCGGGCGAGAGATCGAAGTGCTCGAGCAGATCGTCGCCGGCAACAGCAATCGGTCAATTGCCACCCGGCTGAATATCAGCGAAGCCACCGTCAAGAGTCACATCAACAGCATTCTCAGCAAACTGGGCGTGAAAGACCGTACCCAGGCCGCGACCACAGCGTTACAACGCGGCCTGGTGCATTTGCCAAAGTAGTCAGTGGTCAGTTGTCAGTAATCAGTTGTCAGTAGTCAGTTGCCGCGGACCTTGGTTAGTTCTCGGTGCGAAGCCAGAAACGAAGAACAACTGACTACCGACTACTGACCATGACAACTGACTACTGACCACTGACCACTGACAACTGACTACTGACTACTGACAACTGACTACTGACTACTGACAACTGACTACTGACAATTGACCACTGACATATCCAACCAAAGTTGGAGATAAAAACCCATCTGCAGGCGCATGACACAGGCAAAGCGTCATGATAATTTCCCGCCCGTAATAACCATTCTCCCGGTCGCGGGTTCGTTGATTCAGCGGTCTGGTTTTCCTACCTAACTTGTTGCACAACGCGGCCCTGATTCGAAGATCGAGCGCGCGACCGGGCTATAAATTTTTTAGTAAGCAACAGCACGTCTTAACCTTCAGTCTTCATTCGATCTCAGCAGGGGGAGTTCGAAGCAATTCGCAAAAGCAGATAGCAACGCCGAAGGCGTTGAGACCTCCAGCCCAGCTTTGTGCGCCTTAGCGCGCTTCGCTGAGGATGCGAGGCAGGAGATGTCACAACCTTTGGGTTTGCGGCAACAGCATTGCCAGAGGAACAAGTCCATGACTCTTAGACGCATAGCCAGAGTGATGGTACTCGTTACTTGCTGCCTGTTTATTCGGCTCGATTGTTTGGGTCAGAGCAACTATGCGAGCCTGAAGGGCACGGTTTTCGACCCTCAGGGCCAGGCGATTGCCGGAGCTTCCGTGCAGCTCGTGTCGGCAAGCACGCATGCGGTCAGGCAGCTGACCAGCAACGAGCAGGGAATTTATCAAATCACAGCTCTCCTGCCGGAGGAATACCAGCTCAGTGTGCAGGCGCCGGGCTTTTCCGCTTCAACTCAGACGGTGCGTCTCGAGGTCGGGCAGCAGATGACTCACGACGTGACTCTCCAGGTCACCTCTGTCACTGGCACAGTCAACGTTCACAGCGAAACGATGGGTGTCCTGCGAACTACGGACGCCGCAGTGGGAGAAGTCGTCGAGCGAAACTCGATCCGCAACCTGCCGCTTAACGGCCGCATGCTCATCGATTTGGTGCTCACGGTGCCCGGCGCGCACGAAAGCCACGGCGCGCAGACCGGCGATATGAGCCCACTGTACTGGCGTCCGGGGCAGCGTTCGGCCGTGAGCATTGGCGGCAATCGTCCTAATGCGAACTACTTCCTGCTGGACGGCGCCACCAACACGGATCCTACCTTCAATACTTTGAATCTGAGTCCATCACCAGACAGCGTGC
>Ga0126375_10000241_pt1 | contig 13512 bp, 13 predicted proteins | sample PanSoiMetPlot_14_FD_109577 | JGI IMG/M metagenome (GOLD analysis project Ga0126375, IMG submission 109577) | Tropical forest soil microbial communities from Panama - MetaG Plot_14 | ecosystem: Environmental > Terrestrial > Soil > Tropical forest | place: Panama | collected 2016-02-17 | reverse complement strand
TTTATACACATCAGTTCTTCTATTTTTTAATAGCGGGAGTTTACTCCTTATGGTATTTATACTTGAGTTGTCGATGTCTATAAATTGCATGCCTTCTCGATTTTCCATATCCACAAGGGTTGTACCATACGGATCAATAACCATACTATGGCCACAATAAATATTGCCTAGCTGATCGGGTGCTATTACATAAACTCCATTTTCAATTGCTCTTGCTTTCAACATTATTTGCCAGTGCTCTTGCTTCATAAATCCAGCCACCCAAGCTGATGGACACACCAATATTTTTGCACCATTAAGAGTTAGAATTCGACAAATTTCAGGAAACCTCACATCATAACATATTAATAGCCCGAGTTTTTCACCAGAAATTATTGTTGGTTTTTCGATGGCATTACCTGCCACTAGCTTCTTAGATTCTTTGAAACCCAGAGCATCGTACAAATGAATTTTCCTATATACCGATTCTAATTTTCCTCGCTCATTAATTATAACTGCAGTATCGAAGACTTTATGATTCCGTTTATTGGTATTGTTAATTTCATATATTGTTGCGATTACATTTATCTTGTTTCTTCTGGCAGAGTTAGACAACATTGAGATGAAGTTACCATCTATTTTTTCTGCAATTTTGTGCAGTCCTTCAGGTTTTTGTTCTGCCGGAGAGTAAGCCATTTGAAATTCTGGAAAACAGATTAATTGTGCGTTGTCCTTGACTGCATCATCGATTAATCTTAATGAATAGGCCAAATTTTGCTCCTTATTAACCGATGATTTCATTTGGACTAAAGCAACTCTAAATTTCCTCTTCATCTAGCTAACCATTCAGCCTAAAATGAAGATTTTCCTAATCTCAGAACTTTTGAACAAAAATTACTCAATCCTTTTCTGCAGAATAAGCTTGTTTCTTTTGAGAATATCCTCGTTCTTCTAAAAAATCCCAATTTTTGCCACATATTACACAAGTAATACGATTTTCATTTTTGAATAATTCCAACTCATAATGGCTACAACGGATTTGGTACTCTTTTTTCATGGAATCCATCTCCCTTAGAGTGTCCACATGTCTCACAGAATTTTCCGTCATACAGTGAAATAATTGATTTGGTTACTTTTATCTTTCTTTGGTTTTTACCTCTTCTAACTGATCGTGATTCAAGCAGTCCGTCATTTAAAAAGAGAATAAACTATTGGGAAATTCAGTAAATTTGATAAGCCCCGCAGAACATAACTTTTTCATGAAGAAATGTCCAATATGCGGTTGCACACAACACAAGTTATTCGGTTGCGCAAGACACTGGTTACGCCATACAAGAAGTAGTGACGGCTCTTGTGTGGAAAAGTAAATTGATTATTTTATTTCGTACAGTGCTATAGATAGTTTCAGTGCCATAGTATCATCTGTTTTTTCTGCTAGTGGTAATATGTATTTCTGAGTTTCTTCCTTATATCTCAGTGCCTTTTCCTTCTTTATGTCGTTTTTCAAGAACCGTGCATTGTCCAATCGGTCTGCTAGTTTTATAAATCTAGACATTTTTGGACTTTTTGAAATATTTTCAAAATATTTGACAAGTAATTTTTCTCTGTTCTCTTCATTTGTTTTTGGTTCGGTCAAGGTACTGATAGTGGCGTAAACGTTTTCTCCAAAATTTGATTTCAAATACTCAATAATTTCACTGTCATCTTTACTTTTTTCCATAGTTTCGTGTAAAATAGCTGCACAAATTGTATCTGCGTCATGAACCTTTAACTCGTCTGATATTATTAATGCCACCTTCATAGCATGATTGATGTAAGGTTCATGACTTTCATTCCTAAACATTCCTGAATATACGCTAGCAGCAAAGCTAAAGGCTTTTGTAATCTTCACAACATCATTGAGGTTATCTCCAAATGGTTGAATTAACCTAGTAAATGCCACTTTTGTAAAGTTATTCAAATTCCATTCCATTTTTATTCACTTAATTAACTAGTCAATTATTTTTAAATAGTTTCGCAAGTCTGATCAATGAGTCTATTCAATTCTTATTCCCCAATAACTTGTATAACTTCTATAGGATGTCCAAAATTGAAATAAGCGAATTTGAGTGGTATTTCAGAGATTTTTTGTTCAAAAATCATTCAAAAGGTATAATGCAACTGGTAGCTGAAACAATTCCAAATAACATGATACAAACTTATCTTAGATATAGAAATTCAAATCCAGCATATATTTCCTCAATTTTAGAAATCGTATTGGAAAATCTGATCTCGTCCAAATTTATAGAACGCAGTGATCAATTTGTTGGACTAAGAGAAGGGGTAGCTCGCTTCCAATGTAATAAATGCTATTACATATGCTATCTTGGAAATTTGGAGTCTAGGAACTGCCTAAGATGCAAAAGCAATGAGTTAGACACATTTCCAAAAAAACATTTATCTTGAAAATCTCATTTTCCATGACTTGTGTTCAATCAAACATCTTTAAATTCAGAGCAACGTAGAAATGAAAAAAAAGTACCCTTCTTCTATCAGGAAATAACTATTGAAACTCATATATAGAACTTTAAGAAACATTCCTAGTTGAAAAATGTCAGCTTTAACCATAAGAAAGTTTTATGAAGAAATACTTCAATTTGTCGGAAAAAAAGTTTCCGTAGAGACGACCTATGAGAAAAATTATAGCGGAATATTAACCGCTATCGACGAAAAATTGAATACTGTTCTAGAAAATATAGAAGGCCAAGGAATATTGAGAATCATCATAAATGGATCATTTCTAAAAGAAATAAAGCTTTTGGAAAAACCTTTTGATCTTAAGGGTCTGGCAGATCGTCTCTCTAGGGTGTTCCCCGGTCTCGTAAAAATCAGAGATGATGTGAATGCAATAATTGTGATGGATAAGATCAAGGTGACTGAACACGGTGTTGAAGAAGGCACTGGCTTATCTGCTGATAGGGTTAAGTCAATATATGAAGAATTCATGAGGGAGTTCAAGAAGTAATTTTGTTATTTGAGGTCAGATATTCTGACCTAGCAGGGAGGATAGGAAAAATCAAAACTCCCAGCGGCACTTTTGAGACGCCTGCTTTTATTCCTGTTATACATCCTGTTTCACAATCTGTAGACATAGAATTTTTAAAGAGACTAGGTTTTGAAGCTGTTATTACGAATGCATATATCACATTAAAGCGATATGGAGATTCTGCAAGAGAAAAGGGCATTCATAAATTAATAAATTTTAATGGTCCAATAATGACAGATTCCGGCGGGTACCAAGTACTCGAATATGGTACTATCGAATCAGAGCCTTCATTTATAGCACAATTTGAGAATGATATTCAAAGTGATATTTGTGTACCTCTAGATAAGCCAACAGGGTATGGACTGAGTTATAGACTAGCTGAAAAGTATGTGAATGAAACAATCAGAAATTCTCAAGAAACATTGAATCTAATCAAAAGTAACAATAATCGTAATTCTGTTTGGGTAGGTCCAGTTCAGGGCGCTGAACATCTTGATCTAGTCAAAAGATCTGCAGAATCACTTGACGCTATGGGATATGAAATGTTGGCTCTTGGGAGCCCTGTCCAATTATTAGAATCATACGAATTCGCAGTTTTAGCTAACATGATTGCAACTCTCAAGTCAACCGTTAAGTCCAAACCCATACATCTGTTTGGAGCTGGACATCCTTTAACGATACCGTTGGCAGTAGCGTTAGGTTGTGATACTTTTGATTCTGCATCATATATACTGTATGCAAGAGACTATAGGTATATGCATCCAAATGGTACTTCAAGATTGGATAAGTTGGCATATCTTGCCTGTCAGTGTCCAATTTGTGTAAATATTAAAGCTAAAGAATTTGTTAGCCTTGAGCATGATGAGAAAGTAGACAAATTGGCTAAGCACAATCTCTACGTATTAAGATCAGAAGTTCTATCCGTAAAACAAGCTATCTTGGAAGGACGACTTTGGGAATATGTAGCGCAAAAAGCAAGAGCTCATCCCAAATTAATGGATGCCTTTAAATTATTCATGAATTACAACCACTTGGAAGATGGTACGCCTTTCTTTAAGAAGAAGGCAATCTTTTTTGCGGAATCAAATGACCAATATCGACCAGAAGCTTCCAGAATAAGAAAGATCTTCAGCTCTTTTAAAACTAATAAGAAAAAGGTCGTCCTATTTCCTGATACTCAAATTTCTCCATTTTATTGCTCCCAAGAATATTTCAGATTATCAAAGAAATATTCAGATTATCAAATTTGTGCATATAATCCTTTCATAGGTATCATTCCAGCTGAACTCTCGGATATCTATCCCACCGCTCACAATTTGATACCCAAGAATGAATTAAATTACAATAATAGTAATGACTATCCAACATTTGTTAGTTCATTAGAAAAATTCCTATCAAGTAATTTTTCTGATGAAGTAATAATTGTTGCGGACGATTTCATGCAAGGGATAGTGGACAGGATGCAGATTAAATCCAAAAAACTAAAAATCATCAGATATAGTGATGAGGTACAAGAAGTACCTTAATGTATCATGTCCTCACCTGCATTGTAAATTCGCTTTGCAGTCGAGATTCTAGCTTAAATATTAGAAATAGTTTAGATAAATAAATGACAGTTGATTATGAATTCATCTATACTTTTTGTGAAGAGTTATTAAATTTAGATATGTCACTTCGATGGATTGGTATTTCAAATAAATACGGTGTTTTGATTAATGTTGAACAACGTCAAGGATTACAGCCATTAATGTCTGAAGAGGAAAGTGAAGAGTACGCTGCCGCTGCGGTCTCAAGATACAGGACTAGGGTTAAATTTCAAACGAAAATTGGAAAATTAAATTACGCGGTGGGTAGATATGAGAACGTCACCAGAGTTACCATCCCCATTAGCAATGACTATTTTGTCCTCTTAACAGTTGATAAGGAGATAAATTACGATGACATAATTCTGAAAAAGATTATTCCATTTATCGACAAGCATAAGAGCAAGTTTGTTTCTGAAAATCCAAGTGATTGATTTATGTCCTGTGGATCTCAATAATATTGTATGTTATTGCTTGATGTCATTCACAAAACTCTTGTAAATTGATAGGACTTCTTCCTCGCTTTTTGCGCCTACAATTGTGGCTGCACCACTGGTCATAAAGCTTATTGAAAGATTATCGGAATTACTACTTATCATCGTTAACCCTAATTCTCCTTTAGTCTTAATCCTATATCCCAACCTTTCTGCACTTTTTTCAACTCCATTAAGATTTAGGGTTATCGAATTTTCCGCAGGTGTAACAGTATATGTTCTCTTTCCGCGGTCACGACCACATAGTTCTTCGATTATAAGTTGCTTTATTTCCAACTGATCATTATCTATTCTTTTTGTTCCACAAGAAGGACATTCGGCTTGTCTAGATACCGGAACTTTTTCTAGGGATAGATCATTCAAATCAATATACAAGAGCTTATTTTCAAGGGTTGGTCTTTCTCCTAGAACAATCTTGACTACTTCAGAAACTTGAATACCACCGACTAGATATAAGATTGATGGATGCACACCTTCAGTACTACAAGTAGGCATATCGTCCTCGGCTAATGCAGGGAATATGCATCTCAGACAGGCTGTTTTATTTGGAATGATTGTGCAAATTGAACCTAACATTCCCAGGGCGCCCGCATAAATAAGAGGAATATTCAATTTAATGCATGCGTCGTTAAGTGCATACCTGGCATCTATACTATCTAAAGCATCCACGACTATATCAAACCCTTTAACTATGTATTCAGCGGTATATTTAGTAACAGAATTTGGAAGGGCTTCGATCTGAACACTTGAATTTATTTTTTCAAGTCTTGCTTTCGCTGCTTCTACCTTTACTCTGCCTATGTCCTCTTCCGTGTAAAGGTGTTGCCTATGTAAATTAGATATTTCTATAATATCTCTGTCTACTATCTTCAGCTTTCCGATACCCATCGCAGTCAATTGTGTAACTACAGGATTGCCGATACCTCCAACCCCGACAACGCATACTTTTGCCTTTCTAAGTTTTTCTAAACCGACGAACCCTATTTCATCAAGCATTATTTGTCTAGAGTATCGTTGTAAATCTTCGTTCTTCAAATCAGAACCACCTGCTACTGCAGGAAGAATATAAATGGAATCCCCATTGTTAAGCTTCGTGGCCATCCCATCATTACTGAAGCGCATATTTTTTCCGTTTATGTAAATGTTAATTAATGACCTTGGTTTCCCATTCAAATCCAAAACTTTCCGCTTAAAATCTTCTCCGAGCTGATCTGTTACTTTGATAAATGCATCTTGCAGATCTGATGCATCTAGTGGGATCTTTTTTTCACCGCTACCTTTCGTAAGAACAGATGGGATAATGAATTCGATACTTGTCATTCTACTCAACCCTGACTATGCAATCATCGCCGATACGGTTTGAACATCTGGTTTAACAATGTCAACTTTAGGCAAGGCACTTATTATTGCCTCGGTAGATTTCAACCCGTTACCGGTAACATAACAAACCACTTTTTCACCTTTGTCAATAAATCCATCGTTGACTAATTTTTTGAGTACAGCAATAGAAACACCGCCTGCAGGTTCAGTAAAAATGCCTTCAGTTTTAGCTAGTGTCATAATTCCATCAACAATTTCATCATTAGTAGCTTCTTCAGCTATACCGCCGTACTGTTTCAACCTTTTTAACACATAAACCCCGTCACCCGGATCCCCGATAGCTAAACTCTTTGCTATAGTATCCGGTCTCTCTACAGGAACTATTTCTTGACTACGTTTCTTAAAAGCGTCTACTATTGGAGCACAACCATGAGGTTGAGCTGCTGTTACCTTTAAATTTGAGACATCCCCTACAAGTCCTATCTCATGTAACTCTTCGAATCCTTTACAAATTGCATTTAGCATTGCACCACTACCAACAGGTATAATTAGATGATCTGGAAGTTCCCAATTAAGTTGTTCAGCTACTTCAAATGCCAAAGTCTTCGAACCTTCCACATAATATGGTCTCATATTAATATTTACAATTCCTATGCCTTTTGAATCACCTATTATTGAGGCAACCCTATTGGCATCGTCATAAGTCCCTTCTACAGCAACAAATTTTGCACCATAAGATAATGCTTGTGCAATCTTGACTTTTTCGATATCAGAGGGCGCAAAAATAAAACATGGCAAATGTGCTTTAGCTGCATGAGCGGCCGTTGCAGAGGCTAAGTTTCCGGTCGATGCACATCCTACCGCTGTGAGTTTGATCTCTTTTGATTTTGAAATGGCCACGCCTGCAGGTCTGTCTTTGAATGAAAAGGTTGGATTTACAGAATCGTTCTTTATGAAGAGATTCTTTAGGTCTCCGATATGTGCTCCTAATTCTTCCGCAGATTGCAGGGGCGTAAAACCAGCATGAATATTTACTATGCAGTTCTTATCTGCAATTGGCAAGAGCTCAAAATAGCGCCAATATGTTTTATCTTGTCTCGCCGAAAATGTGTCTCTACTTATATCCGGTGGAACATCGTATTTAACATCTAGAGGACCGAAACATTCTTCACAAATGTACTTGAATATTGGAGAATATTCAGCGCCGCACTCTCTGCACTTTAGAAATCTGATAGAACCCATATATACTCACTCTCAACAATTGTTTAGTAATAAATTTCACTAATAGCAATATTAGTATTACTTAATTTTTTTATCTAAAAATTTCATAATTAATAAAACATCAATTATGACAAATATTGCAGTTGCGTAGAATTCAGTATAATTATTACATAATTCTAGAAATAAGTTGTCAATTTTATTGGGGATATAATCTGTTGTGGAAACATGACCTATTTCCAGTATGACATGCTGGATTTTTTGAATCTACCAGATAAATTACCGAATCGTGATCACAATCAACCAAAATATCCTTCACTTCTTGGATATTTCCAGATTCTTCGCCTTTCATCCAGAGCTTTTTACGAGAGATACTCCAGAACCAGGCATTTCCTGTCTTGACCGTATTTTCGATTGCAATTCTATTTGCATATGCAAGCATCAAAATATCTTTAGTTTTAATATCTTGGACGACTACCGGTATGAAGCCATCCCTCTTCACAAAATCTAGTTTATTTATGAATTTATCATGAATTTTCACAAGCATTCGTTATATTAACCTGCAAGATAAGTTGTTATGCATTGAATATAAGTCTAGCACTTTATGTGGTTCGGATCGTTCTTTTGTATCAGGACAATATACACACTACAGGCTTGCTTGATTTATTCAGTTTTCAGCGTGATTGATAATTTTTTCTCAAAAAAAATACAAGTTCAATTTAATGTCCTGACGTTTTCATACAATGCAGCAAAACTGCCAGATCGGCTAAAGTTTTTAAATTTTGATTGTGAAATAACCGGTCTCATAGTTGGTAAATATATATTCAACGAATTATTCTTGATGGTCAAATTTTTTTAGTTATAAGACTAACTTTAACTACGACTCAAGGATACTATAGGCTAATAATAAAGCCGCGAATTTTCAAAGTAATCAAATTTATCTTGTGAGATAACTAATTTCTTGTGACAGCTTTCGCACAAAAAATAGATTTTATTTGCAGCTAATTCTTTTCCACAAACACTGCAAAACTTTTTCAATATTCTCAATTCTTAAATACCCATTATAAATTTACCCCTTTTTAAGAAAAATCATATCCATGTCAAAACGATGGCTTGTGTTTTACTTTTCCAGTCTGGAAAATTTTTTTAGCTATTCATTTTTGAGATTCTTTTAACTTATTGATTTTCGTTTTTATAAGATCAAAACCTTGTTGCCAAAAGGAGGGATCACTGATATTAAATCCAGATTCACTGAGTAATGTTTCTGGCTTTTCTGATCCTCCTGCCGATAGTATCTTGATGTATTTTGAAATAAAGGAATTGCCATCTTCTAGATATTGCTGATAAAGTGAGAGCACAAGTAAATTTCCAAAAGAATAAGCATAGCAATAGAACGGAGTATGGAAAAAATGTGGAATATAAAGCCATTCCCATCTAAAATCGTTTGAAATGTGGATTGAATCTCCAAACTGGGCCTCTAAATTATTCATATAATACTCTGATATATTGTCAATGGTAACATTCTGTTCTACGATATTTTTGTGGGCTTCTATTTCAAAAATAGTAAAAAATGCCTGACGGATAATAGTTGCATACATATCATCAATTTGTTCGGCTAAGAAGATCTTTTTCTTTTCTCTATCCAGTTTCTTGTATATTTCTTCGTTAAGAAGCATCTCTCCAAAAACGGATGCAGTTTCAGCTAATGGAAGTGGAGCATGTGAAACCAAAATTGGCTTATCGTACGCAAACATGCTATGTATTGCATGCCCAAACTCATGGGCCATCGTCGAAACATCCCTCATCATCCCGTTAAAATTTAGTAGTACATAGGGGGTTCTTCTTGGAGAAACAGTATAGCAAAAGGCTCCTCCTGTTTTTCCGTTTCTAATTTCAGAATCAATATGATTTTCCTTAAACAAGCGCTCCGTATAAGTCCCAAATCTTGGATCAAATCTATTAAAGGTATCTAGCACTAATTTTGTAGCATTCTTAAAAGTAAATTTCTGGGTAGTTTTGCTTGAAATAGGTGCGTAAAGATCATATCGTCTCAGTTTTTTGACACCAATTAATTTTGCTTTTTCCTTAAAGTAATCATGAAACATATTCACATTTTTCCTACAAACCGATAATAGTGTCTCAATGGTGGTATCATCGATGTTATTATAGATATTTCTGACTGAAATTGGAGATTTGAACCTTCGAATGGAGATATTTTCATCTTTCCACTGTGTTACTAAATTCTGATAAATTTCTCCCAATACTCCACTATTTTTCTCGTAGGTCTTGAATAATGCCTTATATGCAAATTCCCTCTCTTTTGCTCTTGGACCCCTTATTAACGAAATAAGTTTTTCCTTATTTGTGAAAATCCTAATTACATTCTTTTTTCCTCGTTTCCTAATCATGGTAAATTCAAAATTATTAGTCATTCTATCATAAATTTTAACAAGAGCGCTTGGTCCAGTTACCTCGAGAGTATTGATAATTTTCTCTTCCGATTCATTCAATGAATATCTTGCCAACAATCGTTTATACTTTAGAAATTCCCTATAAACGGGAGACGTACTCTCGATTAATCTTTGTGCATTATTCTCGTCAAGCTCTTTCTTAAACCACAAATCAAAAAATAAGATTTTGTTACTAATCTCTGAACTTAATTTTTCAGTTTGAAGTACTAGAGAAGCAGCTTCATTTGATGAGGTATCGGCTGCGTATTTAAGTTGGGCAAAACTATTCACGATACTAAGATCTTCCAGAATACTTTCAATCTTATTTAGTAATCCTTTAAAAATTGTGATGTCTAAATCTCGTTTCAAAATTACTCTATTATTTTCAAACTCTTTCACTTTTCTTTTAATTTTTTCAACTAATCGATCAGATTTTGTCGTCAAGCTATCATCGACTAAATCAGTAAGAACCCATTTTCCCACCTTAATATTCGAATAATTTAACATTATTACTTTTCATTTTTAATCTGTGCTCAATTTTTAATGTTTCTTTATTGTAGAGTCGAATAAATTAATTTACTGCAGATTGCATCAGGCATATTAGCATGACTTGAATGTAGTCAATATAATTAATTATGAATATAGTTATATATCTTAGAAATGATAATTAAGATACCGTAAAGGTTTTCAACATAGGCATAATGGTCAGGCTGACAATATTCAGTAATTGAGGTGTTATATGAACACCTAAACTGATTAAAAATGCCATCCTTCTATGTTGAAGGAATTTAGATTTGGATATTAAATTATTTATTATTCAAGTACTCTTTTTTCATTTGCTCGACCCAGCTACTTTTCTTTGAATACAGTCTCTTAACGGGGCGTTTTTTGCATTCCGACAAGACATATGAAGATATGATTGGAAAGCAAATTGAAGAATCTCCATATACTATTACATTGTTTTTATGTGAAGTTTTTATTTTTCCCCAGCTTTTTCCTTCTTGTATGGTCGCCCCCGATAAGCCGCCTGTATCAGGTCGAGCATCGGTTATTTGGATTACATAATCGTGTCCACCATCTTTTAATTTTAATATTTGATATAGTGCTGGCCCAGTTTGCTGGAAAAAATTTTTAGGGACCCCACCACCTAATTCAATACCACCCGATAGTTTACTTTTCCAGAGGATCGCCGTTGATTCAGCTATATCTAACATGACGTTTGGAAATATTTTAACATCTTCGAATATCAAGGGCAACATATTCAGTCCTATAGAAGAATCACTTATTGCAGGAATAAAGACTGGTATAGCATTTTTGTAAGCAGAAACAAGAAATGATTTTTCTGGATTTGTTGAACTTTCAGAAGCTGCTTTGCCAAGTTTGTAGCACATATCGGCAGTGGAGTATGGTTCTGAATGGCTCTTTTCAATTTTTTTTATTTCTCTTTGGACAATAATATCTTGGGCTTGTAAGGTACCTATTTCTTTGATAAACACATCGTAAATTCGCACAATCTGTTTAGAGAACAAGACATCGTCGTCAACTTGAAAATGACCTTGCCTCACAGGCAAGCCGTAAGCAAAATGCAAATCATGGTAAACATTTGCCCCAGTCGTGATTATCCAATCTATAAAGCCATTCTCAATAAGAGTTTTGATTGTGTTCCCCATTCCAATTGGTGTTAATGCCCCAGCTAGGGTCAAGCAAGTAGTACATCGACGATCAATCATCTCCTTCATAATATTTGCGGCTTCAAAAAGTCGTCTAGCATTATATCCAGTTGATCCGAAAAAATGAACCAATTGCGATATGGTCATATCTTTAGAAATAATGGGAGGATCGATTTTTTTCCCCGTAAAAGAATGTGACGCACTCACGTAATAAGATGCAAAATAGCCATTAAAAATTTTATCTGAATTGATCCTATTATTTGTATGAAATCTAATTTTCCACTATGTTAGCTTCACATTAATGTATGAATTTTAAAAGACTAGTTCCGTAGTCGTTTGCTACCCTTTTTTCTTCATATGTGCTGCATTCTATACATTTTACCCCATTATTGACCTTAACTGTGTCTCCGCCACAATTAAGGCACAGTGAGTACAAAAGACCGAAGTTTGTCCCATCTACAATGATGTGAATTGAAGAATTTAATAAACTGGTGATTTGACCGCGGATAATGTCTCCAATTCGATAAGCCGATTTTGCCCTTCTATTATGCCTGTCTCGATTCCATCCCCTACTGTTTCCCCCTCTGGCTGAAGCAATGGCAGATAATCCTGCAGTATACAATTTGTCATTAATGGAAATTAGCTTGACTGATATCATAGATCCAAATAGCATTTCTACATAGCCTATGACTACATCTCCGATTTTGGGCAATTGTTGTATATTTAATGGTTCAACTTTAATCGTCCTTCTCTTAAGATCAGATTCCTTTTTACCCAAAACACTAGATCTAATAGTTCCTTCAAGGATAAAGGTATTATTGCCTGCCTGGAATTCTTCAATCTCTGCGATGTATTCACCTGGAAAGACCATTCCAGATGCCTTTTTTTTCATATAACCTAGTTGACAACCCATATAGTTATAATTGTTACAGGTAATCAATAATCCAATCGATTTATTCTAATTTTAACGATATCTGCTATCCTTTGCTAATACCGAATGCAAATCCAGCTGCGAAACCACCAGTCAGCGGAATGCCTGACGCTGAGATTGCATGAATAAATTGATCGCTAATTCCTGGAAAAAATGGAGTATTCAAATTAAAACCATTCATGTGAGTCATTAAATTACTCATAGTTTCTTCCATTTTTGTCCAATTTAATGCAATTACTCCATTATACTGTAAGTAGTACGTGATACCAACTAAGAATCCAGCAGCAATCATGATTATTTTTAATATTTTCTTTATCGCATAACCCATCAAGAAACCCAAGAATCCTCCGATTCCTATCGAAGTCGCCAGTCCTCCTATTCCTAGGGAGGTAGCTAGAGAAGTTAAATCAACAAACATCCTATTTATTTATCTCAGCACCGCGAATATATGCAGTGTTGACATTTTTAAGTAGATGTTTTACCTGTATATTGTTATGGTTTTTTTACAACCAACATGACTGCAATAATATTTTAGATTATAGTAAATTGGTGAATAATTATCGAAAATTGTACAGGGCACAAAGTTACTTCACATACTTCAAATCAAACAATCTATTAATAACCTTCTTTTATTTCTAGTTGTGAAATTCATAGAATGGTTCCCTTTTTATCAGCAGGTTAGAATGGAATTTGGATTTAGCACAGAAAAAGATCAGGAAGCGGCTGAAAGGCTAAGTAGTATGATAAAAAGGAAAGCATTACAGTTGTCTAAATTGCAAGCAAAGATAGAGGGAAAAGACGTACTTGTTATTGGACCCGGCCCGAGTCTGGAACGAAATATC
>Ga0126375_10000240_pt1 | contig 13512 bp, 14 predicted proteins | sample PanSoiMetPlot_14_FD_109577 | JGI IMG/M metagenome (GOLD analysis project Ga0126375, IMG submission 109577) | Tropical forest soil microbial communities from Panama - MetaG Plot_14 | ecosystem: Environmental > Terrestrial > Soil > Tropical forest | place: Panama | collected 2016-02-17 | reverse complement strand
GGCCGTCGCCTAGATAGTCGCGCACGACGAGGAAAGTGAAGTTGTCAGTGAGGCGACATTGGAGGTGCTGAATTGATGCTGCCACCTCGTCAACCGGCAGCCGTGGCGGATTCGTCTTCAGCTCATTGACGATGGCACTGACGCGTTCGCGCATGGCCCGCCAGTCTTGCACCGCCACCCGCACCTCGCCGAGCACAGTTTGCAGCGCGCGCACGAGCTCTTTGCATGTGGCATCGTCTGCGATTGGCACGAGGTGAATGTGGATAAAACTTTCTCGATTTTTCTGCGCATCCGGAGCGCCGAGCGCGACCAGCTTACTGCCATCCCGTTGCACGTCGAATATGGGATGTGCGACCAAACGCACATCGAAACGGCGTTCCGCAATCTCGGCCATCACCGAATCGACCAGGAAGGGCATATCGTCGTTGACGATTTCAATCACCGAAATCGCTTTGCGACCGCCGGAGGCGGCGAGCGGCACAGTTTCGCAGCGAATTTTCAGCGCGCCTGGTACCCGTACGGCGATGAAATCATAGGCCCGTTCGGCTAGCGCAGCGATATCCTCGGCGCCGTAACGCATTACATCCTCCGGCACGGACCGGCCATAAAGCTGCGCAACGAACGTTTGCGGGATATCGCGACGGCGGCAGCTTAGCGCTGCATTCGCCTGCTCGATCACGCCGCGCGCGGCGCTTTCTTCCTCAGTGGCGGGAACGTCAGCGACCATGGAACCTCGTGCTTCGCATGGAATCGGTTAAGGCAACTCGAGTTTTCATCTTCTGCTCAAGCGCGTCGAGAGCAACACATCATTGGGTGACGCACTTGTGACAGGCGGAAAAACGATGCGTGCCGCCCGTTACCTGCATGAACCAAAAGATGAAAAGCTTGCCCGCGGATCGTATCGCGGTCGCGTGGAACATTGTAGGCTGGCGGCGGATTAGCCTGGAAAATTTAAGGAACGGGGAAAATGCCACGGGCCGACAAATCAGCCAAAGCTACCAGCAGGGCGGCCGCTGCAAAACCGAACAAGCCTCTTTTGCGGACCATCAAAGGCGGCAAGGCCGGGGCCGCAAGGATACCGCCGGGGAGGCCCGATCCTACAAAGCCGCCGCTGACGCTCAAGCCGGTTACTGCAATAGTCGACGACATTCCGATTATCGGGCTCAACCTCAAAGCAGCGAAGCTGTCTCCGGCGATGGCCGCTTATTTCAGGAAATGTCAGGACAAGCTCGGCTTTGTGCCGAACGTGCTGCTCGCCTACGCCTTTGACATGGCGAAGCTGGAACCATTCGTCGCCATGTACAACGAACTGATGTTGGGCGATTCGGGCGTCTCGAAGCTCGAACGCGAGATGATAGCGGTAGCAGTCTCCTCGCAGAATCGTTGCTACTACTGTCTTGCCGCGCACGGCGCGGCGGTGCGGCAATATTCCGGCAACCCGTTGCTCGGCGAACATTTGGTGATGAATTATCGCGTCGCCAGGCTGAACAAACGCCACCGCGCCATGCTTGACTTCGCGGTCAAACTCACTGCTTCGCCCTGGAGCGTCGAGCAAGCCGATTGCGAACGGCTTCGACGTGTCGGATTCACGGACCGCGATATTTGGGACATTTCTGCGGTAGCCGGCTTCTTCAATATGTCGAATCGCGTGGCATCGGCCACCGACATGCGGCCAAATGTGGATTATCACGGCCACGCGCGGTAGCAGCTCAGCCAAATCAGACGGTCCGCGATAGGTGCAACTGGCTCCGCGCTTGCGCGGGGACGAGCGGAAAAAACGGCAATGCCTCAAGTCCTGACTATCTTCCTCGCCTTCTTCTTCATAGTGACGGCATCAGCTCAGGTTGCACCCGTCACGCGCGTACCGCCAATCGCGCCGGCACAGACGATCTTCGCCCGTAATGGCGTGGTGGCTGCACAAGAGCAACGCGCCGCTCGTATTGGCCTTGAGATTCTAGACCGCGGAGGCAATGCGATTGACGCAGCGGTGGCGGTCGGCTTTGCGCTCGCGGTCACCTATCCGCGCGCCGGCAATATTGGCGGCGGCGGTTTCATGGTCATCCACCTCGCCAAGACCGGCGAAGACGTTGCAATTGATTATCGTGAAACCGCGCCGGCAGCAGCGACCGAGACGATGTTTCTGGACGCCAAAGGTGAAGCTGACCCAAAAAAATCGCGCGACTCTGCCTTGTCCATCGGCGTGCCGGGTACGGTGGCCGGCCTTGCGCTGGCACATGCAAAATATGGCTCCGGCAATTTGCCGCTGACCGAACTGGTTGCCCCGGCCATCACGCTTGCGCGTAATGGTGTTGAGATCGTCGATGACATCGCAGAGACCCTGCCGTTGGCGCAAGCACGGATCTCACGCTGGCCTTCAAGCGCTCCGGTGTTTCTCAACAGCGACGGTACTGTACTGATGCCCGGCCAGGACCTGTTGCAGCCTGATCTCGCGATTACGCTGCGGGCCATCGCTAGCGACGGACCGAAAGGGTTCTACGAGGGTCCGGTCGCAGAAAAGATTGTTGCCGCGGTGCGTAAGGCTGGCGGCATTATGACTACGGAGGACCTGAAAAATTACAGCGCGACTTTGCGCGCGCCGCTGCGCGGCAATTATCGTGGCTATGACATCGTTTCGATGCCGCCGCCCTCCTCGGGCGGCGTGCATCTCATCGAGATGCTGAACATTCTCGAAGGTTATGATATTGCTGCACTTGGCGCCGGTACGCCTCAAACTTTGCACTTGATGATCGAAGCGATGAAGCGCGCCTATGCCGACCGCGCTGCTTATCTCGGTGATCCGGATGCAGTGAAAATCCCGACCAATGGCCTGGTGTCAAAAAAATATGCCATTTCACTGCGCGCAACCATCGGCGACAAAGCAACGCCGGCTATCGACATCAAGCCTGGCCGGCCCGACATCTACGAAGGTGACAACACCACGCATTTCTCGGTGATCGACCGCGAGGGCAACGCAGTGTCGAATACCTATACGCTGAATTTTTCCTATGGCCTTGGCCTCGTCGCCGAGGGTACCGGAGTGCTGCTCAACAATGAGCTCGACGATTTCACTGCTAAACCTGGCGCGGCAAACGCGTATGGCCTGATAGGCTACGACAGCAATTTGCCCGGACCGCGCAAACGGCCGCTATCATCAATGACTCCGACCATCGTGCTGAAGAACGGCAGGTCGGTCCTTGTCACCGGCTCCCCCGGCGGCAGCCGTATTATTTCTACGGTACTGCAGGTGATTGTGAACGCAATCGATTTCCAAATGCCGATCGACCAAGCAGTCAGCACGCCGCGTCTGCATCATCAATGGCAACCGGATGAAGTTGCCGTCGAACCGGGTATCGCGCCGGACGTCCTTGATGCGTTGGCGAGGCGCGGTCACAATGTGGTGCCGACACCACCACAGACCGCGGCCAATTCCATCGCTGTCACGGTGGACGGTTATGTTGGCGCGGCCGACCGACGCACTCGAGGTTCGCTGGCGACAGGATATTAGGTTCTCAATATTGAGGGGGCTTTGCCTGCCTTCGCCAAAGGCAGGGTTGATCAAGGCGGGTTTGGGAATCGAAACCCAATCGTTGGGGCTTTTCGTGACATGCATCGCTTACCTCCCTAATGGAGGAGTATAGGGTCATGAATTAATGCGGTCATAGCCTCCTGGGAACCACGCAATCACCGTCTTCCAAGTCTGTGATCGATGAAGAAGCGCACCACTTCCTGTGCGCTAACGGTCCAAAAAGTGAAACTTTGTGACGACGGTCACATCGCGTTCGCGCGATCGGTCCTAGTTTAGAAAACTGCGGAAGGGGGATGCCATGCACCAAACTTCGTCCATCGTCATCGTGGCCGCTGTGCTTATTGCCACCGTCATCGACGTCGTTGCCGCTGGGGTCAAGACAGTCACCACTAGAAACCATTTTTACTACACAACACCAGCCGTCATCGGCATAGCGGTTCCTGGCAGCATGAAGAGCTTTCCAACTGAAATGCTGCCGCAGTGACCGCTTATGCGAAGTATCAGTAGCCGCTCGATGGTCGGCTTGGAACAATGCGCGCGGGTGATTACCAAAGACTTTGTGAACTGCCTCACACAACGTGTATCTGTTCGAGGCTTATCGTTGGGTAGCGTCGAGAAACCGACTTATGAGGTCGTATTTCTTTCGCACTCCTTAATATGAGGACGGCATCTTTTGCCGAATTTGGAGGGCCGAACGTGAACTGGCTTATTCTGGTGGTCGATGACGAACCCGATGTCGAAACGCTGTTCCGTCAGCAATTCCGTCGCGACCTCCGTGCCGGCCGGTTCATCATGGAATTTGCTCAATCTGCTGCTGCCGCGCTGCAATGCATTGAGAATGCAGCCAATGCTTCGCTCATTCTGATCCTGTCCGACATCAACATGCCGGGAATGACCGGCCTTGAACTGTTGCCCAAAGCCAGAGCGATTCGACCGGACGTCCCGGTTATCATGATCACCGCCTACGGTGACGCAGAGACCAAGCGCAAGGCAATTGAAGGCGGCGCCGAAGCGCTTTTTACCAAGCCCATCGATTTTGGGACGCTTCGCAGCGAGATCGATATACGGGTTGCGCGCTCAGCGTAACTAGACTCTGGCCTTCGGGCCATTGGCTCAATATCCGACACGCATTAGGGTGGACTCAACTTGCGGTTCGCAATTAACCCATAATTACGTCATAAAGATTCTACGCATTTGCATTTAGTAAGTTCAGCCATTGGATTGTAAAATGTTTGATACGGCCGCACGGGAGCGGTGATATGGCCAGCTACAATCTTCACATCAACGGTAAGGCGCAAACCGTCGATTCATCGGATTCAGACAAACCCCTTCTCTATGTGCTGCGCGAACTCGGGCTCACCGCAACAAAATTCGGCTGCGGACTCGGCCAGTGCGGTGCTTGCACAGTTCTATCCGATGGCGCAGCGATACTGTCATGTCAGATGACCGTCGCGGACGCACAAGACAAACGGATCATTACACTTGAAGGCCTCGGGAACCCGGATAAACCGCATCCGCTGCAGATTGCGTTTATTAATGAGCAGGTGCCGCAATGCGGCTATTGCACGAGCGGCATGATCATGGGCGCGGCGGCGCTCTTGTCAGCAAACAAAAAACCCAGCGAGGCCGATATCCGCTTAGCACTCGACGGAAATCTCTGCCGTTGCGGCTCGTATGTACGAGTCCTGCGCGCAGTCCTGGCAGCATCGGAACAGCGAGGCTGAGATGAATGCTGCAGACAAAAATATCCGTTTCTCCCGGCGTGCGATTCTCAAAGGCGGTGCGCTCACTGTCGGGTTTGCACTGACCGGCCAACCGCAGGTCGCCATCGCACAGAGCGCCGCGCATCCTGCGCGCGTTCTTGATCCCCAAGAGGTCGACTCCTTTCTTGCCGTGAACGGCGACGGAACCGTGACGTTATTTTGCGGCAAGGTCGATCTCGGCCAAGGCCTGCGGATTGCGATCCCACAAATTGCAGCCGAAGAACTTGGGGTTGGCGTCGACAAGATCAAATTCGTGGAGGGCGATACCGCACTTACCCCGGACCAAGGCCGCACTTCTGGCTCGCGCGGCATCCAGCAGGGAGGCATGCAGATTCGGCAGGCGGCGGCGACCGCGCGCAAAGGCCTGATCGATCTGGCGACGAAACCTCTCAATGCCAAACCGGAGGATCTCATCGCCAGCGACGGCGAGGTGCGGCCGAAAGCAGGCGGCAAGGGCATCGCGTTCGCCAGTCTGCTGGGTGGGCGTCAGTTTGAGCTCAAGCTTGACCCCAAAGCACCGCTGAAGGATCCCGCGAGCTACACCATCATCGGTAAGCCGCTGCCGCGGCCAGATGTCCCGGCGAAATGTTTCGGTACTCATGTCTACATGCACGACTTCGCTGCGCCAAACATGTTGCATGCCCGCGTAATCCGCCCTGCGGCGGTCGGCGCCAAGCTGATATCGGTTGATGAAACATCGATAAAAGGCATATCGGGCGCCACGGTTGTGCGGGTGAAGGATTTGCTTGCCGTCGTCGCTGATGACGAATGGACCGCGATCCGTGCGTCTCAGGCGTTGCGTGCGCAGTGGAGTGAGGGCACCGGATTACCCTCACAAAGCGATCTGGTTTCCGCACTCCGTGGAGATCCCGGCATTGTTGACGAGACTATTGTCAATAAGGGAAGCCCGGTCCCGCAGCAGCCGGACGGCGCCAAGGCGCTCGCTGCCAGCTACTATTGGCCGATGCAAAGTCATGCATCGATTGGCCCCTCTTGCGCTGTCGCTGATGTACGTGAGGGGGCAGCAACGGTGTGGACCGCATCGCAAGGCACTCACGGAAATCAGAGGACTTTCGCAAGGTTTCTCGGACTGCCGAAGGATAAGGTGAGGCTGATCTATCTCGAGGGCTCCGGCTGCTATGGGATGAATGGCCATGAGGATGCCGCCGCCGATGCCGCCATCCTCTCGCGCGCGGTGGGACGCCCGGTGCGCGTACAATGGACGCGCGAGGACGAGCTGGGCTGGGATCCGAAAGGTCCACCGCAGCTAATCGACATTTCGGGTGTGGTCGCGCCCGACGGCCGCATCCTCGGCTGGCGTACCGAATTGTGGATTCCGAAGTCGACGCGCGGGCTGCCAAACATTCCATTGCTGGCGCCGGAAGCCGCGGGCCTGGATCAAGTGCCCGGTCTGAACCCCGGTTCGATCTCGCAGAACGGAGATCCACCTTATGCGGCCGAAAGCATCCAGGTGATTGCTCATTGGCTTAAAGACGCTCCACTGCGCCCGGCTCCGATCCGCTCGCCTGGCAAGCCGGCCAATTGCTTTGCAGTCGAAAGTTTTGTGGATGAGCTCGCGGCCGCAGTTGCCATCGATCCGGTCGAATTCCGATTGCTCGGATTGAAGGATCCGCGCGCGAACGAGGTTCTCAAGCGCGCCGCGGCGCTGATGAATTGGCAGCCCCGGCCTTACAAACCGGCAAGTGCAAACGCAGGCGTTGCGCGGGGGCGCGGTATTGCCTTTGTGCATTACAAGCACAGCGAAACCTATGTGGGTATGGGCATGGAAATCGCGGTCGATCGTGCCACTGGCCGGATCGCCGTTGAACGCGTTGCCTGTGCGCATGATTGCGGACAGATCATCAATCCCGATGGCGTGCGTGCCCAGGTCGAGGGCAGCATCTTGCAAACGACCAGCCGAGTCCTGATGGAAGAGGTGACGTTCGACCGTTCGCGCGTCAAGAGCGTGGATTGGGCGACTTATCCGATCTTGCGATTCTCCGGGGTCCCAAAGATTGAGATAGAGCTGATTGATCGCCCGACACAACGGCCGCTCGGTGCTGGCGAGGCGGCGTGCACGGCAGTAGGCGCGGCGCTCGCGAATGCGGTGTATGATGCAACCGGCACGCGGCTACGCACCGTTCCATTCAAGCCTGAGCGTGTGAAAGCAACGTTGGACGGCAAGGCTTAATCGGTCACTTGTGCGTGGCCACGTTGTGGCGTTGCCACCTATCGAGCTCCGCCGCTCGTGCAATCGCCGGATGCGGTCGAAGTAACGCACGGGACAGAAAGTGCGGCGGCTGCGGGGTCATTAAGCGACCACCGCGAAGGACCTTTGGCGGGCAGCTGCGGTTTATGTCGACCATTCTGCGCGGAGCAAAGCCAGGCGACCTCCCGGTGCAGTTGCCGACCAAATATCATTTGGTGATCAATCTGAAGGCTGCGAAGGCCCTTGGTCTTGATGTATCTACACAATTTCAGCAGCGGGCTGACGAGATCATCGAGTGAGCTGCCATTGTTTGGTGCCCGGTAGGGGCGTTGAGGGCGAAAGCCGAGGTGTCATGCCATGTTAAGGTTGTACGACAGTGCATTCAGTCCATTCGCGCGCAAGGTGCGGATGACATTGGAGTACAAGGGTCTGGATTACGAGGCCGTCGATGGGCTGCTCAAATCGAACCATGAAGCGCTCAAGGCGGTTAATGAACGCGTTGAAGTGCCGGCCCTGGTGGATGGTGACCTAGTTGTCGTGAATTCCGCCGACATCGTTGCCTATCTGGATTATCGCTATCCGGCGAAATGTATGTATCCCAACGACCCTGCCGCCCGGGTCCATGCGCGCGCTTGGGAACGCGTGGCTGACACCTTCGTGGATCCAATTCTCGTCGACATCTCGTATTGGAAGTGGGCTGAACGGCCGGACAAAATGCCAGAGGGCCTGCTTGAGGTAGCGCGCACCGACCTTCGCTTCGTCTACGATGCGCTCAACAGGGAACTCGCCGAGCGTCAGTACGTAAGCGGACCCTTATCAATCGCCGACATCGCGCTGTTTCCGCATTTGGCGAGCGCGAAAGCGATGGAGGTTGAGTTCTCGGCACAAGATCACCCCAATGTTGCGCGCTGGTTCAAGGAAATGCGGGCCTTGCCGATTTGTGCGGCTGACCTGAAACGTGCCCGGAATTATGTCGTGACCATGAAAGACCGTGACATTGAAAAGCGCCGCATTTTCTGGCGCGGTGATCGGATCGAATGGATATTAGCACGCGGTTTTCATGCGTGGTTTTTCAATGAGATCAAAGAAGATCGAGTGGCGTGGCCAGGTCCGGCATTGCCCGCGCCAATGAAGCTCGACTCCATTGGCCCATAGCGGACGTGTCACTTGCGCTGGCTGAATGTCCCGGGCATGACGATTGCAATGCGAAATCTCCGCTTATGACCAAAGCGGACATGCAGTTTATCCCCGGGTATCGTCGTCTCTTACGCATCACGAATTGGACTTCGGTCCAATCTTCAAGATCATGCCGCGCGGCGGACACTTCCCCGCGCTGGAACAGCCGACGCTATGGATGGATGGATGGATCACATTCGCGCGTTCCTGCACGACCGGCGTTGAGGCGACTTCGTCAGAACGTCAACGCGAAATCTTTCGACACGCCAGTCAATTAGCGCTTTGACTTCAAGCCGTATTCTCGAACGAAATAACCAGTCTCCGCTGGCGTTTCCTCTGCCAGTGACTATTTACCGTCTGGCTGATTTAAGTTCGCAATCTGAGTGCGGTGGTGTTTCCACATCCCGTAAGGCGCGAAGACATAGCCAAGCAACGCCCAACCAATCATCCACGTGATCGCTACCCAATTCGGCAACTGCACTAACGTCTTTGCCCAAAGCGGGACAAACATTCCAGCAAGCCACACAAGTGCAACCGTTAGGGCTTTGCGCCAACCAAGGTTGGTCGAAACATAGGCCCGATAAGCTCGCAAATACTCGCCAAAATCCCGCATTTGCTCAGCTTAGCATACAATGGGCCGCCGAGGCGCTAGCGCGCTCCCAGTCGTAAGGAACCGATAGATGGAAAAGGCCATCCGCTTCGAAAAACCGAGCGACGTGCGCACCGCCGTCGGTAAGGAGCTCTGTGTGACAGACTGGGTCACGGTCGATCAGCAGCGCATCGACAAGTTCGCCGAGGCGACCGGCGACTTCCAGTGGATCCATGTCGATGTCGAGCGCGCGAAGGCGTCGCCGTACGGCGGCACGATTGCGCACGGCTTCCTGACGCTGTCGCTGCTCGGCGGGTTCTACGAACCCTACCTGCAGCACGCGTTCCCGTTCTGCGACCTGGGCCTGAACTACGGGCTCAACAAGGTTCGTTTCACCTCGCCCGTGCACAGCGGCAGCCGCGTACGCGGTCGTTTTGTGCTGGCGAAGGTAGACGAGGTCGCCGGCGGCCTGCAGTTGACATGCAACATTACCGTCGAGATCGAGGGGCAGGACAGACCGGCGCTTGTCGTCGAATCAATCGTGCGGCGTTACCTCGCGAAAGGCACGCGATGGGAGCGGTGATGTGCCGCCGCTTCGGCCGTGAATGTCCGCTTCTGGGAGTAAATGGACATCGCGCGGACTTGTACCAATGTCCGCTAATTATGTTTATGAGGTAGCCGGCGGCGCATATCGACCCGGCCCTGTCTGTTAGTGTCGGCCGATGTTTGAGCAATTCGTTCAAAATGTCCTAGGTGAGGTCCGTTTGATCGCGGAGGCTCCGCTGGTCTTTGGAGCAGCCGTTTTGTTCCTGGCCGCAATAATCTGGGCGGCGTTGAGGTGGCGCTATTCCGGTATCATTGAACATAGGAACCGTATCATAGCGCTCTACAAGGCGCGGCTAAATGGTGCGACGCCAGATCAAGCCAAGGCCAAAATAGACAGCCTTGAGGGACAAGTGCTCAGTCTCAAAAACCGCGAATGGCCGAAACTTACGCCGGCCGCTGTTACAGATTTTGAAAGTGCCCTTGCATTACAAGGATCTCATGTCGTTTCTGTTTTGCCACAGGACCGAGATTCGGTCTTTTTGGCTCGCGACCTAGTCGATGCATTCAACCGGATTGGCTGGAAAGCAAAGCGCGATACGAGCATGAGTGACGTCCCTGACGGATTAAGCGTTTGGCCGGAAGATGATGTGGCCCGCGCTATATGTAATGCCCTGACGATGGCCACTGGCGCGCTAGTGACGCTAAGAAATGACCAACGTCTCAAGGACCAAGGCACTTATGCCATTAGCATAGGATACAAGCTGGACTGACAGCGCGCAGCGGATCCGGGATGGCGAAGACCGTCGTTCTGGAAGCGGGCGACGGCCTTACCATGTTCGTTTCTGGCCTTAGCGGAAATTCCAATCGCAAGCACGACAAGCTGCCGCCCTGTCCGCTTTGGCCCAAAGCGGACCTGCATAAGGAACGAACTAGGCGCACCGCGCTGAGCTTAACGTGCTCCTGTCGTCGAGGCTGCCTTTGGAGTAGTCCGCAGCTGGGCGGTACTGCTGGTGGTGTCGCGATTTTCGCTGTTCACAAGCCAACCGCCTGCAATGATGAATAAGAGACCGATCATAAGGCCGAGCGCTACAAAAACCTGCACACCTCGGATGTTCCGTTCACTCCTTTTGGGATTCGCCTCTCCCTTGGACATACTGCATGTCCTTTTGGACACGGAAAGAACTATCGTACCCAATGTAAGTTCCAAAGGCCACTTTTTCTGGTGGAACTGAACAAATATTCAATTTGTGTGTTTGTTGAGTGTTTATGCTTTTCCTACTTCGAGTTTCCGATGCGGATGCCACTGCTCTCTTATTTTTTGGTCATAGGGACAACTCTTCTTTGCCTACTGCTCTGGTCTAGCAAGGAGCTTCCCCCAAGTCCCTCGCCTATAAAGACATCGCAGCAAGTCGGCCTGCCCAAGCTCGAAGCTCCTCACGAGCCGTTAATCCCTCTGATGACCACTGCTAACTTCGCGAAGGAGGAGGAGCATCCGGCAAAGCCCGAAAACACCGTTGCCACACCAGAAACAGTGACAGAAGAAAAGCATGCGCGCAGAGAAAAGGGTTCGCGGACCGCACATGAACGAAAAACTGAAAGCAAGCGGTGGAACAGGCTGACCCAAAATCGATTTGTCGCATATCCATACAATTTTAGCATTCGCCGGTAGCGACTCTGGAAGCGCGAAGCGTTCGAACGAGAGCGAAGGGGCTGCGGCTCGCGGACGCCACTTTCAAAGTCAAAAGGGCTAGAGGGGACTAATTCCGGTGGACCTCATGGTGCGACGAAAAATCACACGCCAAAAAACTGAAACCGTTCTGTTCTAATCAAGGCTCAACGAGTCGCCCGCGCGGATTCGGTTCCTTCACTCGGATATCAAAACGCCGTGTCCGGCCGTGTTCCCCTAAAACCTAAAAAGGGAACGTAAAGGCCAGTGGATCGATTTCTTCCTGAACACCTGTGAGGGCGACGGGTTTCACGGGAACAACCAGAGAGGAAACTTGCAATGCAACGCAATACGATGAGAAAGAAACTCTTGCTCGGAACCGTTGCGCTGGTGGCAGGCGTGGGTCTCGCATCGGCGCAAGGCATGCGAGAAGGCGTCGGCGGAACAGGCGGGGCGGCTGAGCACGGCATGTCTTCGGGTTCATCCGGCGCAAAACAAGGCGGCGCCGAGGTCCAGAGTAAGGGCAAAGCCGAAACACGCGGCGCAGGCGCGGCCGAGCATAGTCGTGGCCAGGCCCAGAGCGCTCAGCCGGGGAAGGATCGCATGAGCGGCCAGGCAAAGCCCGAGCGATCCACGACCGGCCGGGGCTCATCCGAAAAGGATGAGCTGAAAGCAAAGAGCTCCCAGAAGGACGAGCTCAAAGCCAAGAGCCAGGGTTCTCCAAAGACCGGCGAGAAATCAACCACCGGACAGGGCGCTGGCGAGAAAAGCGGCATGACGCAGAAGGATCATGGGCCCGCCAAGAAACGCGAGACCACCGGCCAGGGATCCCCTGACAGCAAGTCGCAGCAAAGCCAGTCGCCTCAGATGAACCAGCCTGCGCAGAAGCAGGATCAGAACGCTGGCAAGCAGAACCAGTCGACCGGTGCTCCGCAAAATCAGAACGCGGCGCAGAAACAAAATCTGGGTTCCACACAGCAGTCCAGCGCCACCATTCAGTCGCAGGCTGGAACCCAGATCACCGCGCAGCAGCAGACCACGATCCGACAGAACGTCCTGTCGGCCAGGAACGTACCGCGCGTTGACCGCGTGCACTTCGCCGTTCACACCGGCGCCGTTGTTCCTAGGTCGGTGCACGTTGTGTCGGTGTCGACATTCCCGGTGCTGGTCGAGGTGTTCCCGCGTTACCGCGACTACAGCTTCTTCGTGGTCGAGGATGAGATCGTGATCGTGGACCGGGGCCAGAGGATCCTTGACGTCGTACCGGCTGGACCGCGTGCACGGTTCAGCCGTTCTGGAAAGGCATCGAGCGTCGCGGTCGTCGTGAACCTGAGCGAGCCCGAGATCCGGATTTTACAGGAGACCCTCATTGAAAGACGCTTCCTGCATGGCCGCGTCACCGGCGTGTTTGACGCGCGGACTCGGATGGCCTTGATCGCCTTCCAGCGGAAGGAGGGTTTCGAAGCGACCGGCCGCATAGATACGCAGACGGTCACCGCCTTGGGTCTGTCCGGCCGAATCAAGGCGCAGGAGCAGTCGTCGTCCTCGACCCAGGGACAGTCGTCGTCCAGCATGCAGGGTCAGGGCGGGATGCAGCAGCAGTCCGGCAGCGGTGGACAGAACACCACCGGCCAAGCAAACCCGCCGGCTCAGAACCCGTCAGCGACCGGCAAAGGTCAGAGCGGGAGCGAGAAGCCAACCGCTCAGCAGAACACGGGTGGACAACCGCCTGCGCAAGGCAAGTCCACGACAGGTCAGGGTACTGGCCAACAGTCTGGCGGCAGCACGCAACCTGGCATGAGCGACCAAAGCAGTGGTTCGGCACCTTCAACCTCTGGTCAGGGCAACGAACCGCCAGTACAGAAAAAGCAGTAATTGCTAACGCGTAACTTAGCCCAGCTTCGGCGGGGCTTCTTTTTTTGGCGGCGATTCCAGTTCATAAGGGATCAGCTTGCGAAGGAAGGTATCAAGCTTTCATTGCCGGCTGGCAACTGACGCACACATAGCGGCCCCGGAAAACTACTCCGGGGTCGCTTT
>Ga0126375_10000239_pt1 | contig 13534 bp, 15 predicted proteins | sample PanSoiMetPlot_14_FD_109577 | JGI IMG/M metagenome (GOLD analysis project Ga0126375, IMG submission 109577) | Tropical forest soil microbial communities from Panama - MetaG Plot_14 | ecosystem: Environmental > Terrestrial > Soil > Tropical forest | place: Panama | collected 2016-02-17 | reverse complement strand
TTCGCCAGAACAATTCGACGCGATCATAAAGAGTGATACGGAGCGCTACGGCAAGGTTCTTAGGGACGCGGGCGTCGCCGCGAACTAGCAGAATTGCAGCAATTTCCGCTGTTGATGCTGTTGACAGCTCCCTCCATCGGCACGTGAGTGCCGTGAGGGCGCTTTTAAGGCTCCCACCATTCAGACGCAGCAGGGATGGTGGGGCAAAGGGCTCTGTGCGACGCCAATCGGTCCCGCGGCGGGTATCCCTCTTATGGTAGACAATCCGATGTCCGCTACTCCTAATCTGAGTGCATCGGCATGTCCGCTTTTTTCCCAAAGCAGACATGAAGCCGCAGTGACGAATGTCCGCTTTTGGGGGGAAGAGTGGACATCACGCTGACGCGCGCTCGTGTCTACCTTTGACCCAAAGCGGACATGGCCCCCTTCCAGCGAGCCATTTTGACTCGATACAATGCCTCTCTTGAGCTTCGGAGCACATCAATCGCAATCACAACCTGTATGTAGAGAACCGTATACCATGGACGGTGCGTTTTTGGTCATTGCAACTTCCAGCACAAGCAAAAATGATGGCGTCTTCTTAACTTCGGGAGACGTATGCAGCGTCAAGACAGTCTCGCTGTTTGGCTCATGGGCGGATCCCTGCGGGCCACGCAACCCACGCAGCGAAAACTAATGGTTGATGAAACTCTACATAAGGTCGAGACTTTATTAAGCGGTTACGAGCTGCTTAACGATCCGCTGCTCAATAAAGGTACAGCTTTCACCGAAGCCGAGCGAGACGAGTTCGACTTGCACGGACTGCTGCCGCCGCATGTTTCACAGCTTGATTATCAGGTGCAGCGCCGACTTGACGCTTTTCGTGCTCTTCATAGCAACCTGCAAAAATATACGTTTTTGCGAGGATTGCAGGACTCTAACGAAATCTTGTTTTACGCGCTGCTGACGCGCAATATCGAAGAGATGATGCCGATCGTCTATACGCCGACGGTCGGGCTGGGCTGCCAGCATTTCAGCCACATTTTCCGTAAGCCTCGCGGGCTATTTCTGAGCGTGCCGCGCATGAACGACATACGCCGAATCATCGGTCATCCTCGGTTTGATCAAGTTGAGGCCCTTGTCGTCAGTGATGGCGAGCGCATCCTCGGCCTCGGCGATCAAGGCGCCGGTGGAATGGGGATTCCGATCGGAAAATTGTCGCTTTACACCGCTTGCGCCGGTCTGCATCCCGCGACAACGTTGCCGATCATCCTAGATGTTGGCACCGACAATAAAGAACTCCTCGTCGATCCACTTTATATCGGTTGGCGCCGCGAGCGGGTGCGCGGTCCGGAGTATGATGATTTTGTCGAAAGTTTCGTTGATGCGGTCCGTGAGCGATGGCCTCACGTCCTTCTGCACTGGGAAGATTTTGCAATCGATAACGCTAACCGGCTACTTTCAAAATACCGTGATCAATTGTGCACCTTCAACGACGACATTCAGGGAACAGCCGCTATCGCAGTTGGAACATTGCTTAGCGCGATAAAAGTCACCGGCATCCCTCTTACTGAGCAACGCGTGGCCGTATTCGGCGCAGGCTCTGCGGGGAGTGGCATAGCTGCGCTCGTCGCGCGAGCCATGATCGATGCGGGTTTAAGTGAAGCAGAAGCCCACAGCCGGTTCTACCTCGTCGACCGAGACGGCTTGCTGGTCGAGGGAATGTCCGGATTGCGATCTTTTCAAATGCCATTTGCCCAGCGGCGCGATCGCCTCAGTGATTGGAAACTTGAAACACCGACCCGCATCGGCTTTATCGATGTAATAAACAATGCGCACCCGTCGGCCTTGATTGGGACCTCAGGACAGCCGAACGCCTTCACCGAAAGGATCGTTCGCGACATGGCTCGCCACGTGCGCCAGCCAATTATTTTCCCGCTCTCGAACCCCACTGAGCGCAGTGAGGCGACGCCGGTAGAACTTGATAACTGGACTGAGGGTCGCGCTGTCGTTGGCACTGGTAGTCCATTTCCAGCACTGAAGCGCAGCGGCAAGGTTTTCCGTGCCGATCAGACGAACAATGCCTACGTCTATCCTGGCATAGGGCTTGGCGCGATCGCCACAGGCTCACGACGGATATCGGATGGCATGTTCCTCGCTGCCGCTCATGCGGTCGCGGCCAAAAGTCCAGCCATACACGACGATCCGGAGACCAATCTGCTTCCACCGTTGCGACAAATCCGTGAGCTCACTTTCCATGTTGCAGTCGCCGTCGGCAAACAAGCGCAGACGGAAGGGCTCACTCGCCCAATGTCAGATGAAGCGGTTGCCGCCGCGGTACATGCAAAGATGTGGGACCCACGCTATCCGTTGTACAAGCGACTCTATAAGTAGCAATTTCAAAAATTGCCTCGGATCAGTCGGACTTTAGGAAATCCAGAACGCTCTCGTTGCTAGCCGATAAATCCGCTGAACAGCAGCGCCACGCCAATTGTCAAAAGGGACATGATTACGAGCGTGATCATTGAGCCAACGCCGGAATTTTTGACGAGCGGATTCTCTTGACCGTTACGTGGCAGTAAATACCAGAAAGCGCCGGTGCTCATGGCAATCAAGAACACACCACAGATGATCGAAAACATGTCGCTCGTCTCTGATTGGAACGAGCGTTCTTTTATGCCTCACCAGCGTCTAGTCCGTGCAAATTTATCAGTGTCGTGCGTAAAAATCCGCTAAATGCCTGGCAACTGCTAGGGTCATCATCAGTCCAACGATGCAACTAACAAATCATTCGCCCTCGGCTATACCAGACTGCGCCGGGTCCGATTACTCACGCCGCGTCTCGGGTCGTTTTTGCTTTGAATAAGGCAGCATGGTCGACACCTGTTTGCGCCGCGTAGGCTATGGCAAATGAGGCGATAGCATCATCCATTACTTCGCTCTTGCCTATGTAGCCCGCAATTACCGCCGGATCACCCGACCGCGCGTGGGCACGCGCAAGAGTACGGCCGCACAGTCGTGCATAATCTGAGAGCGCCTGCACTTCACCGATCTCGCTTATCTCTCCAAGCCTATGGTTTTTCAACGTGCGAACATAGAACTGACGGCCGGAGCTATCATCTTGCGTGTAACCAAGAAAAATATCACTCGCCGCCTGCATCATTTGCTGGCCTTCCACGACACGTCGGCCCTGGTGCCCGTCATAAGTGATCCCCCCACCGAGCCGCTCCAATACAGATCGTTGGGCCTGCTTAAGCTGAAGGAAAAGAGGCTCGCTATCGCCAGTCATCAGCAACGCAACACAGCAGAATGTCCCCACAGAGCCGACGCCAACCGCCTTAAAGACAAGATCTACTATTTTATGTCGATCGAGAATATGGCGCCGATCAGTATTTAAACAGTCGCGGTATAAGGCAAAAACCCGCTCAGCATCGAGTTTATGTGCAGCGTTGGCTTTTGGATCGAGGTGAAAGATCGCTGGTGGTTTGTCAGCAATTCTTAGTTCGCTCCCGCTCACTAGATGAGGAAAGTTATCGTCTTTTTCGAGCCCTTCCCCACGAGCCTTGGCAATGATTGTCGTCAATTTGCGCCGCAAAGCCTTGTTACCAATTAATTTGAGTTCTTGTTCAAGATCAATTCGACTGTGCCAAATCTCCAATGGAGATAGATTAACGAGACTGAGCATGTGTTTTCGATAAGCCGCTACGGTTGCTGCAGCAAGTGCGCGAGCCCGCTTTTTCGTTTCGCCGTTAGCCAACGTAGCAACCGAGACACTCGTCGCGAGGCGTTTTAGGTCAACAGTAAAATCTACGCCTGAGATTGTTTCGTCAAAGTCGTTGACATCAAATAAAATGTTATCTTCTGGCGTGGCAAATGCGCCGAAGTTCATCAGGTGGCTGTCACCGCCAGCCTGAACCCGAATTCCGGCCATCGGCTGTTGTACCAGGTCTGCTGCCATAACCGCAGCGGCGCCTCGCAAAAAGGCGAACGGGTTCTCCATCATACGTTTATAACGTTCAGGGACGAGGTCCGGGACGCGGTCCGGATCACTTTCCGCGAGGATCGAAACGGCGCTTCTAGAACCAAGGCCTTTCAGGTCGGCGTGCGCTTCTCGCGGAACGCCCCGTCGGAGCTCCTTGCCCTGCTTAAATCTCTCTACGCGCGTGCCCAAATTCACGGTGCGCAATTCTACGGATAATGGCATTGTGGTTGTCCTCGTGCACAAACAGCAGTTCGTCCTTGTGAGGCTTTATTGTCTCGGCAGTTGGGCGTGTTCTCGGTCATTGGGCTATTAACCAAGGCATCGTATAGGTCAGACTGTGCCTGGGCGGGCGTTACAGAATTGCAGGCAACGAACACGGCGACACCATCGAAGTTTGTCGCGTTTGCGCGGGATGATGGACCTTATAAAAGACCCAATCTTTGCGCGATTGGACCGAGGGCCAATAAAACCGACATAAATACTGTTTGCTCTTGGTCAAAAGCAAACTTGCCCCTTAAGGAAGGCTCAACATGGGGATCCTGGCGACCCGCACCAGCATTCAGGAAGGAGTGGGGCTTAAGCCAGCCGATCAAAGCCAGCAGAACTGCGACAGCGCGGTCGTAATGTCCTCGACAATTCCGCGAACGAATTCTTGGTGCTAGCGATCGTCTCCCATCGGGTCGAATGAAGCGAATATTCTTCGAAAATATCAAGCAGACGCACTGCCTTCTCAGCATAAATCGGGATTTCTCAAGCAAAATAAGCGCGTTTTCAAGACGGCAGGATGGTATACATTCTACATTTCTTCTTCAATATGGAGAAAGGTCATGCTCAAGCCATTGGTGCTCTGCTCGGTTGTGGCTTCTGCGACACTTATAGGCTTAAATCCGGCAGCCAGCACTGAATTCGGTGTTGCAGAAGAGGCTAAGGCTATGCTTGTCCGAGCCATCGACGAGTTGAAGGCTAACAAGCTTACTGCAATCGAAGAATTCAATCGCAATGACCCTCGCTTCCGTGATCGCGATCTCTTCGTGTTCTGCTTCAATAGAGGTGACGGAAGGTTCACTGCCCACGAAGCGTTTGTAGGATGGGACGTACGCACCCTCCATGATGCGGCCGGCAAGGCGTTCGGTGAAGACATGTACCGAAGCGCTAAAGAGGGACAGATCGGCGAGGTAGCCTTCCGGGCTCCTATGCCCGGCTCGACGGAAAAAGTATCAAAGCGGGCTTATGTGACCGCAATCGGTGATCAAGTCTGTGGTGTCAGCTCCTACCGCTTTTAACGTTCTTTATGATAATAACAGAGATTGGCGATCATCGCTTCAGACACTTAGATTGGCATGGGCCGTATGAGCACCGTTTTCAAATGGTACGGTCCCTCTGTGGTCCTCAATAACACAAAGCGATTTTCTTCGTGAGCTAGGCTAGAAGTCCGCTTTTGAAGCTTCAGCGGACATGGCACGGACGCGACGTGGCGTCCGTTGTGGACATAACACACGTCGGCAGCCCCTCGCGAATCTTCCCCGCCACAGCCTTTTTTATCTGATGATGCACAGGTGACATTGTCCTTCTGCTTTTAGTTGCGCCCGTACGCAATGCGCGTGGCCATGCGCCATTTGCAACGGGCGCGGCTAGGGCGGGCACTGATTTCGGCATTGCCCCCGCCGGTATCACGTGCACTATCCGGTAGCCGCGCTCCTTGAGTTCCTTAAGTAAACTCGGCAGCGCCATGACGGTTGCCGGGTGGATGTCATGCAGCAACAGGATTCCGCGGCTCTTCGCATCGAGGCGCTGTATCGCACGTTGTACAATTTGGTGTGGAGTGATGCCCTTGAACCAGTCATCGGCAACGATATCGGCACTCCAATTAACAAGTGATCGCGACGCGAGGAAACTATCGATAGCATTGGAGTGCCCGAAGCCGGGAATTCGAAAAAACGGCGCGACCGCCTTAGGATCGCCCATCGCTGCGTCCACGTACGCGATTCCACCCTCGACTTCTTGCTTAACCCTCGGCAGGGTCAGGCGCTCGAAGCCGAGCGGGTGATGCAGACTATGTGTGCCAACTGTGTGTCCTGCATTATAGATACGCCGAACCAGGTACGGATAGCTGTGCGCCATCTGGCCGACCACAAAATATGTCGCCTTGACACATTGCGATGCCAGCGTATCGAGGATCACATTGGTATAGGGCGGCAGCGGTCCGTCATCGAACGTGATTACCACCTCATGGTCCTTGAGCGGCAGCATCCGCTGATATTGCATGCTGCCAACTCGGCTGAACTCATTAAAGCTAATGGTTAGAACGCGACTCGTGCCAAGCGCGTCGGGATTGCCAGGGCATTCTGCGGCAACAGCCGGAACGCTGGCGCCAGTGAACATTAGGACACAGAGGGGCACTCTAAAGTTTACGCACGATGTTGCGGTCATGTTCGAGATCACGGAACAGTTGGCCGATTTACTGCCCGGATGAGTCAGTACGTTCCTTGGATCATTTTTCAGCAGCAGCTATTACGACTAATTGCGGCCCCACAGGGGCAAACGATGTCGGGAAACATTCAATTTGAGCTGACGAAGGCAAGCTTTTTGAAGGAGAATGGATTTTTTTCTGATCAGAACGGCGGCCGACGTGGCACGAGCAGGTTACCGGTATAAATTTGTACGTGTTCACCGTTCTGATTGAACGTTGTCGTCCGTACTCTGATCAAACCTCGATCAGGACGCGATTTGGATAGGCGCACTTCGAGTACTTCGCTCTCCGCGTGCAGCTCATCGCCGGGGCGAACCGGACGCGGCCAGCTAAGCTCCTCGAAACCAACTCCAAGGATACCGTCTGCCGGTCTGAATTCGCCTTCCACCACAAGACGCATGGTGAGCGCTGCAGTATGCCAGCCGCTTGCCGCTAGCCCACCAAAGAATGATTTGCGAGCGGCCTCCTCGTCGAGGTGGTAGGGTTGCGGATCGAATTGGGCAGCGAAAGCTATAATCTGATCCTTGTCTACACGCAGGCGGCCAGAGCGATAGACTTGGCCTACAGCGTAGTCTTCAAGATATTGCCCATTTATTTTGGGATTGACCATTTTTCACCAGAGCTATCGTTGAAGGAAACCAACACGACCAGGTTAGCACAGGGAGGTTTCAATGATCCGCAGGGCAAAGGCTGTTTGGCGTGGCACGGGCCGCGCCGGCAATGGCCATCTTTCCACCGATTCGGGCGTACTCACCGAAACTCCTTATTCTTTCCGGACCCGCTTTGAGAACGAGAAAGGCACCAATCCTGAGGAGCTCATCGCAGCCGCGCACGCCGGCTGCTTCACTATGGCCCTGGCCTTTCAATTGCAGAGCGCAGGCTTCACGGCGACTGAGCTCAGCACTGAGGCGGCCGTCAGTCTCGAACCGGAGGGCCAGGGCTTCCGTATTACACGTTCTGCTCTGACTCTGCGCGCCAACGTGCCGAATTTAGATGAAATAGCATTCGCCAGGATGGCAGGAGACGCAGAAAAGAATTGCCCAGTATCTAAGGTGCTTAATGCGGAGATTACCCTTGATGCAAAGCTTGTGTGAACCGAGCTTCTACTGCCCAAGCCCTACCGGTCGCGGCGGCTTAGGTTTTGCTTTACTGCAGAAAGTGTAGAGGTGATCGCAGTCGCAGAAAGGTCGTGGTCGATGCACGACCAAGAGCGAGAAACAGTGACTTATGTCGAGAGGCAATCTCCGAAAAGCTTGTGAAGAGCGTAAGATGGGGTAAAAAAGCGCGGCTTTATTGATGCTGACGAAAGGTGGCCGCGACCGCAGAAGCGCAAAAGCAGGAAATGCGACTGATCAATGTAGCCATCTTATTGATAACGTTAACCGCGTCCGCGCACACGGTCGACCAAAACTCTGGTGGGGTATTAGATCCGGGCGCCCAGCAGGTCATTTTGCCGTCCGATAATGCGCTCGTTGGTCCGATTGTGCCAGTGTCCTCACCGGCCACTATGCCAATTGACACCGCGCCAATCGAAGCGCCACCGCTGCCGCGCCCAAAACCGCCATTGCATCACGTTACCGGCGATAATCCTGCGGCACTGATCTCTGCTTTTCGTCATCAACATGGCAAGGAATCAGTCGCCATCAGCCCCGCGCTCACCCGCGTTGCGCAAGAGCAAGCGAACGCCATGGCGGCGCGCGACTCGCTCGATCACAATGTGCTGGCCCCGTTTTCAAGCCGGATCGACCACAGGCGTTTCAATCGGGCGGCTGAGAATATCGCATATGGTTATGCTGATTTCGCTAGCACCTTAAAGCAGTGGACCAATTCGGCTGGACATCGTGCCAATCTGCTGCTGCACGGCGCGAAGTGGATCGGTGTTGCACATGCACAAAATGGTCACCGAATGTACTGGGCATTGGTCATCGGGGGGAAATAAAAGACAATGCGGCATATAATAATATCCGCCGATGATTTGACCCAATTGGGATGATCGGCCGCCGCTGACGTTCCCAGTCTTTTTCGGGCGCTAGGCGCTAAATCAAGGCATCACCGCAACACACGCCTTTAACTCAACTAGGTGGTGCTAAACGTGAGAAGGAAGGCTTCGGGTATGGCCGATGCTGACATGCGCAATCAAATCTCGCGCATCGAAGCGGATATCGAAGAACTTGCCAAAACCTTAGAAGGGTGTCGAAAGGCCATGCTGCTTTCTAAGGTGGCTATTGTTTCCGGAGGCATCTCGATATTAGGTTACTTACTCGGGGCCATATGGTTTAATGCTGCGGCTATGATCAGCGCAATGGCTGCCATTATTGGGGGCATCGTCATTTTTGGATCAAATTTGAGTACATCAAAGCGGACTGCTACAGCGATGAAAGCTGCAGAGACACACAGAGCCGAGTTGATCGACCTGATCAATCTTCGAACTGTAGGAGAGAGCCGGGAAGGCACCAAGGCCTTGGTTCGAAACCGTGACTGGCCTTAAATAAACCCATTAACTTGTTCACTGAATAAAGTAATCAAGCTTGTCATGGAGTGCATAGGGAAACGGTACATAGCCGTACGGCTCGCATTTCCAAAAGCGCTGCATAGCGTCCATAGACATATTCGAACCATTCCGGCACAAACGCCACTCGACCACCTTGGGTGAATTCAATCCTTGGGCGGGAGCACTCAAATTTTTTTGGTGTTTTGAGGTCAAAGTTTGTGCCCATGTACGCTTTTGGCCCAAAGCAGAACATCGCTTTCGCGCTGATCGAATGCGGACGCACATTGCCAATATGAATGAAAGCAAATGCATTGGCATTTCGTTCTTCCAAAGCTCTACGCGTAATCATCCAGGGACACGAAGTACCACCTTATGGACGCTATGGGTTAAAAGCATAACTTAGCGACAATGGCTTGGCGGAGCTAGCCGTTTACAATTACAGTAGAAGATACAGTGGCGAATTTCTGGGACCGTACCGCGCATTACGATCATTGTGGTCGATGCGGTAACTGAACTCGGGCATATTTAGTCGGCGAGGATTCCTTATGGTACTAAATAAAGCCGGCGTCTGCGCCTTCGGTTGGAAAGCGCGAGACTTCGCCCTCATAGGCACAGACGGCAAAACCTATTCGCTCGCAAACATTCGAGGGTCGAAGGGCACGCTCGTTGTCTTCATATGCAATCACTGTCCCTATGTGAAGGCAGCTATCGACCGCATTGTTGCGGAGGCCAAGGCGTTACGTGAGATCGGCATTGGTACAATTGCTATCATGCCAAACGACACCAAGGCCTATCCCGAGGACTCACTCGAAAATATGAAGACATTCGCCGTACAACACGGCTTTGCTTTCCCATACGTGATCGATACGACACAGGAAATCGCCCGTGCCTACGGCGCTCAGTGCACGCCCGATTTCTTCGGTTTTAACACGCAAGACGAGCTACAGTACCGAGGTCGGCTCGACGCTTCACGCGTCACGCCGGTCGCGAACGCTCGCCGCGACTTATTCGAGGCAATGAAACAGGTGGCCGAGACCGGCCGCGGACCGGGACAGCAATTTCCTTCGATGGGATGTTCCATTAAGTGGAAACACTAAATTGGCTGGCCGCTTTCCATAAGAAGGTCACTCGGATGCCCTATGCGGTATGGAGGTATTTACCATGATTGTTGGGCCAAGCAATTTAGTTGCGGGAAGCTTGATCATAAGCAGGTAAAGACGGCGCTACTAAACCATATTAAGACCGGGTTCTGTCATTCCCCGCGTTGAGCTTTGGCGGTACTTGCGGGACGCTCCAGGGCAGCATCAGAGAGCGCGCGGCCGCGAGCCAAGGAAGCCACGCCGTCTGGGCTGCCTCAGCCCAGAACGCAAACGGGTTAGCTGTCTCAAGGAACCGGCCGAATGCCTCGAATGAGGGCACTGCTTGCAGATTAATTGAAATCTGTTCGCTATCTGCACCCGGAGACCTACGGTGAACGATCTCAATCTCCAGGCCGGGTAGACGTGCCTTTGCACGTGTTGTGTCGTCTTCGATTTGCTGTTCGGCCAAGCTTCTTCTCCATCTGGATCGCTAGTCTAAGAATACCTAAGTGATCAACCGTTAGTCTTGAGGCTAGCAAGACGTTCGGAACCGTGGTCTGTATCGCGTTGTCATCCCTGGTTCCATCACGGATGGAGGATTTAATGTGCTGGGAAATAGACTACAAGCTCTTCGCTGAACAGATGAAGGCGCAGGAAACTCGGGTTAAACAAGAGCAACGCGCTGGAGTCATCGTGGGGCTGCTGAGCGAGGCTAACAAACAAGGCGAAAAGACTAAGGACGAAGAAACGCCGGCCAAAGTGGTGGCGTCGGCGAAATAGCCCGTCTTTAGTACCGCTGAGAGGCTTTTGAGCTCAGCCACGGTGCGGGAGCGCGTTAGTATAGCCCGGGAACTAGCCGCGACGTTCGGGCGCGGTAGGCCTCATATTCCTCACCGAATTGCGACCTCAGTAATCCTTCCTCCGAGCGTATGCGTGCGAGGAGCGGTGGAATAGTGAGCGCCGTGAGCAGAATGCCGACACCTGACCGGAAAGCGAGGGCCCACCCCAGCGAGTTGACCAGTAGCCCTAGATAACTTGGGTGGCGGATGACGCTGTAGACACCGCTTGTTACCAGCGAATGCCCAGGCTGGATGGCCACCAAACCACTGAACCGTTGGCCGAGCACAAAGACTGGCCAGATCCGGAGCACTCCACCGGCTACAAAGAGAACGACACCAAGCCAACGGACGATATCTCCATCGAATGTCCAGAACCCGATCCGGTCGGTGTAAGCCGGTAGATAGCCGGCCGCAACCCCGATCAACGCGAAGGCGGCGAGGACCCAGCGGTTTGAGCGATCCTCGCGTTCGCCAGAGCTCAGGTTTCCGCGACTAATGAGAGCGACGCCGGATAACACGAGAGTTGCGACCGAAAGAACGATCAAAGGTGGGTGCGAGAAGAAAGAGGCAAACCCACCCCAACCAAGGACTGCCAGCCCGAGATACGCAAGGGTGCTCACTACGGTGACAGTCGCCACTGTTGGTGTAGCCGTCATGCTCAGACCACCTTGATGACCTTCTTACTACTATGATGTCGCGTGCCTTCATCGGTGTCTGCTTTTGGCCAAAAGCAGACACCGTTTATCGCGGATAAATGTCCGCTTTCGAGTGGTTATCGCCGAAATGCTTATGTCCGCCTTTGAAGCAAAGCGGAACATACTTGGGCATGGAAGATATCGGCTACTCATCGCAGCGCGTGTGGCGGCATTTCGCAGACGCAGCCTAACAGTAGATTACCGACACGCTTATGTTACCCTCATTGCGCAAGATCCGCATTGAGATGTCGTCTCCTCGACCGTGTAGACTTAGGTCTATTGTTGAATCTCCAAGGGGAAGTCCTTTGATCGTTAGATCTTCAATAAAGGACGGCAGATGCGGATTTCGCAGCCTGATTTCTTTGGTATCGGGATTGAATTCCAACCCGAGTAGCGCCCCCAGTAGCGCAAACGGCGTCGCGGCCGCCCAAGCTTGGGGCGAGCAGGCAACGGGGTAAAGCGTAGGGCCACGATTGCGACGACGGCGGAAACCACAAAATAGTTCTGGAAGACGCTGGAATTCCATATAAGAAGCTGCCTGCAGCATGCCGGCGAACACGCGATCAACGGCATCCATAAAGCCATAATTGCGGAGGCCCAGCGCAATCAGCGCGTTGTCGTGCGGCCAGATCGAACCATTATGATAAGACATCGGATTATAACGCGGCTCGTCCCGTGCCAGCGTTCGGATACCCCACCCAGAGAAAAAGCGTGGCTCCATAAGACTCTTCGCAACCATAGCGGCGCGTTCCGGTTTTGCGATGCCGGAAAATAACACCTGGCCGGCGTTGGATGTGCGCACAAGGCAAGGGCTTTTCTTTCCATCAAGTGCGATTGTGTAAGTGGCCATGCTTTCACACCAAAACGCAGTGTCAAACAGCTCGCGCAGTCGCGTTGCCTGAAGTTCGAGATCGGACGCACGCCTCTCATCACCGAGCCGCCGGGCACAGCGTGCAGCGAGCAACTTGGCCGCATAGACGTAGCCCTGGACTTCAGCGAGGGCTATCGGTCCTTCGGCAAACCGCCCATCGGCATGAAAAATCGCGTCATGCGAATCTTTCCAGCCTTGGTTGACGAGACCGTGTTCAGCTGCAGTTTGATATTCAACAAATCCGTCACCATCGAAGTCTCCGTGCAATTGGATCCAGGTAAGCGCCGCCTCAAGGTTTGGCCACAAATCCAGTAGAGTCGCGACATCTCCCGTGCGCTCGACGTAAAGTCCGAGCAGCAGCACAAAAAGAGGTGTTGAATCCACGCTGCCATAGTAAAGGCCGAATGGTATCTCGCCGAGGGCGGCCATCTCGCCGGCCCGCATTTCATGAAGAATTTTACCCGGTTGAGCGTCGTGAAGTGGATCATTTATGGTGGCCTGAAATGCGGCGAGACGCTTCAGCACGCCCTTTGCTATAGTGGGATCGCACCACAGCATCTGGATGGCGGTGATGATTCCATCACGGCCAAAGGTGGTGGAGTACCATGGAATTCCCGCGTACGGATATGGCCCCTGGTGAGTCTGAGTTATCAGCATGTAGAGATCGGACATAGAACGGCAGAGCACTTGATTCAGGATTTGATTCGACGTGGCCGCGGTCGCCGTTCGGCGCGTTGCAGATTTCAACTCGTGCGCGGCGGCGATCATGCTGCGTACAAAACTCAGACGCTGCCCTTGGGCTGCCCGATTACATTCGAGTGTGAGGCAGAGAGTGCTCTGTTCCCCGGGTCGCAGTTCAAGCCGGTATGACGCAATGTTATTGTACAGTTTGGCGGGCGGCGGATCGAAGACCAAAATGCTGCGGCGTGTTTGGCCGTCGAGACCCTCATATGTGATTTCCGCACGGCCAGTTTCCGGATGACACAGTATTTGCGATTTGCCGTGCTGGTCGCGATGCAGCCCACGCACTTCGAACAGATCGGCAAAATCGTTTTCGAAGGCGAGTGAGATGCTGAATACAATGCGCGTGTCGCCGTGGTTGTGAAGATCAAGCCGGTGGTACGCGCA
>Ga0126375_10000236_pt1 | contig 13542 bp, 11 predicted proteins | sample PanSoiMetPlot_14_FD_109577 | JGI IMG/M metagenome (GOLD analysis project Ga0126375, IMG submission 109577) | Tropical forest soil microbial communities from Panama - MetaG Plot_14 | ecosystem: Environmental > Terrestrial > Soil > Tropical forest | place: Panama | collected 2016-02-17 | reverse complement strand
TTACCAGGCGCCGCAAGCGACTGAACCAGTATTCAACTGGGTAATCGAATGCTGGTTCAGTCGCTTGCGGCGCCTGGTAATACGCCGAGTCTGCAAGTTGAATCGGCCTTGCTTTAGCGGCATCGACTTCGGCTTGTGAGGCGAAGCCGGTATTCGCCATCAGTTGCAGCACAAGGTCACGGCGTTCTTTGGCTTTCGCCATGTTGGTCGTCGGCGAATATTCACCCGGAGCTTTGGGGATAGCAGCAAGCAATGCGGCTTCTTCGATTGTCAGATCTTTCGCCTGCTTGCCGAAATAAGTTTCCGCGCCCGCTTCAACGCCGTAGGAGTTCGCACCTACAAAGATGTGATTGGCGTAGAGCTCCATAATCTGGTTCTTCGTGTAGTACCTCTCAATCTGTAGCGCCAGCACCCATTCATTCATCTTGCGTTTCAGAGTTTGCTCGCGCGTCAGGAAAAGGTTTTTGGCCAGCTGCTGCGTCAACGTCGAGCCGCCTTCGACCTTGTCACTCGTAAGGTTTTTCCAGGCTGCCCCAACGATGCGGATTGGATCGATGCCAATGTGATCGTAAAAACGCGCATCCTCGACCGCCAGAATCGCGTTCTTCATGACCGGTGGAATCTGTTCGTACGTGAGCGGAATCCGTTTTTCAAGCGCGAACTCGCCAATCACCGTCTTACCATCGTCAGCATAAATTCGCGTGACTACACTCGGTCGATAAGTGGCGAGCGCAGCAACCTCGCTGGCAGCCTGCGAATAGTTGAGTTGATATGCTGCGATGATTCCAGTCAATCCGCCCGCGGCCAGCGCTAAAAGGATCACGGCCGGCAGCCAAAATCGGCGCAGGATATGCTTGCGCTCTCCTGGAGGCGCCGCGACTATTGCTCCAGGCGAATATGATTTCAGACGATTAATTGGTGGTTTCGCAGCCATACTTCTCGCTACTCCTTCAACTTAAACGATGCTTTAGGGAAGAGTTTTCAGACAACGTGGATTCCCACAGTGAGTTCAAGTTTTTCCTCGCCATTATAGCCTACACTGACGGTGAACCAAGACCTTGGCGACATATTATTGATGAGCAAGAATCCTGTTAATGCGGTTCCTTAGGTGCTTAATAACAACGACTTACACTCTGACCGTCGATTGGGAAACAGGTTTCATTGTTATGTCACGATAGGTAACGAACGTAGTTATCAAGCCCGAGTCTGAAGGCGAAAATCGGAGGTTTCCTGACAAGTCCCTGCTGGCACAGTGATTGTTACCTCCTCACCGCCCTCGACTGGTGCCTCACATTCAGAGTCAGTCATTCGGAGTCAAAAATGTTAACCAAAAACAGACCGACAAACGCCGTTACACCACTGGACGTTGTGCGAAGCCAGAGAGGATTCAGCATCCTGCAGATGGTGATTACGCTGACTGTGGCCTCGATCGTCTCGACCTTCGCGGTGATAAGTTTTCAGAACTCGAAGCAATCCCTAAGGTTCCAGAATTCAGTCCGGCTACTCTCTGGCAACCTGGAAAAGGCCCGTCTGGATTCTATTCGTCGCCACGGTAATCCCGTTAATTCAAGTGTGGTCTTTACTTCACCCACCACCTACGACGTGACAATGGACTTTGCCGGAACGGGAACGCCTACGACCCGAACAGTTACCTTCGAAAGCGGCGTCCAAGTATTCAGTACCTTACCAAGCGTGTCGTTCAACTGGCGTGGGCGAACGTCCGCTTGCACGAATCGCTTTGCCGTATCGAGTGCTCGCGGCGAGCAATCCGAAATTGACGTATCGGACGCGGGTGACGTCACGATCGATAGACAGGTGGATGTTTTGACCGCCGACGTAACTTATGGATCCATGAACAGCAACACCGGCGTTCAATCATCAACAATTGTCACGGGCAGCAACTTGCATAACAATGCTCTGGATTGCCCAGACGATTCGGCTCCTCCTCCCGGACCGCCGATAACGGGCGGTGGCCCAGGCTGCCCTGATGATTCCGCCAATCCTTCATCAATCTCGATCCGAAAAAATGGCGGCAGTTCAGCCACGATAGCGGTGACCGCGTCGAGCACGGGCACAATAACGGTCACGAAGCCCATTAACTTGAATGTCACGCCGATGTCCCAAACAGTTACAGCCGGAGGCACGGTTAACTTTACGGTGACATCAAATAACAACATTAAGAGCACCTTTGCAGTTGTTTTTAACGCACCGTGTTCCTCATTGACCGTGCTCATCACCGTTGTCAACTAACAACCTGAGGGGGAAGAAAGTCATGAAACAAGGCACGCCGGCTATTGCGGTTGAAAACTCGCAGGGTTTCTCTCTGTTGGAAACCGCAATCGCTCTCGTCATCATGATGGTCGTAACGCTGGGAACTGCTCAGTTGTACGTTTACGCCACCAAGTACAACGCGGGTGCATTTGATCGCGCGGCATGCCTGGCTCTCGCCCAGCAGAAAATGGAGCGGCTGCGCTGGAGCGACTTCGGCGAAAGCCTCCTCTTGGCGGGAACAACCAACGAGAATGTTACCTATGCCAACCATCAGTACACGTTGACGACAACAATCTGCGACACCTCCGGTTGCGGCGGTGACGCAACGCGGAAGGTAATTACGATTCAGGTAGTCCCCCAGAACCAGATCGGCTGGATGAACACTCCCGTTACTTTGACAGGCCAGCGTGCGACCCCGATTATCGGCCCGTACGTTGGTCCGTAATTAATGTTTTAGCCAGAACTGGCGAGAATGCTTATGCGAAAACAAATTTCAGAACGCGGACACGCGGGGTTTTCACTCTTTGAACTAATCATCGCGATGACCATTACGATTGTGTTGACCGGTTTGGCAAGCACACTCCTCGCGGGTTCGTTTGCAATGCGCGCTCGCGAGAATCAGAAGACCGAAGCGCTCGCCGACGCGCAGCGCGGCTTGAATCTGATGACTCGAGAGATTGCTAATTCCGGGTATGGGCTGACCGACAATGGCATCGTCGCAGCAGACACAGGCCCGACGTCGATTCGCGTGCGTGCAAACCTGAATGCCGCCTCGGGTGAGACCACCAGCAATTCGACGAGCGATCGCGATGAAGACATCAAGTACCTGCTCTGGACCGATCCGGACAACATCAACAGCTTCATCGTCAGACTTGACGTTAATTCCTCGGCCCAGGAGATGATTCTAGCCAATCGCGTGGACGCGATGAAGTTGCGCTACTACGCGGACAAGGTCACCTATGATACGGGTGACTGTGCCATCAACAATGGTGACATCACCAATGTACGTGACCAGTACGGCAATCCCGCCGGCGAAGTCGCACTGAAATCGGCCGCCAAGTACATCGTCTTATCTATTTGTGTCAACCTTCCGGCCGTCTCAACGCCGGGTGCTCCAGGGTATCAGCCGTCCTCTTCAGTCCACTTGGTGTCGGACATAGCGCTTCGCAATTCACAGTTATATAACTACTGAGGACTAAAGACCGGGGGAAGTCATGAGAATATTCGGCAAAACAGCGAACGGAAAACGAGGCTATCAAAGTGAGCGCGGCGCCGCGCTGGTAACTGTGCTCTTAATCAGCATTCCTCTGTTGATGGCCGGCGGAGGTCTGATCATGATCACTTCAATGGGGGTGTCGAACACTGCAGATGCGGCCGCCGAGACAAAGGCGTATTACGCTGCCGAAGCGGGCGCACAGCAGGTGCTGGGAGTTCTGCGCGGCAACGTGGCGCCGAGTCCGTTGTTTGTGAGCAACCCTATGGGCGGCGTGGCACCCGAGAATCAGATAACGTTTAAGCGAGCCGTGGGTCTTTCGACTTCCAACCTAAGCAGTGACACCAGCTCGTTCGCGAGGCTTTCGCACTGGCTTAGTTACGACGCAACTTACACCGATCGCATTCCGCTGGTTGCAAACTATAGTCCGCTAAACGGCATGGCCTTCAACGCCTCGCTAAGCGACCCGGACAATTCTCAAGTGGTATCGTTTTCGACCTCGGCGGTGTTTACCGATCGTGGCAACGCAACCAGCTACACGTTTCCTCTGGGGCCAGCCAGCACCAATCCCAAAGCGACGCTGACTTATGTTCCTCAGGATCCGGTCACTATTACTGGCACCGGTAACAGTACACTGGGGTACATCAGAATCCAGGATAGTGTTGGTAGTTTGACGCTGACGGACGAGCCGCTCCAGATCACCATTACCCAGACTGCGCCGTGGCCGGCAACAGCCGTCATCAGTTGCAAATTGAACGCGACGATCACGAGCAACACGAGCCTTATCGCGGTGACTTTTCCGACCCAGGGGAACAACGTGGGCGCAACCTTCACGCGCAGCACCAATCCGATAAATACTAACCAAAGCGCGCCCATGTCTGTTTTTGTGGTGGCTCCTCAGCCGAATCGATTAACAGCTCAAATTACCGGCTACGGCCCACGCGGCGCCCAAAAGCAAATGCAAATGCTGTTGAGCAGATTTGCGTTTGATATGTCACCGGTTAGCACCATTACTTTACGCAGCGCTGATAACGGTGACCTGTCCAACTTCAACGCTGGAAGCAGCTCTGTCTATGGTTATTCCGGATATGACAACGCTGGCGGCTGGAATTTGCCGGCGATTGGTGTGACCAGCACACCGGATTATGTTCACATTTCAACGATGGGTTTGCCGGCCGGTCAAATCGTCGGCGTCCCGAGTAATGTGCAGCAGGTGGATATTCCTAATCTGCCGACCTTCCTGCAGACCGCTAATAACGCTCGAGACTTCGTAGTTCAAATGCGTACGCAGGCCCAGGCCCTCGGACGTTACTTCAATCCGGCGACCCCGCCGACAAGCTTTGGCACTCTCACGGCGCCTGTAATGACGTTTATGGATGGAGACTGTGTCTTACCCCCCGCCGGCGGAGCCGGACTCTTAGTGGTTACAGGAACGCTGACACTTGATGGTAATGCACCGTATGCCGGCTTGGTTCTGGTGCTTGGCGGCGGACAGCTCATCAGAGAGGGAGGCGGCAACGGCGCCTCGTTAGGCTCGCTTCTGATCGCTCGATTTAATAACACCGGCGATTTCCTGGCCCCGACTTTTGACAGCAATGGCAGCGGTACCTCGAGCATTCAGTACGATTCCGCCTGGGTGCGCCGAGCCATGGCTGTGCCGGGTCCGCGTGTTATGGCAGTCGGTGAGTTCTAGGCGGGCGACCTCGCTAATTCGCGTTCTCACATCGTCACAGATTACTATTCCTGTTTTAGAAAAGTTCGACTTCAGCTTACGCCGCGCCGCCAGCGCGGCGTTCTTTTTTAACTACCGGCGTGGCGTCAACTAAAACCCGGTCTCATCCGCCGATGGTCCATAAAGAGCCGGCACCTTCGCGCCCATCAGGCGCAGATACACCGTCATCTGCCCGCGGTGATGGGTCCAGTGCAGCAAAGTGTCCTGGATCATTTCGTATCGGGGCGCTTCCATCACGACATCACCGGCGCGCTTCAACTGCCAATTCGTCTTCAAATGTTCGTCTGAAGTTTGCTCGAAAGCCGCGCGCGCGTCGGCTGCAGCCTTATCGAGAGCCTCGAGCAACTCGACGCTTGAATCCAGACGCTTCTGCTCGAACTTGCTGCCATCCTTTGGTGCAATGTCGAGCTCGTCCTGATTGAGCTGCATCGTGATCCACATCGGAATGGTTGCAACCATGTTTGCGAGGTATCCAAAGATCATCGACTTGTCGTGGGGCTTCCAGTCGTATTTGCCTTCCGGTGCCTGTTCAAGCGCACGACGCGAGCGCTCAACTTCGCGATTCAGTTCTGCGACTAAGAAATCTTTGATGTTCATAGCGGTTATTCTAACAAACGCGACGTCTGCTTGTGTTCATAATGCGCGAGATGAAGAAAACGACGTCCTGGTTTGATTTAGAAAGTAACGGAGGTGCCAACATAGTCATGGCGAAGACTAGTTTCTCAATTCTTCGAATATTGCCGTCGAGGCAAACCTGACATCTCCGCTCGCATCTTTTATAATCTCTTCTGCTTCACGAATGGGGGCGACAGGCTTCGACAGGGGCCGTAACGACCGTCGCGATGCATGCCGGGCCGTCTCTGTAGGGCTCGTTATCAAATTGCAGGGAAAAACAATTGCCAACTCTAACGAGTTAGCTCTCGCAGCCTAATTAAGCTCCGAGCGTCTCTGCCGCAAGTTGCTCAAGCGCGCGGATTGAGATGTCACCTTAGTTGAGCTGGCCCGCGGTTTCGGTCCGTGATCGTGGGCGAGACCAAAGCCGGACTAGCCTGTTCCAACGTCTTGTTGCTTCACTTAGTTGGAACCGGGCAAAGGTCGCGCGACTCGCTACGCACGCTTTGTGCTGAGCCATAGCACGGCGGAAGCGTGCGTACCGAGTCGCACGAAAAGAGAAGCAACTAAGCATGTAGAGTCCTTCGGCGTTGGCTTTTGGATCCGGGTTCAATTCCCGGCGCCTCCACCAGAAAACATTGCCAACTTACGATTGTCAATTGCCAATTTAACTTGCTCACCGTCGAACCATCACAATTGGCAATCGGCAATCAACAATCGGCAATAACTTCGCTTCCCATCGGCATCTTCGATAGCGGCGTCGGCGGACTGACCGTGTACCGGGCGCTGCATGAACATTTGCCCAACGAGAGATTTGTCTATCTGGGCGACACCGCTCGCGTGCCGTACGGCACTAAATCACTTTCAACTGTCGAACGATACGCCGTCGAGAATGCGGAATTCCTGGCATCGCACGGAATCAAGCTTTTAGTCGTTGCCTGCAATACGGCTTCTGCGCTGGCATTGCCGGCAATTCGTGCGGCGCTGGAGATAGACGTCGTGGGTGTAATTGGGCCAGGCGCTAGGGCGGCGGTCAAAGTGCTAAGCATGCAGGCCGGAGGCCTGCGTACCATTGGTGTCATTGCCACCGAATCGACGGTGCGCAGTGGTGCTTATACCAACGCGATTAAGAAAGCAGACGCAACCGCGAACGTCATTGAGCGCGCTTGTCCTCTGTTTGTGTCTTTAGCGGAAGAAGGGTGGGTCGACAATGAAGTCGCCAAGACAGTAGCTGAGACGTACTTAAACGACCTGCGCGAAAAGCTTCATACCCTGGTGCTCGGCTGCACACATTATCCGATCCTTCGAGTGGTGATTCAGCAAACGGTCGGTCCGGAAGTCGCGCTAATCGACTCAGGCGAGGCTACCGCTGCCGAGGTCAAGTCGCTGTTGAAAGACAAAGGCTTAGCGCGATTGACGTTACCGACCGGTGCGCTCGAACGACACTTGTGCGATGATTTGGATCATTTCTACGTAACTGACGCAGCCGAACGATTCGCGCGAGTGGCCGAAAGATTCTTAGGCAGCAAGCCTTCGCGTCTTGAAGCTGTCGAAGTTTGGGGAAAGGACAAATTGCGTGATTGACACATCGGTTCATTGACTGAATTAATAAATATCGAGTGAATCGTTGAGCCAATCAATCACTGAACAAATCAATCAATGAGCCAATTCCTTCGCTCTGACAATCGCGCTCCGGACGAATTACGCTCCGTCAAAATCACGCCGGGGTTTCTGGCGAACGCTGAGGGCTCAGCCTTGATTGAAATGGGCAACACGCGTGTCGTCTGCGCCGCGTCTGTCGAAGATAAACTCCCGCCCCATCTGCGAAATCAACGAACAGAGGGCTGGGTCACCGCTGAATATGGAATGCTGCCACGCTCGACCCACACGCGAACCAGCCGCGAGTTAGGTCGCGGTGGGCCGTCCGGCCGCACTCATGAAATTCAGAGACTGATTGGCCGCAGCCTCCGCGCAATCGCCGATCGGAAGGTCCTCGTCGACCGGACAATTACGCTCGATTGCGACGTGCTTCAGGCAGACGGCGGGACACGCACAGCTGCGATAACCGGGGCATACGTCGCTTTCGCAATTGCCTGTAACTGGCTTCTCAAGGAAAAGAAAATCACTAAATCACCGATAGTGAGCGAGGTTGCGGCGATTAGCGTCGGAATTGTTGACGGCACGCCTTTACTCGATCTCAAATATGACGAAGATTCGCGCGCTGAAGTTGATATGAATATTGTGTGCGCCGGTGATGGGCGTTTTATTGAAGTGCAGGGAACGGCTGAGGGTCTGCCGTTCACGCGCGAACAAATGGATAACTTGTTGGAATTGGGCCGCAGAGGAATCGACCAGTTGGTAAGATTGCAGCGTCAGGCGATTGAAGCGGCGGGAACGTGACGTCCTGTCCCAGACAACATCGTTTCTGCCTTGAGCATCTGATGGCAGGCGGATTTGTCGTCATTAATTGAGGAGATTGACAGTGCGTTTTCTTACCATTTTCTTTGGACTCTTTGTGGTAGCCGCCGTCGGTTCCGCGGCTGCATATCAGGCTGCAAATGTTCAGGACCAGACCTACACCAGTCCTAAAGTGGGCTACACGATTGACTTGCCTTCAGCCACATGGAAGCTGGTTGACGAGCCCGACGAATTACATCAGCACACAGAGTTCGTCTATGGCGATCGCGTCGACGGCTATTTGCGAATTCGAAAAGAAAGTATCGATGAAGGCCTGACAATCGGCGATTTCGCTCATCGAGATCAGGATCAAAAAACTCGTTTTTTGCCGGGTTATGTGGCGGGAAAGGAAGATCCGTTTACGGGCCGGCTTTCCGGCGTAACGACATCTTACGAATTTACTGAGCGCGGCAAGGCCATGGCCGGACGGACTTATTACCTTCAGAGCGATGCACGAACTGTTTATGTGCTGCGCTTTACAGGTTTGCGCGAGAAGCTTTTGCGTATACGTAATCAGACGGATCAGATTGCGCGCAGTCTTAGACTGAAATAGAAATTCAGCAGGCTAACGCCTGAATTCTGAACTCTCGAACTTTTCCGTAACTTTTCTCTCGTCTCCCGTAATACCTAATTGAGTCTCTCCGCGGACGACCAAACCCGGGACCGCGCCCGTGTAATCAAATCCTGACTGCACAACCCAGGCAGTCTTAATCATTCTTTAGGCACCAGGTTCTCCCCTCCGTTGTTCATTCTGTAAAGGGACGAAGGAGCCAATCTATGAAAAGATGCGACACGTGCAGCGAAGAATTCCAAAGTGAATTCAGTTTTTGTCCCATTGACGGAAAGGTACTCATCGAAGTCAGCAATCCTACAAAGTACGAATACCGTCCTACGCTGATTGGCGAGAGATCTTTGCCACAACGGCTCATAATCGAGGCACATTTCGTTTTTGACAGCGCTAAAAAGGCGTGGCCGGAGTTCAAAGCTGATCCTGTCGCGTTCATGTTGCGTGAGTTGAACTACTTCGGTGCGGCTCTAAAACGTTTTGTGGCCCGTCCTTACATCGTACGAGCTTCATTGACCGCGCTAACGATCATTTCAGCCGTCGTGATGACTGTCATCTTCTTCGAAAGAAGTCGTTCGCACAAGCCTATAGTGGATGGCTCCGAAGACGAACCTGTGGCAACGATGATCGATTTTCGTAGCGAAATTGACCCCAATTCAAAACCAGGCGTGGGCGCAGGTAAAAATGGTAGGGTGGGGTTCGACAGCGAGCGCGGTGAAGGTTCGGGCTCGACGCCGGCCAGTGCGCACGGTGGCGGCGGCAGCGGAAATCTAGCCCAATTGCCACAATCTCGAGGTCGCGTCCCACAGCCTTCCGAAATCCCGGCTCCGATTCCTACAGCTTACGCGCGACTGACGCAGGCCCTCCCCGAAGCTGGAATTAATATTGATCCAGTGCTTTGGAAGGATCTGCCTTTTCGTGATTACGGCGATCCACGATCTAAGTCGCTGGTACCGTCAAACGGTCCCGGCACCGGGGGCAGCATCGGGACAAGTCAGGGTTCAGGCATTGGCGAGGGAAACGGTTCCGGCTTTGGGCCAGGTAACAAGAGCAATATGGGCGGGGGCGATCCGAGTATAGGTTGCTGTGGAAAGGGCGGTTCACACGGCAATAACCCTGACAAAGACATTGACCGTGTTTACCCACCGCTAGAGGTTAGTGTGAGGGCTCGCGTTCTGTCGAAACCCGAGCCGCAATACACGGAAGAAGCTCGGCGCACTGGCGTAACCGGAACGGTCATCCTGGGCGTTGTCTTTTCACGCACCGGGCAAGTTACGAACATTCTCGCCGTGCAACGTCTCTGCTGTGGTCTGACCGAAAAGGCGATCGCGGCCGCGCGCCAGATTCGATTTGTGCCGGCGAGCCGGGATGGACAAGCCGTTTCGACCCGGATGCAGCTGGAATACAACTTCAATTTGTATTGAAAACTCTGCAAGCGTCTCCCCATTTTTCCGTTCTATCTCCGGAACAACCGGGAACAAGAGCGTGAACCTGGCGTTCTAAAACGCAAAAAACCTTTCCCGGCCCGATCTATCAAGGGCCGCGCTTCAAACGGTTCGGAGGACTTAGGCCATGTTGCGAAGATTCTTTATCAAGACCCTTTTGCCGATTGCCGTTCTAACCCTGGCCGTCATGGGCCTACATTCGTTGGAGGGTTCCGGCTCAGTCGCGTCCGCCCAGAACACCGTCACCCAGGGATCGCTTCAGGTTGTAAACCCGAACGGAACACCCAAGGCCATCTGTCCCCTCAAACACACAGACGTCAAAGCACAAATTAGCGGCTTTCTTTCTCGGGTAACGGTGACCCAGGAATTTGAGAATCCGTTCAAAGAAAAAATCGAGGCCGTTTATACGTTTCCCTTGCCACAAAACGCAGCCGTTGACGACATGACAATGTTGGTAGGCGATCGCACCGTACGCGGGAAGATTCTGCGGCGCGAAGAAGCCGAGGCGGTTTACGAAGCGGCAAAGAATAGGGGGCAGACCGCCAGTCTGTTGAACCAGGAGAGGCCAAATATATTCACTCAATCTGTCGCGAACATCCTGCCCGGCGAACAGATCAAAATCACAATTAGCTACGTTGAGACGTTGAAGTACGAAGACGGTTCGTACGAATTTGTTTTTCCCATGGTCGTCGGTCCGAGGTACGTTCCTGGCAATTCCACCGGAGCACAAGGGAATGGCTTTGCGCCTGACACTGATTCTGTTCCTGATGGTTCAAAAATCACGCCCGCTCCCGTGCCGCCAGGCATGCGCGCCGGTCACGATATTTCTCTTGATGTAACTCTCGATGCTGGTGTCCCGATCGATGCGCTTAACTCAAAGACTCACGATGTGAACGTCGAGCGTCCCGATGAACACAACGCGCGGGTGACTCTCAAGGACCTGGCAACTATTCCAAACAAAGACTTTATCCTGCGCTACGACGTTGCGGGAAAGAAAATCGAAGATGCGGTCCTGACTCATTCAGGCAATACCGGTGGCTTTTTCACGCTGATCCTGCAACCGCCTGAGCGCGTCACCGTCGAAGATGTCACTCCAAAAGAACTCGTATTCGTGCTCGACACCTCAGGATCGATGTCCGGGTTTCCAATTGAAAAAGCCAAAGAAACGATGAAGCTCGCACTCGACAATCTTTACCCAGCAGATACATTTAACCTGATCACTTTTTCCGGTGATGAGCACATTCTCTTTCCTGAACCTGTGCCGGCCACGAAAGAAAACCTGGCGAAGGCGCAGGCGTTCCTCGAAACCCGCCAGGGTGGCGGCGGCACCGAGATGATGAAAGCGATCAAGGCTTCTATGGATCCTTCGGACAAACAAGATCATGTGTGCATCGTTTGCTTCATGACTGACGGTTACGTAGGAAACGATCTGGAGATCATCGGCGAAGTGCAGAAACATCCGAATGCGCGCGTGTTTGCTTTTGGAATTGGCAATAGTGTGAATCGCTTCCTGCTCGACAGCATGGCGAAGTACGGACGCGGTGAAGTGGAGTACGTTGGATTGAACGACGATGGTTCTGCGGCGGCAAGACGATTTCACGAGCGCGTCCGCAACCCGTTGCTGACAGATATCTCAGTTGAATGGAACGGCGTGACTGTTTCAGATGTTTATCCGAAGCAGATCCCCGACTTGTTTGGCGCTAGGCCCGTGGTGCTCACCGGCCGCTATTCAGGAAATAGCAAAGGCACAATTCGCCTGAAGGGCAAAATGTCGGGTCGCGATTTTGTGCGAGAGATTCCCGTCGACTTTTCGAGTACGCAATCGCATGACGTATTGGCGACACTGTGGGCGCGAACGCGCGTCGACGATTTGATGAGTCAGGACTTCAACGGTGCGCAGCAAGGCAACATCAAGGAGGACGTGAAACAAAGCATCATTCAACTGGGTCTCGATTATCGCTTGATGACGCAGTTCACTTCATTTGTGGCGGTTGAAGAGATGATCGTGACCGATGGTGGTCAGCCTCGGCGCATCGATGTGCCCGTTGAAGTGCCGGAGGGCGTGAACCGGGAAGCTGTCTATGGAGAAGACCGGCCGAGTGGAACCCTTCAGATGTCCTTCGGCAGAGTGGCGGCCAGAAAGGCAGCCATGCCTAATCAGGCGGCTACCGTGTCTTCGCAGGCGATGGTGAACGTCGCACCAGGCACCGCCACGAACACGGGCGGTGGAGTTGGCGCGGGCAAAGGTGCCGGAGCTGCTGGGACACCGCCTCCAAAATCGGCTCCGACGGGCTTATACCGCGTTACCGACGGAGACGTGGAGAGAATCAGGACTCTCTCCCCTGAAGAAAAGCAGCGCAGAGATCTACAGTCGAAGTTCCACCCGTCCGTGCTGGCGGTAATCGACCGCCTGAAAGATACCAAGCTGAAACCCGGCGCGGATGAACTCAGATTCATCCATGATGGAAAAGCCGAAATTCAGATTTGGCTTAACGACAAATCAGACGAGACGATGGCTAAGTTAAAGGAGCTCGGTTTTGAAGTCGTGCTTGATCCAAAGACTGCCAAAATGGTGATCGGGCGACTACCAATCGCGAAACTAGCGGCTCTGGCTGAGTTGAAGTCGGTACGCTATGTCGCACCGCAATTCGCAAACTGATCTCCCACTCCACCTGTTGAGGTCGGTACCATCCGTGTGAGCGGATGGTACTGACTCCTCTCAATGTTTTAGAATTATGCGGCCCGATCATTGCCGCTGATGAAACTCAATCTCGCGCCTGGCCTTTCAATCAGGGAATCTCGAATCAACGGCAAAGGCTGTTTTGCCACTGAACTCTTCCAGCGCGGAAAGAAGATCGCCGAATACACCGGTGAGCGCATCTCGGACTTTGAAGCAACCAGGCGTGGCCGCAATCGCAGAATACTCCGCATTTGCTACGTCGACAGTCGTTGGAGTCTGGATGGCAGCCGTGGCGGCAACGGCACCCACTATATCAATCACTGCTGCGAGCCGAACGCTTACATGAAGAATTTGTACGGACACGTTCTGTTCTTTGCCCTACGCGATATCCAGCCAGGTGAAGAAATCACGGTTGATTACGAACAGACCCTGCATCCTGACTCGAAGCGTTGTCGTTGCGGCGCGAAGAGTTGCCGCGGGACGATCAATCGAGTCTGAGTTTCAGAAGCCCGACCGTGAGGGAGGGCGAGTGGTAATCTAAGAAAGGTTGGGAGACCCTCTATGTTG
>Ga0126375_10000235_pt1 | contig 13555 bp, 11 predicted proteins | sample PanSoiMetPlot_14_FD_109577 | JGI IMG/M metagenome (GOLD analysis project Ga0126375, IMG submission 109577) | Tropical forest soil microbial communities from Panama - MetaG Plot_14 | ecosystem: Environmental > Terrestrial > Soil > Tropical forest | place: Panama | collected 2016-02-17 | reverse complement strand
GCTTGCTGCGTTCGGCCCAGCGCAGCGAGAGCTGCATCGCACGATCGATTTCCTGACGCGAGGCCGGCAACTTGAGACATTCATCGAGTTGCATCGCGATGTCGGCGCCGAGCAGAATCTGAATGTCGATGGCACGTTCCGGCGTGAGCTCGATCATGGCCCCATCAAGGTGCGAGCGAAACATCACTGCGCGCTCGTCGACCTTGCGAAGTTCTGAGAGTGACATGACCTGGAAGCCACCGGAGTCGGTGAGGATCGGCAGCGTCCAGTTCATGAATTTATGCAGGCCGCCAAGCGCGGCGATGCGCTCGGCGCCGGGCCGCAACATCAGATGATAAGTATTGCCGAGCACGATCTCGGCGCCTGTATCTCGCACATCATCGGGTGACAGCCCTTTCACCGTGCCTTGCGTGCCGATCGGCATGAAAGCGGGTGTCTGTACCCTGCCGTGCGGCGTAACGAATTCGCCACTGCGGGCCGCGCCATCCGTCGAAATCAAACTGAAGGAAAAGGGTCCCGACATATCGCTCACGCCTGAGGATACAGCAGACACGCATCGCCATATGAATAGAAGCGATAGCCGGAACGGACTGCGTGCGCATAGGCCCGCTTCATGGTGTCGAGCCTGCTAAAGGCGGCAACCAGCATGAACAGGGTCGAGCGCGGCAGGTGAAAATTGGTCAGCAACAGGTCGATCGCGCGGAATTGGTATCCGGGCGTTATGAAGATCGATGTTTCCCCGGAAAAGGCCTCGAGACGGCCGTCCTTGCCGACGGCGCTCTCAAGTAACCGCAACGCGGTCGAACCGACCGCCACAATGCGCCCGCCCCTGGACCGCACATCGTTCAACGTGGCGGCCGTTTCCGCCGACACCGTCCCGAATTCTGCGTGCATTTTGTGACCCGCGGTGTCGTCCGCCTTGACCGGCAAGAACGTGCCGGCGCCAACATGCAGTGTAACCGTCTGCAGACCAATGCCCCGGTCCTCGAGCAGCTTTACAAGACCTTCCGTGAAATGCAGACCGGCCGTTGGCGCGGCCACGGAGCCTTCCTCGCGCGCAAAAAAAGTCTGGTAGTCGGTCCGGTCTTTATCGTCTGGCTCCCGCCGAGAGGCGATATAGGGTGGTAACGGCATATCACCGCGCTCGGCGATCGCTTGGTCCAGGATCGGGCCATGAAAGGCGAATGAAAGCGTTATCTCCCCTCCCTCATCCTTTTCTGAAACCTGAGCGTCGAGCTGGCCCAGGAAGCAGACTTTTCCCTCGGTCCCGAACCGCAGGACATCGCCCACCGCAAGCTTCTTGGCCGGCTTCGCGAAAGCCCGCCAGCGCGAACCGTCCAGGCGCTTGTGCAATGTTATCTCGATCGCAGGTTCACTATCGCTCCGGCCGATGCGGCGGCCGGACAGGCGCGCCGCGATGACCCTGCTGTCATTGACCACAAGGCAATCGCCGGGCTGGAGAAGGTCCGGCAAATCCAAAATCGTGCGGTCCTGCAGCTCTGGAGCGCCGCCGGGCTGCACGACCAGTAGCCGCGCCGTATCGCGTGGCGTCGCAGGCCGAAGTGCAATACGGTCCGGTGGCAGCTCGAAATCAAAGAGGTCGGTCTTCATGACGTCCTGCGTCATGCCCGGCCTTGGGCCCGGCATGCAAGTCTTGCGTACTTTGCCAGTGTCAAAAACGACGATGGCCGGGACAACCCCGGCCAACGCACCCCTCTATCGCCTAGTCACGCGAAACTCATGCACCCATCGTCGCCTTGACGATCTTGTCCGGATCGCTGACCGGCTCGCCACGCTTGATCTTGTCGACGTTCTCCATGCCTTCGATCACCTTGCCCCAGACGGTGTATTGCTTGTCGAGGAAGCGTGCATCGTCAAAGCAGATGAAAAACTGGCTGTCGCCGGAATCCGGATTGGAAGCGCGCGCCATCGATACGGTGCCGCGCACGTGCGGGTCGGCGTTGAATTCGGCTTTGAGCTTTTTCCCCGATCCACCGGTACCTGTCCCGTGCGGACAGCCGGTCTGCGCCATGAACCCGTCGATGACGCGATGAAACACGATTCCGTCGTAAAAGCCGTCCTTCACCAGTTCCTTGATGCGCGCAACGTGCCCTGGCGCGAGGTCGGGACGCATCTCGATCACAACTTTGCCCTTCGTCGTTTCCAGCGTCAGGGTATCTTCAGGCTTGGCCATCTCAAGTCCTCTTACAACTGACAATACAGACCGTCGATGCGCCTCAGCGCTCGATCGTGGCTTTCTTTATGTAGTCCATGCGCGGAAATTCCTTAGCCAGATAGACGTTGCCCTCGCTTTGAAGGCGGCTTTGATCGGGACCGCGACCGCGCGGTGCGCCCTCGCCGTATTCGGCATTGAGCGCATCCACCACGTTCATTCCCGAGATGACCTTGCCGAAAGGCGCGAAACCGGATTGGTCGAGCCGTGAATTGTCGGCAAAATTGATGAAGACCTGGCTGGTGCGGGTATTTGGACCGGCCATCGCAAAGGTGAGCATGCCACGCGTGTTGCTCTGGGTCACAGGGTCGTCTTGGATCTGCGCCGAGCGCCAGTTCGCCATGACTCCCGGATCGCCGTTGATGCCGAACTGCACCATGAACCCGGAAATCACGCGAAAGAAGCGGACGTTGTCGTAGAAGCCGTTCTTCACCAGGTTGTAGAAACGATCGGCACCCTTCGGGGCCCAGGCCCGCGTCACTTCGACGACGAAGGGACCTTTGCTGGTATCGAACCGCACTTTATATGTCGCCGGCGCCTGCTCACGTAGCGCTGCGGGGTTGGACAGAGGCGATTGCGCCACCACCGGAGTTGCGAACAGGACAAAGGCGACAGCGAGCGCAGAAAACGATCTGTTGGTCATTAATTTCCCCATTAAAAGAACGACACATCAGCGCGCGAATTTCTTCTTCAGACGCGCAGCGACGGAGCCCGGCACGAAGGCGGAAACGTCGCCACCCATGCCGGCGATTTGCCGGACCAATGTGGCGGTGATCGGGCGCACAATCGGCGAAGCCGGCAGGAAAATGGTCTGCACGTCGGGCGCCATCGTCCCGTTCATGCCCGCCATCTGCATTTCATAGTCGAGATCGGTACCATCGCGCAGGCCGCGGATCAGCATGGTCGCCCCGCCCTTGCGCGCGGTCTGAACCACTAGATCCGAGAAGGTGATGCACGATAGTTCGCACTTCGCCTCGCGCGCCAGCGGCCCGCAGGTTTCCTGCAGCATCGCCAGCCGCTCGTCAGCGGAAAACAAGGGTGCCTTGCCGGGGTGTACCCCGACAGCGATAACCAGCCGGTCGGCAAGTCGCACGGCCTGGCGCACCACGTCGAGATGTCCGTTGGTAACGGGATCGAATGACCCCGCGTAGAGGGCGGTTCTCGGCATAAACCGGGGTCTAACCCGCCCCCGGATGCCCTGCAAGGTCGCGCCCACGGCGCTGTTGATCTTTTCTCCGGTTGGCGCGACCGGAGTCCGCTTCGGCGCTAGACTCTCATTGGCCCTGTCCGAGGGAGATCAAATGCGCCGGATTCTGCTCGCCGCCGCGATGCTGCTGATGTGGGCGCGTTGTGCCTTCCCTCAGGATTACCCGAACCGTCCGATCCGTATCATCGTGCCGACACCGGCGGGCGGCCCGGTCGATGTCATGGCCCGGGTCCTGGCCAACGCCTTGCCGGCTGTGCTTGGCCAGAACGTGTTCATTGAAAACAAGCCGGTGCCGGCAACACCATAGGCTCCCGGCAGGCGGCCGCTGCCGACCCGGACGGCTATACCCTCATGGTTTCGGCCGCGAGCGGCCTCATCATGAGCCCGATGATCGTCAAGAACACGGGCTATGACGCGTCGAGCTTCGCGCCGGTCGCTTTGGTGGCCGAAACACCCCAGGTGCTGGTGATCAATCCCGGGCTGCCATTCAAATCCGTCGCCGAACTGGTCGCCTACGCCAAGGCCAACCCCGGCAAACTTAACTACTCGACCGGCGGCATCGGCACATTGCCGCACCTCAATGCAGAACTATTCAAGTCGGTGAGCGGCGCGAATATCCTGCACGTCCCCTACAAAGGCGGCGGCCCTTCCCTCACCGCCGTTGTCGCCGGCGAAGTGCAGATGACCTTCGACACCGTGAGCACTTCGCTTCAGTTGATTCAGGACGGCAAATTGCGCGCGCTTGCCATCGTTGGGCCGAAGCGCGCGCCGGAATTGCCCGACGTTCCGGCCATGCCAGAAATTGGATTCCCGGCCGTTGCCAGCGGCGCCTGGACCGCTCTGATGGCACCACTGGATACCCCAACCCCTGTCATCGCCAGGCTCAATGCCGCAACCAACGCAGCGCTCAGCGGCGAACCGATGAGAACAGCGCTGGCCAAGCTCGGCGCCGAGCCCCGCGGGGGTACGCCGCAGGACCTTGCCGATCACATCCGGCGCGAGATTGCCAAGTGGAAGCCGATCGTCGCCACCCTGAATCTCAAGGCGGAATGAGCAGGAAAAATGAACGTCACGCGTATACGTCTTGTCACAATTTTATCAACGCTCTTTTTTGCAACACAGATCGCCGGCGCTCAGGTTGCTCCGACCGCGTCGGAACTGACGACTTATCGCGGCCTGCATGCTGCAGCAGCCAAAGGCGACACGAGCGAGATTGAACGGCTTGTCAAAGCAGGCGCTCCGATCGATGCGCGCGACAGCCGCGCGCGCACGCCGCTGCATGTTGCAACCTACATGCAAAGGCCTGACACCGCGCGTGCCTTGATGCGACTTGGTGCCGACCCCAATGCGCTGGAGTCGGAGCAATACGATATCGCAACGATAGCCGCGGTCGCCAACGACGTGCCGATGCTGAAAGTCGCCCTCGACGGCGGATGCAAAGCCACCAACGTCACCAGCCCGTATCAGGGGACTGCATTGATTGCAGCAGCCCACCTCGGCCATGACGAAGTCGTGCGCATGCTCATTGCCGCCAAGGCGCCGCTAGATCACGTCAACAATCTCGGATGGACCGCGCTGATCGAATCGATTGTGCTGGGTGATGGCGGCAAGGGTCACATCGCCACACTCGAGGCGCTTGTCGACGCAGGCGCCAACGTCAACCTGGCTGATCGCTCCGGCGATACGCCGCTCACGCTCGCCAAGAAACGCGGTTTCAGCGAGATGGCAAAGATTCTTGAGAGCGCCCATGCCCGCTAAAAACTGGACATCTTTTTTGCGCGCCTTTGCAAAACCTTCCCGCCGGCTGTCACAGGCACGTCTTGAATCTGACCTTCAATAGTCTGCGTCCAAAAGAAGCCAGCCAATTTCTCTATCAACTGTCGACAACCAGGTCGCTTTTGGCCAGGACGAGAGATCGATATGGCAGTTTACGAGGTTTCGCGTTTGCAGACGCCTGAAGATCCGCTCTGCATTAGATGCAACACGCCAATGCTACTTCTTTCCGAGGAACCGCAATATTCAGGTTACGCCCGACGAATGTTCGGGTGCCAGTTGTGTGACGGCACGATGACGGAATGGTCCGGTTCGCCGGAAGCGGATTATTGCGCTAACGAACCCTGAGGCGCTCGGCAGAGGGATCAGTGGTCGCGAATCTGTTCATATGGGATGCCTCACGCGCGGCCAGCTCTTGTCTTAAGAAATGTGACATCCATTTAATCATCCACAATTTTAAATCCAAGCGTCGCGCTTTAGGCGGTGGTATAAAACTGCTGTAGTCATATTTGCTCTCTTCTTTCATATTACTGTCACAGTCACCAAGCGAAGCGTTAGTGGGGTTTCGCAATGTGGTTTCCAACTCAGGACGAGGCAGTGCAGCTTTACGCGCGTTTTTTGGCAGCGCGCCACGGAAGCGCGGCAGAGCTGCACGCCCGCAGAACCGCTGAGAGGCTTCAGGCAGAAGGCGATCACGCAGGTCACGCCATCTGGAGCCGGGTGGCGGACGCCGTCGAGCAGTCCAAGACGAAGGAGCCACGCCGGGCCGCGACCTAACCCTGCCAGGGCTGTTTTAGGATCAGATCGGTGATTTCGCGGGGAGACTGCTTATGCCGCGGTATCCCACAGGGACGGCGAACCGCGTACCAGCATGCGGCGGCCGTTGGCGGTTAGTTCCAAGCGCTCGGCGTCCACAATCATGCCATCACGAATCAATTGGCGCACAATCGCGGGGTTGTTCGAACGGCCAGACACGTGAATGTCCCTGAGAACGATCAATTCCTGCTGGGGTAGCTCTTCAACGGTTTCCATGCGTGCGCCGCCATATTTTTCCGAACGCACCCGCCAGTAGAATATTCATGTTACTGCAGCACGACATGAGCCGGAAAGTTATGTGGCACTCCCCTTATAGGCCGTCGGCTAGTTATGGAAATTGATGTCGGTACGGCTGCCGCACCGATTGCACTCAAAAGTACGTGTCTCGTTCTTCAGTTGCCGCTCCAGCGACCTGCGCACCAAATACGCCGAACCACTACAGCGCGGGCACGCTATTTTGGTGATATGACTTTGTCGAACGTAGGTTTTTGGGGAGTCCTCATGAAGCATGCGGATTTTCTCACGTCACAGGCATGAGGAACGGCCGTCCTCAGACCCGTCGACATTTGTAAGGTTGCGCGTCGGATGATTGAGTTATCGTGGACCGATGGACCCGCTGCCGATAGCGGACAAAAAAGTTTTCCAAGACATTATTAAATGTTCGGTCACGCTTTTTGCTGGCCGTGTGTCTTCCGAACCACTTCGTCAGCGATGCTGAGTCGAACGCACTCGTTTGGATGCGTGTTAGTGTTCCGGACCGCACAGACTGAGTTCGCGCTCCGCACAAAAAACATTGCTGTAAAGATTGGCAATCCACTGCCGCCCGCTCGAGGTAACATTGAGGTAGCGGATCGCGCTCTGGATATGCGGCGATATGCTTCCCAAATAGAATTTGGGGTAGAGATCAGTAAGGTCGGCCGGCGAGCTGTAGCCGAGCTGTTTATTCATTCCGACTTCTTCGAATTCGCAGAAAAGAGCATTGGCCTTCCGAAGATAATGTGGGTCGCCGAGTTGGCCGATCAGATCTGCCGCGCGAACAAGTTCTCCCTCGTCGCTATCGATATTCCCGGCGCCTGGAGGCGACGGAAAGCGCGTGAACTCGATGGCATTTGCAATTCGGTTAGCGTCAAGCGTTTTAATCGGACCGAAGCGATGCATCACGAACAGCTTTGAGCGATCGACGTGATAGGGCAACAGTGCGGCGTCGGAGGAGCCCCGCGGCAACTTCGCCTTGTTGCCGGCGGCATCAATAATGTACCCGTCTTCGTCGTCACCCTTCAGAATGCCGCGAACGTAACCAATGTCGTGAAACAGACAGGCAATGATGACGTGCGCGAAATCGTTTGCATTCGTTTCGCTCAGGAGCCGTCGCCCCCTCAGAATATCGTAAGCGACGAGGGTAACCAGCAACGTATGCTCGACATTATGATAGAGCGCGTCGCTGTTACCGATGCAATCGATGGCAAGCCTGGCGGCCGACTGGACCCGTTCAATGGCCGCCGGATCCGTCGAACCGAAGCGACGGGACATGTGATTGGCAAGGTGAGACCCCAAGGCCTCGGCCGCAAGTTCGGGAATGGTAATCATGGCTTCCCCCCGTGGCCCTGACTTTGAACGTCAGACGTAGTTTTGCTCTTTTTCGCGCTAACGTCGACTGCCTTTCGGCCGATACAAAAACAGTGCGCCGGTGAAGGGGAGCCACCGGCGCACTCCGAACAGAAACGTAAAGGGACTTAGCTTAACGAGTTTGAGATTAATCGCCCCCAGTGCGCTGGGTATTATACGAAGGTCATCTATCCCCATTCCAAAGGTATTGAGGGACGAGGTAGCGTCTGAATCGAGATGGCCGGGACAAGCCCGGCCATGACCCCCGACTACTCCTCGCCGTTGTCGCCGTCTTCCTCGCTCAGGCGCTCGAGCGATACGACCTTCTCGTCCTCAGCGGTGTTGAGCACGATCACACCTTGCGTCGAGCGTCCGGCGATGCGGATGCCTGCGACTGGCGTGCGAATGAGCTTGCCCCCATCCGTGACCAGCATCACCTGATCGGCTTCTTCCACGGGGAACGACCCAACGATCTTGCCGGTCTTTTTGGTCAGCGTCATCGCGACGATGCCTTTGCCGCCGCGGCCGGTCGTTCGGTATTCGTAGGACGAGGAGCGTTTGCCAAAGCCGCGTTCGGACACCGTCAGCACAAATTGTTCGGCCGCAGAGAGTTCGACATAGCGCTTCTCACCGAGTTCGATGGCTCCAACCGCCTCTTCGGCGTCGGTGCCAGTCTCCTCCTCGGCTGCGTTTCCTCTGCGGATTGCACTCGCGCGCTTGAGATAGGCCGCGCGTTCCTCGGCGGTAACATCGATGTGTCGCAGGATCGACAGCGAGATCACGTGATCTTTCTCGGCCAGTGTAATACCGCGGACGCCGCGTGACGTACGACCCTGGAACACGCGCACCTCGGGGACGGCAAAACGGATGCACTGGCCGCCATTGGCGGTCAGGAGCACGTCGTCCTTCTCGGTGCAGATCTGCACATCGACGATCGACTCGCCGTTTTCCAGCTTCATGGCGATGATGCCGGATGGCCGAACGTCGACGAAATCGGACAGCTTGTTGCGGCGAACCGTGCCGCTGGTGGTGGCGAACATCACGTCGAGCTGCGCCCAGGACGCCTCGTCCTCAGGCAGCGGCATGATGGTGGTGATGGTCTCGCCCTGCTGCAGCGGCAGAATATTGATCAGCGCCTTGCCACGCGCCTGTGGCGCGGCAATGGGCAGCCTCCAGACCTTCTCTTTGTAGACCTTGCCGCGCGACGAGAAATACAGAATCGGCGCATGCGTCGAGGCGACGAACAGGCGCGAAACGAAATCTTCCTCACGCACCTGCATCCCGCCGCGACCTTTGCCACCGCGCCGCTGCGCGCGATAGGTCGAGAGCGGTACGCGCTTGATGTAGCCCTGGTGCGAGACAGTGACGACCATCTCCTCGCGCGTAATCAGGTCTTCTTCTTCCATGTGACCGGCCGCTTCCGTGATCACCGTGCGGCGGGGCGTCGCGAACTCATTCTTTACGTCCGTGAGCTCTTTCTTGATGATCGACTGAATGCGCGAACGCGAACGCAAGATATCGAGATAGTCGGCGATTTCAGTCGCGAGCTTGTCGAGCTCTGCCTTGATTTCGTCGCGGCCGAGCGCGGTCAGACGCTGCAGGCGCAGGTCTAGAATGGCTTTTGCCTGCTCGGCGGAAAGCTTCGTCGTGCCTTTCGGCGTGACTTTGTGGCGCGGATCGTCGATCAACGTCACCATCGACGCGACATCCTTGGCCGTCCACTCGCGCCTCATGAGGGCTTCGCGTGCCTCCTCCGGATTCTTGGCGGCACGAATGAGCCTGATCACTTCGTCGATATTGGCGACAGCGATGGCAAGCCCGACCAAAACATGGGCGCGGTCGCGCGCCTTGCCGAGCAGGTACTTGGTACGTCGCGATACCACCTCTTCGCGGAAGACGATGAAGGAATTGAGCATATCTTTCAGCGTCATCACCAGCGGGCGGCCGCCATCAAGCGCCACCATGTTGCAGCCGAATGAGGATTGCAGCGGGGTAAAGCGATAGAGCTGGTTCAAAACGACATCGGGCACGGCCTCGCGCTTGAGTTCGACCACGACGCGGTAGCCCTGGCGGTCGCTTTCGTCGCGCAGATCGGCCACGCCATCGATTTTCTTCTCGCGCACCAGCTCCGCGATGCGCTCGACCATCGCCGCTTTGTTCACTTGATACGGAATTTCCGTGATGATGAAGGCTTCGCGTTCCTTACGGACGGTTTCGGTCTCGACCTTGCCGCGCATGACGATTGAACCGCGGCCATCCTTGTACGCCGAGCGGATGCCTTCACGGCCGAGGATAATGCCGCCAGTCGGGAAATCAGGACCGGGCACGATCTTAATCAGGTCATCGATGGTCAGCGCCGGATTGTTGATCAGCGCGATCGCAGCATCGATCACTTCACCGAGATTGTGCGGCGGAATATTGGTCGCCATACCGACGGCGATGCCGCCTGCACCATTGACGAGCAAATTCGGAAAGCGCGCCGGCAGGACGACCGGTTCTTTCTCAGAACCGTCATAGTTCTCCTGGAAGTCGACCGTGTCCTTGTCGATGTCGTCGAGCAGCGCCATCGCCGGCCGCGCCAGCCGGCATTCGGTGTAACGCATCGCCGCTGGAGGATCGCCGTCGACCGAACCGAAATTGCCCTGCCCATCGATCAGCATCAGGCGCATAGAAAAATCCTGCGCCATGCGCACCAGCGCGTCATAAATCGCCTGGTCGCCGTGCGGGTGGTATTTGCCCATCACGTCGCCGACAACGCGCGCCGATTTCACATATTTCTTGTCGGGCGTATGGCCGTTTTCGTTCATCGAGTGGAGAATGCGCCGGTGCACGGGCTTCAGTCCGTCCCGCGCATCGGGCAGCGCACGCGATACAATTACGCTCATCGCGTAATCGAGATAACTGCGCTTCATCTCCTCGGTGATGGAAACCGGGCGCACATCTGAAGGCGGTGCGTCCCCCGATTTCGGAGGTTCGGTATCGGCCAAGACAACGTCCTGCGTGGAATTTTTAGCTGCGGTTTTCTAACTGATTCAGGTGGCCTTTGCCAACTGAAATGGCATCCTATACAGGCGAATATTATGTGTTATTTCAAGATGTTATAGGCCGCATTGAGGTTCCCTTCGGGTGCCTTTTTGCCGCGCCCGCAAACGATTACCCTGAGCGTCACGCATGCCGCTCGAATTTCTCATCTCCGCGCTCGTCACGCTGCTTGTCGTGGTCGACCCGATCGGCCTCGTTCCCTCTTACCTCGCGATCACGCACGGCTTGCCGCAACGCGCGCGGCGCAGCGTGGCGCTGCATGCGACACTGATCGCGGCAGCGATCCTCGTCGGCAGCGCGCTGGTCGGCGACTGGTTGTTGCGCACGCTCTCGATTGGTTTGCCCGCCTTCCGCATCGCTGGCGGGTTACTGTTGTTCTCAATCGCATCCGAAATGGTGTTCGGCGTGCGCACCGAGCGCCAGTCGCAGCAGGCCGAGCAGGCCGTCGAAGAGCACGTGCGCAATATCGCCGCCTTTCCACTCGCCATTCCATTGATGGCCGGGCCTGGCGCGATCACTGCGACCATCCTGCTGGCGAGCCGCGGCGAAGGCGACACCATGCGCCTTGCGATCCTGCTCGCGGTCATCGTTATTGTTTTGGCGCTTTGCTTTGTCGTCTTTGTGCTCGCGGCGGAAATCGCCAAGCGGCTCGGCGTCACCGCCAATATCGTCGCTTCACGTCTGCTTGGCGTTCTGCTTGCGGCGCTCGCTGTGCAATACGTCGTCGACGGCGTGCGCGCTGCGTTGGCAAGCTAGTTCTCTTGCACTTGCTGCTCGAGAATAAAAACTGTGTAAAGCGACCATTTTTAGAACTCGGTAAGCGCGAATCGCTAGACAGGCTGCGGGGCGACTCTCAATCGCGGGATACACTTCCCGTTCAGGAGCGAGGGTCATGCCTCCCAGGCTTCGAACTATCAAAACTATCGATAGGCTTTCAGCCAGCTCGCCCACGCGTTGCAATCGGGCGATCTCGACGCCGCGAAGAGCGCCTGCGACACGCTCAAGTCATCGCCTGCGGCGCAAGGCAGCGGTCCTTTTGCGCAGGCACTTCAGCAAATCGGCAACGCGCTGGATTCGAACGATCTCGATGGCGCGCAACATGGCGATACCGAGGTCACGGCGATCGTTGATTCCACCAACAAGGTCGACATAACCAAGTGATTGGGGTGACCGGCCATTCCCGGCCAATCAAGCGACCGCTGGTGACGCGAGAATGAGCGCGATCGTCAGAACGGGATCTCGTCGTCCATGTCGTCTTGCTTGCCGCCGGCGCCTGCCATTGCCGGCCTGCGCTCCCGCGGCGCCGTCGGGCCGGCCGAGCCGAAATCGCCATTATCGGAGCCGGCTCCACCGCCGCCCGCACGGTCGAGCATGGTCAGCGCCGAGTTGAAGCCTTGCAGCACGACCTCGGTCGAGTAGCGATCCTGGCCGTCCTTGTCCTGCCATTTGCGTGTTTGCAGAGCGCCTTCGAGGTAAACCTTCGAGCCCTTCTTCAGGTACTGCTCTGCGATCTTGGCGAGCCCTTCGCTGAAGATCACCACGCGGTGCCATTCGGTCTTTTCGCGGCGCTCGCCGGAGTTCTTGTCGCGCCAGGTCTCGGATGTGGCCACCCTCAGATTGACGATTGGACGCCCGTCCTGGGTGCGGCGGACCTCCGGATCAGCGCCCAGATTGCCGACGAGAATGACCTTGTTGACGCTGCCTGCCATGATGCTCTCCGCGTGGCGATCAACGCGTACCGCTTCAATCGAAGCCGCTGGGCGCTTGCCGTTTGAGGACCGCGTGTGCCGCACGCGTCCCGATGAAAAACAAACCCAACCCCACCCTAGACCTCGCGAATTGGCGTCACAAAGGGGGCGGCAAGCGCGTTGCCCCTAATCCACAGGGCTTTAGGCCACGCTGGTGAGCTGCCCCCGAACGGCGCCTTGCGGTTCCGTTCCTGATATGTTCTAATCCTTTCCGCACAGGTTTTCAACTGCGATTCCGGGCCTGGGCGGCCTGGGCTGGCAAAGGGTAGCCGTTCTTACTACGTCCCAGCCAGCAAGCCCGAACGGCCCCGCATCTTTTTGCCGGGCCGGTGGGGTGACTTTGCCCGATACGTCCCGTTCCTCTTGCTGCGGATCCTATGGCCGAACGCTCCAGCAACGCCGACCGCGACGCCCGCCAGATAACGATCCGCGGCGCGCGCGAACACAATCTCAAGAATATCGACGTCGCGATCCCGCGCGACCGGCTGGTCGTGTTCACCGGCCTTTCCGGCTCGGGCAAATCCTCGCTCGCCTTCGACACCATCTATGCCGAGGGTCAGCGCCGCTATGTGGAGTCGCTTTCCGCCTATGCGCGACAATTCCTCGAGATGATGCAAAAGCCGGACGTCGACCAGATCGACGGACTGTCGCCAGCAATTTCGATCGAGCAGAAGACCACCTCGAAAAATCCGCGTTCGACCGTTGGCACCGTCACCGAAATCTACGACTACATGCGCCTGCTATGGGCGCGCGTCGGGGTGCCCTACTCGCCCGCGACCGGTCTGCCGATCGAAAGCCAGACCGTGTCGCAGATGGTTGATCGCGTGCTGGCGCTGCCGGAGGGCACACGCATCTACGTGCTGGCGCCGGTCGTGCGCGGCCGCAAGGGCGAATACAAGAAGGAGCTCGCCGAATTCCTGCGCGAGGGCTACCAGCGCGTGAAAGTGGACGGCACCTTCTATGAAATCGGCGCGGTGAGGCCGCTCGACAAGAAGTTCACGCACGACATCGATGTCGTTGTCGACCGCCTGGTGGTACGCGACGACATCGGCACGCGGCTTGCGGATTCACTCGAGCAGTGCCTGAAGCTCGCGGACGGGCTTGCCGTGGTCGAACTGGCCGACACCAAAG
>Ga0126375_10000234_pt1 | contig 13568 bp, 19 predicted proteins | sample PanSoiMetPlot_14_FD_109577 | JGI IMG/M metagenome (GOLD analysis project Ga0126375, IMG submission 109577) | Tropical forest soil microbial communities from Panama - MetaG Plot_14 | ecosystem: Environmental > Terrestrial > Soil > Tropical forest | place: Panama | collected 2016-02-17 | reverse complement strand
GCGCAGCGTACGCCGGTCGCCTTATCCTTGAAGTTACATTGCGAGTTCGGGAAGGTCGCGATTTTGCTTTTGCGGCCGTAGCCGCGCGCCTCGTAGTTGGAGGAGAACTCGTTTCTTCGCGTGCGCGCCGCCTTGATTCGACGGCGGTACTCGATCGTCTCCTTGTCCATTTTTTTTTGGTTCCTCCTTTATTTAGACTTGCCGGCCGGGGCGTCTCATTCGTTGAATGAGCCGCCCGATTGAGGAGCGCGCTTGCTCGCGAGGAGCGCGCCCGGAGGGACGATCTCCGTTGGTCGTTCGGCGCGCTCCTCAATGGGACGGGCCAGTTGGCGTTAGCCTTCTTGCCCGCCCCGGCCGTAAGGAGGGGGTACCATCGCGCGACCCTCAAACCTCGGGGCTATCCCAAGGCGAACGGGGCGAGTATTCGCCCGTCGGTCGCGCGTACATATATCGTTTTCAAAGTTCGGTCGGCTTGCCGCGTTTGGGATTTCGTCCCTCGTCCTAGACCGTTCCCCCGGAGCGTTTCAAGCCCTTCTCAAGAAGGGCGGTCGAGCTTGGACCGCAGCGGATCGCCTCTCGCGCTCGCGCTATCCGGTTCCCCTTGGGAGGGGTCTCAACACTGGGGTTCAACCGATTGGTCTCTTCCTTGGCCTCCCGCCGTACCGCCGGACGCAAGCGCGCCGCCTACCCGCGCGGGCGGCGAGTTGCCTCGCCGCTCCTCCGCTTTGTTCCCGCCTACTAGTCTCACTTGAGATTGAGCGTTTGGCGGGACGGATAAGGACGCGCGCGGCGCGGTCTCCCGCGCCGTTCGCATCGCCGAGTTTTCAAAGAGCCGCGCGCCCTTCCTTCGGGCGCTCGTAGAGCGACCGCCTCGCGGCGGTCGCCTAGAGCGTAACGTCCGGCAACAATTGAGCGTATGTGTAAACGTAAGGATTTCGTAAGGAGTTTTTTAGGGTGTTCTAGGGTGGTTTGTAAGTAGTCACGTAGGGTGACATGTAGGGTGGTCGTACGGTGGTCGTAGGGTGGTCGTAGGGTGGTTGGTTGTATGGTGGCTGTCCTTGAGTTTGGGAGATTGCTTTTTTGTTTGTTGGCTGTTTGGTAGATTGCTTTTTCTGTTGATTTGTTGCGGATTTGTGAAGATGGGAGTGTGGTGTGTTGTTTTTGGTGAGTCGGAGGTGTTGATTTGATGTGAAAAAACGGGACTCGAACCGGCAATTTTGAGATGCTGGTTTTTGGCCGAAAACTACTAGTTCAACACAAGATTTTTCGCCTAAATGCGTTCAAATGATTTGAGTGCCGAAGTTTTTGAGCTTCGCATTGCCTTGAACTGACCTTTTACAACTCGTAAATCGTAAAAAGCTTGTGTTGGGTGGCTGAAAACGGCTCTCAACACAACACAACGAACAGGCCTTCCCCGGGGTGTCGATTTTTCACGGCTTCGCATTGTTTTGATTTGCATGCCGCAGATTTTCAGCTTCGCATTGAATTGCTATGGAACTCAGGCTTCGCAAATGTCTTGTGTTGTGCATCGGATCACGATCCTGGCTTGAGTTGGCTGGGCCCAAAGGTCGAACCCACACATGGGTCGAACCAACACAAAGGTAAACCCTTGTGTGCATCACAAAGGTAAACCGCTCACGCACACACGCGCGAAGTTAACCCTTTCGAGCTATAGCGGTCAGGCGCTCGGGCCGGTAGGCTCTAGGCGTCGCCGACGATACCGAGCGACGCCGAGCGCCCCGGCTCCGGGCGCGAATCCGAAAGGAGGGCCGGACGATGGCCCGTAAGACCCCGAAAGTAGCTCCTACCCTCGAAGTCCTCCGCGCCGACGCGCGGGCGGAGTACGCGCTCGACGCGGCCGCCGAGGCGGATCCCTCGAAGCGGTCTCCGGCCCGCGCTACGACGGCGCTCGCCGAACGGTACGGGATCCCGCGCGGCCCGCTCGTCGGTCTCGTCGCCGAGGTCTACTACGAGGGAAACGGCGCGGCCGTCCCGCTCGATATCGCGCCGCTCGTAGAGCGGAAGACTCCGGCGGCTCGGGCGCGGGCCGAAGCGGCGTACGCGGCCGGAATCGCCGAAGCCGTTCGCGCTCGGCGCGACGCGCGCGGCCATCTCGGACGGTGGGAGGTAATCCGCTACGCCTACGCGGCGGCGCTCGATCTCGATCCCTCGGCGCGCCCGACGGACGATGCGATCCGCGCCCTCTACGCTCGGGCCGGAGGAGATCTCGCGACGTCGTATACGGGTCGCGGGACTCGGAAAGGCGTACCGGCGACGCGGGTCGACGCGGCGGCGTACCTCGCCGAGGCGGCGGACGATGCCTAGCGTCCTCTACGCGGCGGAGGCGGCGGATCTAATCGCCGTCCTCCTTCTCGCGGCGCTAATCGCCCTCCGCGCGGCGGCGCGGGGCGAGTAGGCGAGAAACGGCCCGGGAAACCGGGCCGTTTTTTATCCGGAGGGACTCCGGCGGCGCGTGATGGAGCATTTGCGCTGAAATTCAACCCGTAACCTATTCACACAAACTAAAATCCCTGCTCACAAGCATTTTTCCGCATACACGCTGCGCCCAAGAACGGAAGAAAAACGAGTGAACGCACACTCAATTCCCCCATTCAATCCACCACTCAGAACCGTGAAAAAAATCCACACACATTTCACGCCAAAGAATCTAAGTCCCCCACGCTTAGATTCCATGAAAATCACAATCAAATTCCAACACAAATCACACTCAAAATCCACTCAAAATCCACTCAAAACCACACTCAAAAATCCCCTAATTACCCTCGCCCGCGAGCAGACAGTTACTAGGGCTCATCACTCGCCTAAGCGCGTACGTTAGTCTTCTCCGAAGGAGAAGACTTGATTTTTTGAATGGCTTAACGCGCGCGTGCGCGGAGGCGAGGCCGAGGCAGCGGGGCCAGAGGGTCGCGTAGGCGTTATAACTAGACTTCACAAGTCGGATCCGCTAAGCTCTCGGAGCGCCGTACTACGTACGGCGAAATACACCCAACCAACCAGGGGTACTACGTACCCCTGAGGAGGGAGCAAAAATGGCAAGAGCAAGGAGGTCGGCCCCACAGAAGGGCAGTGACCAACTCTCCAAACTAACCAGCGAGGATCTGATTTACCTCGCAGGGATCTTTGAGAGTGCGCTGCAGGGTATGCGTGCTCTTGGAACTGGATTTGCGGCCTATGCAAGCCCAAATGAGGACTGGCCCAAATACATGGCCAAGACATACTGCGGCGAGGCCAAGGAATACACGGCTAACAGAACTGGCAAGACCTTCTGGGGCTGGTACCTCAGTCTGGAGGATCGCTTCAAGCTGATCAAGACGATTGAGCGCGCAGGTGTTGCGCGGGCCACCGGTCCGATTGAGCTGGACGGGATTCTCTACAAGATCTGGAAGCGGATCGACTTGGACCGCAGACAGGTGCTCGAAGGCGAGGGCTACGGCCGCTAGCGAACCGCCGAGGCCGAGCGACGGCGAGCGCCGCGCCCCGGAATCGGTTAGACTAGCGGAGCGGAGCGCCCGGAAGGACGCCCGACCGGCCGACTAATGGGTGCTCCGCACCTGACGCACGGGGGAGCGGGGCAGGCCGCAGACCCCGCTCCCCCACCTCCACCCACCCAAAGAGAACAAACAAGGAGGGGCATGGATGTAGATCTGTACCCGCGCACCCAAACTGGTGATGCGGCAGACGTAGCGAACTCCCACCTGAACGTGTTCCGGATCGCGACCACGGCCGAGGCGAACGACGGACAGCAGTATATGATCATGCTACTCGACGCAGACGACAGCTTCGACGTGGTGATCCAGTACCCTGACAACAACAGGGAGATCGTTTGGTCCCTGGTACGTGAACGCTACGGGGCCGAGCGGTGACAGAGACAGACAGCAATCTGACGTACCCGAAGGAGCCGAGACCCGCATGAGCCTGTCGGAGTCGAATCCCAGTACCAGGCCGGAAGCGATCATTCATCGCGCTCTCGATGAGGACGAAGTGCCGATCCTGCGCAAACACAACAAGGCCGCGCTCGACGCGCTCGCCGTCCTTGTTGCCGACCGTGACTCATGGCGACGTGTTGCTCGCGAGTATGAACAAGCCTTGGCTGATCGGAAGCTGTTGTGAGCCTTCCGGATTCGAATCCCAGTTCCATGCTGCACCGTTTCCCATACTCGCGTTGGCGGCAGATTCGCTACCACTTGCTCATGGCCTGGAAGCACCTGCGTTACGGGCAACACCACCCTGGTGACTTCAAGATTGAGGGCAAATGAGATTCCTGCGTATGCGTGAGGCCCGGGACGTGACGAGCGACCCGCGCTACGACTACATGGTTGGCCGGCTGATCGGTGCGGCCGAGATGCTGGCCTTCTACAACACGATTCACGGGGACGAGAAATCCCGAGGCATGGCACGCGTTATGTACAACACCCTGGAGTTCTTCTTCGACAGCGGCAAGGAGATCGACCCGACCAAGCATGTGCATGTGCTCCCGCCCAGCGAGCAGCCGACCGAGGTTATACGCAAACCATGAAAGGAGGGCAGACGCAGCTAAGCAGCGGGGTCGAAAGCAAACCAGCGAACCAGGAGAGAAAATGAAGAGGCTTGTGCTTCTCCTTTGTGGGGCCGTTCTCGTCGCGCTGACCGCCGTCTCGGCGGCTTCCGCGACCAACCCGCACTTCCTCTCGGCCAAGGCAGCGGTCGATAGTGGCGGCAACCTCGTCTGCTCCTTCAAGGAGGCGGGACTTGGTGATGTGCCGACCGTCTCGATTTCCTGCTCGGCCGACGCGACCGCCGTCTATGCCTGCATCAATGGCGGCAACAACCACCCGAAGGCGGCGAACAAGGAGACGGTGAATGGCCCCGTCTCGGGTAGCGGTGAGTTCCCCGTTCGCAATGGACAGACCACAGGCTCGATTACGGTCGGCCCACCCGGCGCAGGTGCGTTCGCCTGCCCATCCGGGCAGCGGCTGGTGCTGGCCTCGGTCTGTTACGCGAACGTGACCTTGACCGGCCTGAATGGAGATTCTGCGGTAGCCGAGCCGAATCCGGCCTGCCGAGTCTTCTTCGACATCTAGGTTGAGTCCCGGGGCGCAGCCTTCGGGTTGCGCTCCGGTTCCCATGGTGATAGTGAGCAGAGATGGCGTCCACTCGCAAAACTCCGGCCCGCAGGCCCCCTCCCAGGCACTCACAGCTGCACTGGCACCTCTCCAAGGAGCGGATTCTGCTGACGGCGGGCCTGCTCCTGATTACGGCCGAGTTCATCGTCACGGAGTTCCTGAATCGGCCGTACCACATCGAGTACCTCCTGGGCGGGCTAGCGCTTTGCGGCACCTCAATTACCGGCTGGGTACAAAAGGGCGAGGAGCAGAAGTGAGATTGAGATTACGCTGGCTCGTGCTCTACACCTGGATCATCGTCTTCTCAGCGGCGGTGATCTTCGCTTTGAATGAGAACCGGCACAGAATCAACGACATTCAGAAGGAGCGGATCGCCTCCTGTGCTCAGACCTACCGCTCAATTCGGCAGACGTTGATTGTCCTCTCGCCTGCGATTCAGCAGGTGCACGCTCCTTATGCCGACATCAACGAGCGCCTGAATTACCTCTTGCATCTGTTCGACCCCATCAACTGCAAATGAGGAGGAACCCGGATGAAGATGAAGGTTGCTCTCTACCTGCTGTTCACGACTTGGGGCCTGCTTGCGATCACGCTTGCCCTGATCGACCTCTTCTGGACGCAGCGTCCGCCGATTCCCTACAAATGATCGAGTTCGGACATAACCCAGATACAAACCTCTATCGGATGGGGCCGAACCTGCTTGTAGACGGCGAGAAGATCAAGGACTACCCGATCTACTGGGTTAATTTGTATGTGAGCGGGCAGATCACGGTCGAGGAGCTAGAGCGCGAGCTACACAGGATCATATGCGGGGAATCTGCGCAATAGATCCGGGCGAATCGACGGGTGTGGCCTGGGGGATTGTTGACGACTCCAGGTCAGCCATGGCGATCCCGGCCGTGAAGGCGCGACTGCGTTCCGGTAGCATTACCCTGACCGGATCCGAGGCGCATCAGATTCGGGCACTCTACATACGCTGGACCGCGTTCAAGCGAGATTGTGTTCAGAAGGGACTTCTGGAGCCGGAGTGGATTGACCTTGTGATTGAGGACTTCGTGCTGTTTCCGGGCGAGCGCCCCGGCAAGGTCACGACTTCTCCTGAGCGGATTGCCTGGGGCTTCGAGGGCTACAGGATGGCCATGCTTGACTCATATCACAGGAAGTGGCGCAAGCACTTCACGGAGATCACGTGGCAGAAGGCGGGCGCAGCTCACAGGTTCAACAATCAGAAGATTCTCAAGCAAGCCGACGCTTGGGTTGTCGGCAGGCAGCATGAGCGCAGCGCCTTTGCGCATTTGATCCTACGCCTGAACACCGTTCTGGACCAGAACCGCCGTCCTTAACGTAAGGCGCGATACGCGCACGCGCGTCCAGAAACATGGCATTTTCAAGCGACTTTACTTTTACCGTCCGGGGCGCTAGACTCCGACCTCGTGGACCCCAATAAGCGCGACCTGCCCGTTCAGGACACAAACTTCCGTGACCCTGAATGGGAGGAGCTGCAGAGGGGCTACGGGCAAGGTCCAAGCGAGGGCCGGATCGTGAAGTGGGATCCGATTCACGGCAAGTTCCTCATGGATGGGCCGCGCTGGCAGCTGAAGCGTCCGGAGCGGCCGTACTGATGCGGCGTGGGCAGAAGAGCAGGATCGTCAAGGATAAGCCCTACTGCGGCGCCAGAACCAAAGCTGGATTTACCTGCGGTCTCGGCGCGGGCTGGGGCACGGTGCACCTGGGGATCGGCCGCTGCAAGTTCCATGGTGGCAACAGCAGCAATCACCAAAGGAATGCCATCATGCAAGAGGCGGTCCATTTCATGGGAGCGCCCAAGGACATCAATCCGCTGGACGCCATTATCTGGTGCATTCGGATTACGGCGGGCGAGGTCGAATGGCTAAGCGTACAGATTGCGAAGATCGACGAGGAAGAGTGGATTGAGCATACGGCGCTTGGCAAGCAGATGCATGTCCTGCAGCGCACACGTTCTGATGCGCAGGACAGGCTCGTCCGTTACAGCGCTCAGGCAATTCAGCTCGGCCTAGCTGAGCGGGCGATCCGGCTGGCGGAGCAGTTCGGGGCGACGATTGCGCGCCTCCTGGAGGGTGTGGCGAAGGATCTCAGCCTCAACTCAGATCAGCGTGAGATGTGGCCGAGGATCGTGCGCAAGCACTTGATCCTACTGGAGTCCAGTCAGTCGGTTCATGACGATGACCGCCGCTTTGTGCACGAGTTGACAGCCGGGAGCAAGAACGGTGGCCGCAACTAAGACCCGCAGGCGGGCCCAGCCCCGCGCCGCCCCCGGTTCGGAGGCGCAAGCCCTGCCTGCGGGCACCGCCGCAGCCGCTCTGCGCTATCTGTTCCCGGAGCCAGCGCCGTACCTCGACAATCCCGAGGGCTGGATTGAGGACATACTGCGGGAGCGGATCTGGAGCAAGCAGGAGGAGATCGCTCGCAGCGTCGTGGAGAACCGTTACACCGCAGTCAAGGCCTGCCACGGCCCCGGCAAGTCCTTCATCGCGGCGCGGGTCGGCTGCTGGTGGCTTAACGTTCATAAGCTCGGCGACGCTTTCCTTGTCACGACCGCCCCGTCCTGGCCGCAGGTGCAGGCGATTCTCTGGCGCGAGATCCGGCGCGCCTGGCGGATCGGCAAGCTGCCCGGCCGGATTACCTTGGAATGCCAGTGGTACATGGGCGAGGGGCGCTCCGACGAGGAACTGATCGCCATGGGGCGCAAGCCCGCTGACTACAACGAGCAGGCCTTCCAGGGGCTACATGCTCGCTACATCCTGATCGTGATCGACGAGGCATGCGGAGTTCCCGAGACCCTCTGGACAGCGGTCATGACTCTCATGACCAACGTGAACGCTCGCGTGCTTGCGATTGGGAACCCAGACGACCCCGGCTCGCATTTCGCTCAGATCTGCAAGCCGGGGTCGGGCTGGAATGTGATTCAAATTCCGGCCTTCGATACTCCCAACTTCACGGGCGAGCCGATCTCCGATCTGATGGCGGAGAACCTGGTGACGCCGATGTGGGTGGAGGATCGTCGCCGTGACTGGGGTGAGGGATCGCCACTTTGGCAGGCCAAGGTTCTGGCCGAGTTCCCGGACGTCAGCGACGAATACTTGATCAGTCCCGCCATGATCAAGACGGCAATCGAGACTGAGCTACCCGGCATAAGCAAGGGGCGCTACGGCGCAGACGTTTCGCGAATGGGACAGGACAAGACAGTTCTGTACCGGAATCGCGGTGGTGTGATCCGGTACGTCGATTCCTGGGGCATGACCGACACCATGAAGACAACCGGCAAGTTCAAGCTGCAGCTCGACACGCATCATCACCTGCAGAGGCCGGACTTCGTGATAGACGTGATCGGTCTCGGCGCGGGCGTGTACGATCGTCTGCGCGAGATGGGCTACCCGGCGATCGGCTTTAGCGGCTCCGAGCGCGCATACCGCCCCGACAAGTTCAAGAACCGCCGTGCTGAGGTCTACTGGACCTTTCGCAACGACCTGGAGATCGGCAACATTGACCTCGATCCGAACGACGAGGAGCTTCACGCGCAGTTACAGAACATCAAGTGGTGGGTGGACAGCTCAGGTCGCATTCAGATCGAGTCGAAGGAGGACATGCGCGAGCGCGGGGTGAAGAGTCCAGACCTCGCAGACGCCTGTGTGTACTCGACGGTCGCGGGTGGGCAGATGGTCTACCAACCGAGTCATGAGGGATCCCTAGCGGAGGATCTCCTGAGGATGGAGATGTGATGGCCGTTCCGCTTCATGGAGATCGAGTTGCGCTTGCCTTCCTTTGCGCACTCGGAATCATAGCGATTTGTGCCATAACGGCTGGGGTGTACCTTGCCACCACCGGCTACTCTTCGGCTGGCGCATTTTCGATTGCTGCCGCCTGCGTTGGTGTTCTTGGCACACTCGCCGCGAAAAAGTTTAATGGAGGGCGGAATGTCGAGTAACTGGTGGGATGTTGCATACAAGGGCGGGCCGATGGTCGCGGTCAAGGGATTCCCCCGGCCGCTCTACCCACCGGATGCAAACCGCTATGGTAAGAAGCCTTCGTCCGATGGGCCGGACGTGCTTGCCTACAAGCGGACGATCTGCCGTGCGGGAAGATGGGGAGAATGGGATCCTAAGTCCTGGGATGATACATACAGCAACGCCTTCTCGCACGGCAAGGGCGGCAACGTCAAGGACACGGGCGTCGCGGGCGTGCAGCGCCAGCAGGACATCGACGACTCCGGCTGGCTCGGCAAAGCGACCTTCAACACGCTGCGCTCGATCCGCGTGCCGAGCGGCCCGAACGCGGGCGATATGGCGATGGACTCCTATGCTGCCGACTTGATCAATCAGGCGTGGGACATGTTCCAAGGTCATGAGCCCGACACCAGTTCGGGAACGCTGCGACAATCCGCGCTTAAGCTGGCGCAGACGCAAATCGGGATCAAGGAGTCGCCAGCCGATTCGAACCAAGTCAAGTACACGAGCTGGTACGGGATGGTCGGGCCGTGGTGCGCGATGTTCGTGACCTGGTGTTATGAAACAAATCAGGTTGGGCAATCTCCGAGTTTCGTCAAGGGATCACAGTACGCTTACGTTCCATACATCGTCAGCGACGCCCGCGCGGGCCGTAACGGACTGAAGGCGGTCGGCGCAGACGATGTAATTGCCGGCGATCTCGTCTGCTACGACTGGGACTGGAACGGCGAGTATGATCACATTGGCATCTTCGAGAAATGGAGCGGCAACTCGTTTGATGCCATCGAAGGGAACACATCAACGAGTAACAACAGCAATGGTGGCCAGGTGATGCGGCGGAACCGGCTGCCTTCGACCCAAGCCACCGTCTTCGTGAGGGTGCAAGAACCGTAATGCCTCGGCCGAGCAAACAAGTTCAGTACACCGGAGCGAAGCCGCCGATCAATGAGATCGGTGCTGTTCTCAACGGCAACTTCTCTCCTGCTGGGATGGCACCTTGGCAGCAATGGGTCGATACCGAGGAGACCGTGCCGGAGCTGACTTGGCCAAGTTCGGTCAGGACGTACCGCACGATGCAAACTGATTCGCAACTCGCAGGTCTCTATATGGCGACACTTCTCGGTCTACAGAAGATGGATTGGCTGATCGACCCGAACGGTTCCGACGACGCCATGGTGCGCAAAATCAGTCAGGACTACAACCTGCCGATCCTCGGTGAAGAGGCAGACGCTCGGTTGCGTGGACGACTGAAACGGCGCTTCTCCTTCCGCGAGCATCTGCGCAAGGCGTTCAAGGCTGGGATCTATGGGCACTACTACTTCGAGCAGGTTGGTTATATCGGAGATGGTCTCCAAGGTCGGCCGTCAGACGGCCTTTGGCACTTGCGCAAGCTCGCGGAACGTCCGCCTTCCACGATTCAGTCCTTCCAGGTAGCGGACGATGGCGGGCTGGTTTCGATCATTCAGAACGTCAATAACGTCCGTTCCAACAGCTGGAATCAACCCGTGCCTGAGATTCCGGTTGATGTCCTGGTTGGCTATGTCTGGGATCAGGAGGGCGCGAACTGGGCGGGCAGATCGTGGTATCGCGAATGTTACAAGAACTGGCTCATCAAGGATCGTCTCCTACGGATTGATGCCGTCAATCACGAGCGCGCGGGCGGTGTGCCGTACATCGAGGCCCACCCTGGTGCGACGCAGGATGAGATCAACGCGCTGAATAAGATGGCGCAGAACTTCCGCATCGGCGATACGGCTGGTGGCGCAGTACCTTCCGGGGCTAAGTTCCAGATCGCGCGCGGCCTACAAAGCTCGGTCATCGACTCGGTCATCTACCACGACGAGGCGATGGCCCGCAAGTTCATGTTGATGGTTCTGCAACTTGGGCAGACTCGCACCGGATCACGGGCGCTCGGTAACACTTTCGTGGACTTCTGGGGCGCGGGTATGGAGGCGGTCGCCTGGTGGTTCGCGGACACCTTCAACGAACATGTTGTCGAGGATGACATCGACTGGAACTGGGGCGAGAATGTGGAGCAGGTTCCACTTCTGACTTTCGACTTCGACCCAGAGCTGGTTGCGGACGACATCGTCAAGTTTATCAGTTCGGGCGCGATCATCGTGGACGACGAACTGGAGAACGAGATCCGCAAGGAGCTTCGTTTGCCAGAGGCTGTGTACCACCACGAGGATCCGAACGTGGTCCGGCAGCAGCAGATAGACGCGCAAAAAGAAATGGCGCAGCTGCGGGTACCGCCGGTTACACCGTCCACAGGTGCGCCGTCTGGGGGTAAGCCGCTGCCAGGAAAGAAGGCGCAATGACGGTGGTGGCCAAAATCGTGGGTGCTCCCTCCCGGTGGAGGCCGCCACCGCTCATACAGGAGGAGGTAGATAGTGGCAAAGCGTAAGAGCACTGGCCGTTCGAACAATCCGAAGTTCGCAACGGCAAATAAGGGCCAGCGTGCAGGGCAGGTCAAGCCGCTGGAAGGGATGAATGTTGGCGGCAATACCGACGCTCAGGTTCGTCTCAACGCATGGGCTCAGGGCAGCATGCTCCACAAGCAGTTGAAGAGCAACAAGAGCACAGGGATGCGTTGGGGTTAGCCATGCCGAAGGCGACCTCAAAAGCTCAACAGCGCTTCTTCTTCGCGGCTGAGAAGCGCGGTCAAGTCAAGCCCGGAACGGCAAAGCGGCATGCTCGTAGTGGCAAGGCGTACAAGAAGCTGCCAGCCAGGAAGGGAAAGAAGTGATGGCGACCAAGAAGCCATTCGGTGGCAAGAAGGCTCCGCCATTCAAGAAGGGCGGCGGTCGGGCGAAGCCAATGAAAGGCAAGAAGTGAGAATCAAGAGATCCATCAAGGCTTCGCTGCCGGAAGTCGGTACGCCTCACAAGGGTGATGATGGTCTCTGGAGGATTGGCAACGTGCCGATCTGTTCGACCGGGATCGAGTACAATCTGTCTTCCGGGAAGCACACGTTCACTGAGCGCGAGCTAGAGGATGCCGTCAAGGCGACCACGAGCGGCGACGTAGCGATCAATCCGCCTCGGCTCAAGCTTGGTCACTCGTCGAAGGCCAATGATCTCTTCCTTGGTGGGGACGAGCCTGCTTTTGGTCGCGTTGAGGGTATGACTCTGAGCGACAACAAGCAGACGATCTACGGCACATACGTCGGTACGCCGGAATGGCTGGCGAAGGTTTTGCCTGTCGCTTACCCCAGTCGCTCCGTGGATGCCGAGCTGGGAGTCGAAACGGCAACCGGCAAGCAGTACGAGATGGTGATCACGGACGTTTCGCTGCTCGGTGTACGCTGGCCGGGCTGCTCGGTGCTAGAGGATCTGCCTCTCTGGTACGGGAGCGAAACTCCCAAAGGCGCGGAAGTCATCAACGCCTCGCTTGATGTCACGCAGATCCGCAAGAAGTTCTACAACGAAGGCCCTGGCAAAGACGACATGTTCCTCTGGATCCGGGGCGAACGGGTCGATGACGACGGTTACACTCTCATCGTGGACGAGGGGAACGGCGACATCAGCCGGATCCCCGTCACTGTCGATGGCGATGAGGTAGAGTTCGGTGCTGCCGTGCAGGTCGTGGAACAGTACACCGATAAGGCGGTGGCAGCCAAGGCGATCATCGCGGGGATGAAGATGGCGGATCCGGCCATGGTCATCCATGCAACGAGGGCGGACACAGCGCCCAACAAATCAACCCAGGAAGGAGACCCGATGGACGACGAACTCCGTCTGAGTCTCGCCAAGAGGCTGGGTCTGCCCGAGGATGCATCCGAGGAGCAGATCCGCTCGGAGCTGGCCAAGCCCGTGGCCGAGACCACGGAAACGCCAGAGACCGAGGGCGACGAAGGCGGTGAGGGTGACAATGGTGAAGAGGAGGGCACCGAAGGTACCGAGTCCAAGTCTGACACCGTCACGCTTGACCGCGCAACATTCGAGCAGATCAAAAGGGGCGCTGAGCTGGCTGCGTCCCACGAAGCCGACCGTGTGAGTAGTCGAGTCACAGCAGAGGTGGAAGCAGCGGTGTCGGACGGACGGATCCCGCCCGCGCGTCGCGAGCATTGGAAGAAAGCACTCACCGCCGACTTCGACGGCAACAAGACCGTGCTCGACGGTCTGGAGAAGGGCTTGATCCCGGTTGCCGCTCGCGGCAGCAGCGGATCGGGTGACGAGGAGGGCACTGGGTCTGCCGATCAGAGCGAGGGCTTGCCTGAGGCATGGTTCCCGGAGCTGAAGACCATTCGTGCACAGGCCTCGTCGGATCGCCGCGTCGTGAACGCGAAGGAGGGCTGAGATGGCAAACGAATGCATCCCGTTCATGCGCCCTGCCGAAGATCCAACATGTTACACGACCGCTGCCGTCGTAGGCTGTCAATGCGTTCAGATCTCGGCGGCCAAGCCCGCAGGAGAGAAGGCGGACTCCAGCTATCTGACCGGCACGGCGACGGGTG
>Ga0126375_10000233_pt1 | contig 13573 bp, 10 predicted proteins | sample PanSoiMetPlot_14_FD_109577 | JGI IMG/M metagenome (GOLD analysis project Ga0126375, IMG submission 109577) | Tropical forest soil microbial communities from Panama - MetaG Plot_14 | ecosystem: Environmental > Terrestrial > Soil > Tropical forest | place: Panama | collected 2016-02-17 | reverse complement strand
TTGGTCTTCGCCCCGCCTGCGCCGGGGTCTCGTCCGGTGAGCCGACTCATGTTCCCCTCCCTTCCGCCGCTGGCGGGGTGACGGTGATCGTGATCTCGGAGCCCGGCACGATAGTCAGATCGGCCGGGACGGTCCAGGTGAAGGTCCGCGCCTCGGGCGTCGGTCCCGGCTCGGGCTCGGGCTCTGGCGTCGGGGCCTGCACGTAGCTCGCCTCCAGAGCGGCGAGGAAACTCTTGTGGTAGCCGGCGATCTTCTGGCCCTGCTTCGACACGTCGTTGTTGATGATCGCCCGTGCGTTCACCGGGTCGTCCTTGGTGGCGTTGAAGTAGCTGGAGAGTTTGTGCGGGGGCCGGAAGGTCCCCCGACACATGCCCTCGAACATCACCGTGGACGCGATGTAGACCGGCGTGGTCTCCGTGTCGTCCGTCAACGCGAGGTCCGGATTCCCGAGCAGGTTGCAGCCCAGGATCTGGCCCATCGCGTCGTAATTGTAGTCCCACGTCAATTGCACGTACCCTCTGCCGACGTAGGGATAGTAGGGCTTCGACTGGAGGTACGCCTGCGAGCCGTACTCCTTGACCGGAGCCATCGTGGCAGCCGTCTCGTGAAACGTTGTAGCCAGTTCGTAAGCTAACCAGCGATGGTCCTGGGGCTCGCAGTAGCTCTCCCACTGCGTCAGGATGCACTCCTGCCCGTCCACCTGCTGCTGCGTCATCTTCCCGCCGAACGGGCTCGGGCGGATCGCGTCGAAGTAGCGTTTCCGATCAAACGGCATGCTCCCCCTCCTTCCGGCGGTGCGTCGGGTGGATCCAGTCCGCCATCACCTCCAAGAACTCCATCAGGAGCGGCCGGGCGGCGCGCGGGAGCCGGTGGTAGATGGTCACCAGCCGCGTCAAGCCGGGATCCAACGGCTCCACCACGGAGAAGTTCGCCGCCGCGAAGTCGCAGAACACCAGCAGCGCCTGCGTCGCGGCACTGACGGGCACCCCGAGCGTGCGCGCGCCGGCCGCGAGCGTGCGGCACGCGAGCACGACTGACTTGAACGGCAGATCATGCACGTTGCCGCTCTCGATCCGGCTGATGGTTCCCTGCGAGAGCACCGATCTTTCAGCCAATAGCTGCTGGCTCCAGCCCAGCTGGTGGCGGAGGTCCCGGACCCCGGTGCCAAACGTCTGGCAGATGGCGGCCCACTCCGCCGCTAGCATGTCGGCCCAATCAGGCGTGGGGGGCGGAAGCCCCCCACGACCCTACCATGCCCTGCCAGGCCACGCCGTGCCCGGCCTCGCCGCGCCAGGCCAAGCCTGGCCTGGCCGAGCCCAGCCCCGGCTCCTACACGGTACCGCATCATGGCGGTCCCAAGCAAAACGCGGTGGCGGTCACCGTCAACGTGGAGCCCATGCTGATCCGGCTGAAACTCGCTGCCGTCCCCGTCCAGCCGTTTGACGTTGGGCCGCTGTCCAGCAAATGCACCCGGTCCACGTCCGCCGGCACCGTGGTCGCTGTCCTGGTGCCACCACCAACCAACTGCTCGCCAGCCAGGCAGTCAGCCACCGCCGTCAGCGGCACCCCGTTCATCGGCCGGAGCGCCGACACACTGCCCGTCCGAGGGGTCACCGTCCCGGGCAGCGCCGCCGCCGGCCCGGTGGGTCCCGTCGGCCCCGCCGGCCCTGGGTCGCCGGCCGGGCCGGTCGCGCCAATAGGTCCCACGACCCCAGGGAGCCCCGGAGCGCCCTGCGCGCCGGGGGGGCCGCCTGCTCCCTGGGGTCCGACCAGCCCCGGGGCTCCTATGGCACCTGGCGAGCCCGAAGGTCCAGGGGGGCCTTCCGGACCAGTAGGGCCAGGAATCTCCATCCCGCGACAGATCGAGCGGCAGAGGGCCTTTTTGCTGGGCACCGTAGTGTAGGGCGCCCGGGGGCTCGCCAACGCCACCCCGAGCGCCACCGCCACCGGCAAGAACAGCGACCAGAGGGACGGCATCAGTGGGGAGGCTTCCCGTTCTGGTAGTGCTTCCGGAGGTAGACGCTCTCCTTGATCGCCAGTTCAAACGCCTTTGTCTGGCGGTCGATCGCCGCCACGACCGTCTCCTGCATGGCGATCAGCAGCCGGGTCCGGTCTTCCTCGGCCTGCTGGATCATCGCCAGCATCCCGTGCAGCTGGGTCAGGACGAACCAGAGCAAGACCCCGGCGATGACCGTCGGAACCCCTACCTGGGTGGTCACCGCGATCAGCGGCTGGAGCCAGGACGGACCCGGCGGCGGCAGGGACGGGGCCACGTCTGCCATCAGAACGACGCTCCCAGCCCGACCGTCGGGATCACGCCGACCGGCCGGACGCCCTCGTCCGGGTTGAGCGCGTAGACGCCACTGGCGAACAGCATCACGCCGTGTCCCAGGATCGCCCGGAGCCCGAACGAGAGGTTGAACTGGTCGATCCGGCCCTGGAAGCCCACCCCGAGCAGCGGGTCTGGTCCGATCCCCGTCGGCGTCAGCACCAGCACGTCGGTCGAGTGCGGCGCGAAGGCGTTGTCCAGCTGGCTGGTGCCCAGGAACTCCACGATCCCGGCGAGCCGCTTCGGCCAGAGAATCACCGAGCCCGAGACGCCATACAGCGCCTGGGACTGGATCGAGTGCGTGATATTGAAATTGAGCGCCGCGTGGAGATCCAGTTCCGCCCGCTGCCCCCAGACCGGCAGCGCCAGGTCCACCCCGGGCGTGATCCAGTAGGCGCCGGTCCCATGTAGCTCCAGCGGGTCCCCGGTCGGGAACTGCATCTCCAGGGTGAGCGCCGCCTTCCAGGGCTTGGGCGCCGGGAGCCCGTACTTCGCCCGGATGGTCAGGTCCCCGACCCCGGTCGATTCCACCGTGGGAATGTCCCCGCCGAGACTCGGCCCGTCCACCCGCGCGATCCCGCCGGCCGGCGTGGAGACGGCCACGATCTTGGCGCGCACGTTGGCGTCCAGCCGGGTGGAGAGAATCGGGAGCACCAGACTCAGATCGAGATGGTCTGTCACCCCGTGGCTTACCGCGAACGCCATCGCCCAGACGTGGAGATCGAGTGCGTAGCGGAGCCGGAGCGCGCGCAGTGCCGGAGCCGTCGGGTCGCCCGTCCGCGTCCGCCGGGCAATCACCGGGAACGAGTCCAGCCCCAACTCGTTGAACGGCTGGCTGAACAGGTTGGCAGCGGCAAAGCCCCGCTGTGCGATGACGTTGGCGTTCGTCACGCCGGCCCCGAGCGTCGCGGCGTGATCGAGGAAGATCGGCCCGAGCCCGCTCATGCTGGAGTCGATCGGCGCCGTGCCGGCGAGCGCGGCGCTGGCCGCTGAGGTGAGGCTGGGGGCTGTGACAAGTTCTGTGACATGCCGGGCGAAGTTCGTGAACGCCGCCGCCGGGCGGAGATTCACCCGCTCCTGGGCGTCTCCGAGCACCCCCTGGAGGGTCCGAGGCTCAGCGCTCGTCGCTGCCAGCAGCATCGCCACCACCAGCCTCACCACAGTTCGGATCCTCGCTCGGTGCCGGGAAGGGGCTCGGAGTAGCCACAGTACGTGCAGAGCCAGACTCGCCGGATGGTGTCCGTCTCAGGCGTGAGAGTGAGCCAGCCGCCACATGCCGGGCAGGGCAGGGTTGGGGATGGCGGCGCGCGGGGAGGTAGGTCGTCATCGGTCATTGCACCATGAACGTGAGGGTCAGGTGGAAGAACGAGACCTCCAGCCCCCCCACCGAGCGCGCCCCGGCCCGGACGCCCAGCAGGGTCCCGTTCGGCATCTTGGTGGTCACGTCGAAGGGACCCGCGATGTAGGCTTGTCGCCCCTTGGTGTCCGAGCGGATTGCCAGCGCCGGCAGTTCGACGTGGCGGTAGGTGTCCGGCGTGTAAAAGAACGGCTGGGCTTCCCCGATGCCCCCGTCTTCCACCACGTAGATCGTGCCGCCGAACCAGGCGACCACGCGCTCGTTGCGTTGGCGCAGGATGGCGGCGGGGATCACCGCCCCGCCCGTGGTGTAGCTCCAGGTGTCTTCCGTCTTGAGCGTGGGGACCAGGACCAGCGGCACCACCACGACCCGTCGGGCGGGATCGTCAATCGCTGGGATCGCCATCGGGCTCGTCCGGCACCGTGGTCGCCTGCTCCTTCACCTGCTGGAGGGTGGCGTCTGCGATCTCCATCCCGGGTCCCCGGATCAGGCCGCCCTCCGGGCGCTCCCCTCGGCTCCGGAGCCGGTGCGCCATCAGCTGCACCGTCCGAGTCTGCGCCACGGAGTCGCCGGTTAGCTCGGGCAGGGGATCGGTCGGGAAGACGGTCGTCCAGCGCTCCGCCAGCTGCTGGTAGCGCGTGAGCACGACGGCCGCCTCGGCACCCGAGAGCGGGCGGCGCCAGCTGGGCTCACTCATTCGAGTCCCTTTTCCTTGAACGCCTTGGGCGTCCGGCCTTGCTGGAGATCTTCCAGCATGCGCTGGAGCCGTTGTTCCCCGGCAGCCCCCGCCCGGGTCTCCTTGATCGTCTTGGTGGCGATCTCCGCCTGCATGCCCTTCGGGAGCCCTTCCAGGGCGGGGAAAATCCGGTCCAGCGCCTCGATCGTCTTCTGGCCCCGGACCTTCCGTTCCTCCACGTCGCGCATGAGGTCTTCGCTGCGCTTCCCCCGGAGCACCGGGAGCCGGACGCCTAGCTCGTCCAGCTTCCGCTGCGTCTCGGTCGGCGGACCGGCGCGGGAGATATCCACGGGATTGAGTGCCCGGGAGAGCGGGCCGCCCGTCATCCGGCGTTCCTCACCTGTCGCCCGCAGCTGCGGCGGGATCGCCGTCGAGCCCTCGGTGACGCCCGGGATCCGGGGTAACTGAGACTGGATCAGCTGCCCGACGCCCTTCGGCTGCCGGACGGTCGGGTCCTGGTACTGGCGGACCGTGCGGAGGAAGCCCGAGAGCGGAATGAACCCGCTGGCAATCGACGCCCCCCAGCGCTCGCCCCAGCCCTCGTCCGAGGTCGCCTTGAAGAAGTCCGAGACGGACTTGAGGGTCCCCTGGCGGATCATAATCTGCCCGACGCTGGTGGCGACCCGCCACGCCGTCGTCCCGTTGATCCAGCCCTCGGGATCTTCCTTCCGCGCGTTCAGCGCGGTCTCGGTCATGTCCGCCGCCATAGCGAGCCCGAGCGAGAACGGCACGAAGTTCTCGTAATTGACCCAATGGTCCCCGATCCGGACGGAATACGGCTTCCAGCCCTCCCGCTCCAGCTTGTCACGCTGCCCGAGGTCTTTTGGTCCCCGGCCCGAGAGCCGCCCGTTGGCGGCGAGCGCCGCCGCGCCCGCCATGAGCAGCGAGCCGGTCAGCGCTTCCCCGAGTGCCTGCGTGTTCATGCGCGCGCCCCGATCGCCCCGGATCAGTTCGCTCGCCCCGAGCGGCGTGGCGCGCAGGCCCTGGCGGAGAATCGCCAGCGGGGTGTCCAGGAACGGCACCACGACCCGCGTCGCCGCCATGCCGAACATCCGGACCAGCCCGGGATCCGGGCGGTCGAACATCGCGCGGCCCTGCCGTGCCCAGCGGGACCCCTGGCTCTGCTCGTGGAAGACCCGGCGGGTGGCGAAGTCGGTCGCGTTCCGCACCATGTCCACCGTGGGGTTGGCAATCAGGTCCCCGGTCCGGTCCAGGATCAGCTGGCGGCGCTCCCCGAACGAGCGGCCCCGGGTGCTCCGCCCCTGGTTCACCTCGTTGTACGCGGTCCGGTAGGCGTTCGCCTGGAGGTCCATGTTGTAGGCCAGCACCTTGAAGAACCGATCCACGGCGTTGAGCGGACGGAGAATGAACTTGGCGTGCGGCATGAAGCGGGACTCCCGTACCTGCGCCAGTTCGGGAATCCCCCCGTGCGCCTCCGCGCGCCCGTAGAGCAGCGAGTCGAGCGCCTGGCTGAACGCATCGGGAATCGCCAACGCCGTGCCCCGTAGCTGGTGCATCACCTCGGCGGTGAGTACCTGGCGCTCGCCGGTCCGGCCGGCGCGGATCGCGTCGATCAGAGCAGCGGCGGGCGTGGTGAGCGGGGTGGCGATCAGGTGGGCAGCGTTCGAGACCGCGTTCCGGAAATGGGTCTTCGGCCCGGAGAGCAGGTTCGTCACGTAGAACGTGTGGAGCCCGTCCAGCACGTCCCGCCGCGTGACCGGCTCCCGCCGGCCCCGGACGCGATCCCGGATGTACTCGTAGGCAGGCTGGAGCGCCCCGAGCCCGGACCCGAGCGTGAAGCTCTTATCTTTCTGCCTGGTCTCGACCTCGCTGGTGTCGAGATGCATCCGAGTGAACGCGCGCGGCAGTTCGTGGGTGGTTCCTTCCGCCGGTCGGGTCATGCCCATCACGACGGAGAAGGCGGGCCGCTGCCCCTCGGGGGCCGCCTCAGAGAAGACGAACCCGTAGCCCTCTTTCGTCTTCATCACGGAGACCCGGACCTCCCGGACGCCCAGGTCTTTCAGCTGCTGGCCGGCTTCCCGCACGTAGTCGGCATTCAGCCGCGCCTCTTGCCCCTTCCCGATATCCGCCAGGATGATCGGCCCTCGGCCTGCTGCCCCTTCGGCGCCGGGCTGCCAGACGGACGGGGCTTCCCCGTACATCACCAACTCGTTCGGGGTGGTGGTGCCGATGTAGCGCAGCTTCGACTTCTGCCCCGGGTTGTCGGGATCGGGGCTGTCCAGGATCGAGCGCCAGTCCACGTACTCGGCGCCGGGGTTCAACTCGCCCCGCTCGGTGTAGACGCCGGCTTTCTTGGAGCCCTTGTCGATCGGGACCACGGTCATCCGGTGCCCGTCGGTGGAGACCATGTAGCCCTGGGGATCCACGTAGGTCCCGTAGATGTGGTACTTCGGGTTCGCGGACTTGCTGGCGGTCCGGAGCAGGACCTTCTCCACCGGGTCCGTGCTGCTCGTATCGTAGCGGTTCGGCGTGCGCTTGCGCGCGGCGGCGGTCACGTCGGGCGTGAACTCGGTCGGCGTGTCGCCGTGCTCTTTCAGCGCGGCGCGATCGTCCATGTAGCGCTGGGTGATCTTCCCGTCTTCGATGTAGCCCAGCTTGGTGGCGCGCTTGGTGGCATCCTTCCCGGGGAACAGCTTGCTCGCGTCCATCCCGGCAGCCGGGTAGCCCTCGTGTTCCTCGCCCACGGTCAGGAGGTCGCGCCCGTGGGGACCGATCTGCACCAGCCGGTCGCTCGTGGTCAGCTTCCGGGCAACGGGGGCTGGCTTCTCCTTCTTGCCCTTCTTCCCCTTGGGGGCTTCCTTGGGGGGCTCGGTCGTTTCCTCGGTGGTCGTTGGAGGAACGCCGATATCTTCGGTCTTGGTGCCTTCCTCGATCTCAGGCTCGGTGACGATCTGGTCCTTCGGTGGTTCCTTCCCGGCCCGGCGCTCGTAGGTGAAGTGCTTGTCCAGGTAGTCCAGTTCCGCCTCGCGGTCCGGCGTGAAGCCGTGCGAGGTCGGATCGTCCCGCATGGACTCGTAGCTGGCGATGGTGTTCTCGACCGTCGTCCAGTTCCCGGTCTCCCGGGCGCGCTCGATCAGGTAGTGGGCGGCGTTCAGTCCCTTGAGCCGCTGGAGCGCGCCGTGCGCGGGGCTCCCCCGCTTGGCGCTGGCGAGCGACGGCATGATCGCCTTGAAGTCGTCCACGGTGGCACCGTCGGCGTCCTCGCCGTTCAGCGCGCGCTCGTAGCGCTCCGTGAAGGCATCGGGGTCGTCCTTGGCCTGGGTCTTCAAGTCTCCCCGAATGGCGGTCCGGGTCTCCCCCTCGGTGGGCTTCGGAGGCTCGACACCCGCCGGCACGAGGTTTCCGATCTGGTGGACGCCATCCTGCCCGTCGTCCGTCCGAACCACCACGTCGCCGTCGCGGTTCGGCTTGGTCCGGATCGTGCCCTCGCGCCACTCGCCGTCCTGGTCCCGCCACTGCACCCGGGAACCCTTGCCTAGCTTTTCTCCTTCGGGCGCCACGGCTTGTCTTTTGGGCGCCACCACGGGCTCACCACCGGCCGGTCCGGGTTCGACCGCTTCCGTTTCAGTTTTGGCGGGTTCCGGTTCCGTTTCGACCGCTTTCGTTCCTTCCTCGGGCAGCTTCGCACCTTCCGCCTCCGCTGGCGTTTCCGTCTCCGCTGGCTTCTCGGGCTCGGCTGGCTTCTCGGGCTCCACCGCCGCCTCGGGCTCGGGCTCGGTGGCTTTCTCCCCTACCATGCGCCGGAGCGCTTCCTGGGTACTGGTCTCGCCCTTCTCGCGGTACTGCTCGATCGCTTTGGCGAGCCGCTGGCGCTGCGCCAGCACCCGACGGGTCTCGCGCTCGCGGGCGGCGGGGAGGTCTTCCTGCTCGGCCGGCGTGTTCCGGTACCCCTCCGGCCGCCAGTTGTCCCGGAGCACGGCTTTGGCGTCTTCGGTGTTCTGATCCACCGCCCGTTTCAGCTGCCGCTCGTAGGCGTCCCGAGGCTCGAAATCCTCGGTGACCGCACGGGCGGGGACAGCGGCTTCGGCGCCGCCCTCCCCGCCCTCGGCCCCGCCTTCTGGCGCCGGCCCGCGTGGGAACTTCGCCCCCATGGTGCGACGGACGAGCGTCTGCCCATCGGTCTCAGGGGGCGCCGCTGGCCGGGCTGCCGCTGGAGGCGCAACCGGGGGCGGAGCCGCCGGAGCGGCGGGTGGCGCAGGAGGCGCTGCACCACCCGGCGCCGGGGGGGCCGCACCTCCGGTCCCCTCGCCGCCCGCTTCGGGCTCTCCGCCGCCCCCTGGCTCTCCAGCGCCTGGTTCTGGAGCCACCGGGGGCGGCGGGTTCTGGTTGAGCAGGGCTTGCTCGGCCTGGTAAGCCGCCAGCTGCTGCTGGAACCGTAGCTCCTTCGCTTGCTCGATCCGCCGGAGCGCGGCCCGCGCGTCTTCGGCTTCCCGGAGCAGCCGGTGCTGCTCGTTCCCGCGCGCGCCGCTGGCTCGGACCTCCGCCTCCCGGATGGCATTGCGGATCTTGTCCATCACGTCGGGGGGCGTGTCCGCTGGGTCCCCAGACGCCGCTGCCTGCTTGCTGGCGGTCAGATCGGTGTCGCCCGCCTCGCTCGCGCGCTCGGGCTCGTCAGAGGTCGCCGTCGGGTCGAGCCGCTGGTCGGGCTGGTCTGGCGCTACGTCCGGACCAGCTAGCCGGTCGCCTTCCCCAGGCTCCCGGGCCTTCTGGCCGGTGGTATCTGGGCCGGCAGGCTTCGCCGCCTGCTCCCCAACACCGCCGCGCCCCGGAGCCGGCGCGTTCGTTTCCTCCCACGGCTTCGGCTCCACGTCGGGGGTAATGTCCTTGACGGGCTCGGCGCCCCCCGTGGCGTCGCCTTGCTGCTGCTCCGGACCCGGCAGCTGGGGCCGCTGGCCGAATTGCCGACCTTCCACCTGCGGCTGGTCTCCGAACCGGCGGGGGAGCCCCACGTCCGCCCCCGGGGGCTGGGGCATGTCCCCGGTGAGCGCCGGCACGCCGCCGATGCGCGGGGCGGCGGCCTGGACCTCCTGGGGTCCCCGGACCGCCACCTGACTCATGGACTGCACTTCGCGGAGTTTCTGGAGCCGCTGCTGGTAGCGGCGCTCGATCATCGTATCTTCGATCTCTTTCCCGGGCCGGCGCGGAGACGGCGGGGTCAGCTGGTAGCCCTCGGGGACTTGCCGTAGCTCGCCACTCTCCAGCGCTGCCGCCGGGTCCTTCCCGATCACGATCCGCGCCTGGCGCTCGGTCATCACCGGGTTGTTCCCGTAGGCGCGCGCGTAGGTGGCGGCGGGGATCCCGCCCTCGTCCGCCAGCGGCTGGCGGAGGCTGGCGAGGTGCTGCGCCCGGTAGCGCATCGCCTCGAACTGGCGGTTGAACTTCTGGCGGTAGAGCCCGAGCCGGGTGCCGGGCTCTGCCTGCTCGGGCTCGACCAGCACGAACCCCTCGCCCCGAGGCTTCACGAGCCCGTTGGCGATGGCCCCCTTGATCGAGTCCCCAACAACGGTCTCCACCTCGGCCGCTGTCAGTACGGGGGTGCCCGTCACCTCGCGCACCGGGACCCCTTCGCCATCCCCCACGCGCCCGAGCCGCTGGTCGCGCTGGGCCGGCTGGTCTTCCGCCTTCCCCCCACCCGTCTCCGCCCAGCCCATCGTGTCCTGGTCCCCAGGCTGGGGCTTGGGCGCTCCCTCGCCCGTGCCTAGCTCAGCCGGCGTGTCGGCGTTGAGCGCCTTGTCCCGCTCTGACAATTCGCGGAGCCGCGCCTGGCGCTCCGCCAGCTTGCCGTAGCCCTTCATCCCGCCAACTTGCGCGAGGCTCGTCAGCCCGGATTGCTGGATTTCTTCGGCGCTCGGGAACTCGCCCGTGCGCGCGCGCTGCTCGGCCACCTCGGCTCCGGTGAAGATCCCGGCCTCCGTCGCAGCCGGCGCGGCAAACTCCGCGATCTTCCGCGCCCGGCCCACCGTCGGCTTGACCGGCCCCGGCAGCCGCTCGGTGCCGTACTTGGTGGCGCGTGGCAGGTACTCGCCCTCCTTGGCGAGGAACTTCCCGGGGATGCTCTCTGCGATCTTCCCGCCGTACTCGGCCGCCCGGCCCATCAGGTAGCCCTTGGCGCCGCCCCAGGCCACTTCCCCGAGATCCGGGGCTTCGCCCTTCCGGACCTTCTCCACGAACGGGGCTTCGGCCCCGGCCGCCATCATCTTGATCCCCATGCCTCCCGGGACGGCGAGCGCAGGATCCACGAGCGCGCCACCGGCTTGGATGATCCGTTCGTTCAGGTTCCGGGGGCGGTAGTTCGGATCGGGCGTCAGGGCTTCCGATGCCGCCTCTGCCGTGCCGGTGGGATCGTAGGGCGCGGCGACGTTCAGCGCGGTCTGCGCCCAGCCCGCCGCTGGGCTGGCGCGGAGGCTTTCGAGTGCGGCCTTCCCGCGACGCTGGAAGAACGGTTGCGTGTCACGTTCGGCGCCGGCCTGCTCCGCCGCCACCTCCCGCCCGATCGCATGCGCGTGCTCCGGGGCGGTGTTCGTCATCTCGATCGACTTGGCGACCCGGGGCGGTACGTCGAGCCCCTGATACTCCTTGCTGCGCGCCTCGGGGGTCTCCAGCCAGGCGTTCAGGTACTCCTGGCGCTTCTGGTTCATGCGCTCGGGGCTGTAGCCCCGCGCCCGCATGTCTTCGAGAATTTCACCCCAGGGGCGTAGTGGCATCAGACGCTCCTACCGGAAGATCGGCACGTCATCGTCCGGCGGCCCGGCCTTCATTGGGTTGTAGTCTCGGCGCTGCTGGGTGCGGTTCGCGGGATTGGTCTTCGGGTCCCCCAGCCTGCTATCATGCTGCTTTGGCTGGAAGTCGGGTAGCGTGGACTGGCTGGACGTATGCCCCGCTTCCCCGTGGGGCTCCGGGACCGGCGGTGTCGCGGGCGGCGGGACTTCCGCTGGCGCTTCCCCCCGCATTTGCCGCTGCTGGTTGGCGATCACGGCCGCTTTGATCGGATCCTTGACACCCCGGAACGCCGCCGCCTCGTCCGCCGTCGGCTCGTGCGCCCACTTGATCGACGCATAGGCCCGGCGAGCCGCTTCCAGGGACTGCTGATCTTCCCGGTCCAGCCGCTCCCGGCTCAGATTGGCGGAGCCGCCTGCCCGGCCACTGCGGGCACCGAACAGCCGGTTGTACTCGTGCTCGCGGAGCCGCCCGAGCCGGGGACCGCTCACGTCCCCGTACTTCTGCCGGACGATCTCGTCCACCCTCTGCCACTTCTCGGCTTCCGCCGTCGGCTTCTCCGGTGCCCGGTGGCGCTCCTGCGAGGCGGCGGATTCCTCGGACTCCTGGATCTTGCGCCGGCTGGCCTCGTCTTCAAACTGCTTATCTAGCTCGCGCACCCGGGTGGGATCGACCTTGCTCGGATCGCCCCCGGCTTCCAGCAACGCCTGCCGGTAGCCTTGCGACGCGCCGGCCAGGTTGGGCGCGGCATGCAGCTGCCCCGGCTTGATCGAGCCCAGCCCCTCCCGGTACACCTGGCCGATCGTCGCCCCAGGATCGGACTGGTACTTGATCGCCTCCGAGATCGCCTCCACGTCCTTGCGGCGATCTTCGCGGCCGGCGAGCCGGCCCCGCGCCTTGGCGACCTCCGTGATATCGTAATGGGTCCCAGGACCCCGGTAGATCTTCTTCAAGACCCCGCCCACCTTCCCCAGCTGACTCAGCCAGGAGCCCGTGGACTCTCCGAGCGCGGAGCCCTGCACCGAGGTCCCTTCGCCGGCTTTCGTGGTCTGATCGACCGCTGGCTGCCCCTGCTGGACCGGCTGCTGGCTCTCGTCCCCCGCCTTCCCGATCTGCTCCCCGAGACGCGCTTCCATCTCCGCGCCTTCCCGGTCGGCCTTCGCCTGTTCCTCGGCGTACTCCTTGTCGATCATCCCGCGCATGCCACCCTTGAGGTAGTTCTTCGCCCCCCGGGTGATGCCGCCGCCCAGCTGTCCGAGCGCGGTCGCCTGGCGCTGCGCGCGCGCCGCCTTCGCCCACGCGACCGGATCGTCGCGCATCCAGTCGATATGCCAGGTGCGAGAAGGAACCGAGATCGGCATGGCTTACCCCGCCGTGCTCCAGTAGCCACCGGCTCCTGATGACAACGGGCTCCCTTGCAGGAACTCCATTGCCTCTCGGCGCCGGCCCTGGATGTACTTCACCCCGGCGATGGTTCGGCTGCCAGGGCTTCCCCCTTGCCGAGACGCCTCGGCCCCTTCTCCCCCACCGCCACCGCCACCGCCGCCACCACTCATGTTTTTGTACTTGTCGTACTGCTGCATGATGTTCTGGTAGGTGCTCATGCCGCTGCCGCTGGTGCCCCCGGCTCCGCCCGTCGCCGTGCTAGCCGAGGCACCAGACGCCCCGGCGCCCGCTTCGCCCCCCGCCGCGCCGGCAGCAGCACCACTGCTTGCGCCACCAGCAGCCCCGCCGGCTGCACCACCCGCTGCACCACCCCCGGCTCCTGCTCCGGCGCCTGCGCCTGCCCCTGCTCCGGCGGCGCCTGCGTAGCCGCCCGCAGCCAGCTTCACCACGTCGCTGACGAAGTTGGCGATCCCGGCCCAGCCTTGCAGCTGCCCCTGCTCGTGCGCCGCCTTGCCGTACCCGGTCGGATCCGTGGTCATCAGCTGCATCTTAGAGGGACCACCCTCGGCCTTCTTCGCCTGCTCGGAGGCTTTCTGCGGGGCGGTGTCTGGCGCGTTCTGCGCCCCGAGCGACGGCTTGCTCCGCTCGGACGCTGCCGTGGAGGCGGCCAGTTCCGCAAGCGCGCCCCGGTGCTTCTCCGACGGCAGCCCCTGGGGCCACAGCTGCGTGCGTTCCGGAGCGCCCACCGGAGAGGCTGGCCCCTCGTAGGTGACGCCCTCCGGCACGGTTTGCCCGAGGTCCTTGATCTTCTGCCGCTCGGCCGCGTCCGTCGCCGCTGCCTGCGCCACCGCCGGATCCGGCCGCTGCGTCCCGAACATCTCCGCCAGCCAACTCATAGGATGCTCCCGACGATGGTGCCGGCGGTCTCCAGGCCGGTCGGCTCCGCCATCTTCGCGGCCTGCCGCGACGCCTTCCGGGCCGCCTTCGCCTGCCGCGCGTTCTCCGCGTACTCCAGCAGGTTCTCGAA
>Ga0126375_10000232_pt1 | contig 13623 bp, 14 predicted proteins | sample PanSoiMetPlot_14_FD_109577 | JGI IMG/M metagenome (GOLD analysis project Ga0126375, IMG submission 109577) | Tropical forest soil microbial communities from Panama - MetaG Plot_14 | ecosystem: Environmental > Terrestrial > Soil > Tropical forest | place: Panama | collected 2016-02-17 | reverse complement strand
GGTTGATCGCTCGGCGGTCCAGTCGTGCAAGGCCGGGGCCATGCGAGACCGCAGGGGTCGGCCGGAGCGCCGATCCACTCTGAATCGACGCGCCCGCGGTCGCGTGAACGGTGAATTCAAAAATGTCGTTAGCGAGGGTGGCTACCGACGGCCTCGTCGCGATTGTCGCTTTTCGTTCCGTTTTGTCGAATCGATGGGCCTGCACTCCCTTGCTCTGGTGCGTTTCGGGTGCCGGCCTCGGGCTTGCAAGTGGAACTCCGTCGTCGTGCGCACGACCTGCCGACAAAGGAGACTGCAATGAAGAGGATCGAGGCGATCATCCGTCCTTTCAAGCTGGACCCGGTGAAGGCTGCCCTGTCGGACCTGGGCGTTAGCGGGCTGACGGTCTGGGAGGTCAACGGCATGGGCCGGCAAAAGGGCCACACGGAGCTGTACCGCGGCGCCGAGTACGTCGTGGATCTGGTGCCGAAGATCCGGGTCGAGATCGTCGCCGACGACGGTCTCGTGGGACGCATCATCGAGGCGGTGATCGGCGCCGCCCGGACCGGCAGCGTGGGAGACGGCAAGATCTTCGTTTCGCCGGTCGAGGAAGCGATCCGGATCCGCACCGGCGAGCGCGGCGAATCGGCCCTGTGACACGGCTCTTCGACGGCGCCGTCGCCAGGACTGTCGCCTTGCGCGGGCGCGGGTACGCTTTTGTCTCGCCGGCACGCGCGCGTGGGACCCGGCCGCGGTGCTTCCTTGTTCGTAGCGCTTCGGGGCGCGGGAGCTCGGGAGAATGAGTAACCGACAAATGTGCGGTCGAGAATTGCCGGGAGCGACGATCTTGTCCGTCGACAGCGAAGCCGTCTCCTGTGGTTGTCGCGAGGGCAGGAAGGCCGCTTCCGACTCGCGCACCGGGCGTGGCCTCCTGATTGCAACACGTCGGCGGCCATGAACGGGCGGACGATGGCGATCGGGCTTCTCCTCTCGGGGTTCTTCGCCCTCGCCTGCATTCGCGCGTCCTGGGTCCCGGATGGTGACTCCACCGGCAGGCGATCGATGAGGAACCTGTTCCGCTTCCCTGGACGGATCGAGAGGTTGCGACGGTCGCGTTGGCAATGGTTCGCGCTGGTGTCGTTGATGATCGTCTTGCGAATGCAGCAGCAGCTCCCCGTGGCGCTGGAGATCATGGCTGCCCTCCAGTTCGTGTCGTTCATGGCCGTGCCGTCGAGGAGCGGCTCGCGAACGGGGAAGCGGAATCCGGCAGCCGTGTAGAGGTCGCGGACTTCGTCCGTCGAGGAGAACACATGTCGAGGAGGAATGGCGATGGCAGCGAATAAGGCCCAGGGAAGGAGCTTCGGAGTCTTCTTGGTCGGCGCAGTGGTCTTCTGCGGCGGGATCGCTTCGAGGTCCACCGGCGCCGGGAAAGTGCTCCTGGTGGCAGGCGTCCTGATCGTGCTCGCAGCGCTGGGCGGGTTCCTCAAGGTCAAGCCGCAGGAGGGGAAGTCGCCCCTTGCGCCCAGCTCCGACTCGATGAAGTGGATCGGCGGCCTCTGCGCCCTCGCCGGTTGGGTGGTCAGCGTGGCTGGCTTGCACCTGGTCGCCAGCACCGGGGGGCGCATCGCGCTCGCACTGATCGGGATCGGAGTCAGCCTTTTCGGAATCCTCTACGTGCTCCCCACGACCTTCAACAAGACCGCCTTCTGGAAGGCGCCGGGCGCGGGCAAGTCCCTCGCGCGGGCCATGCCCACCGATGGCAAGGCGGAGCTCGAGTCCGGGCTGGTCGGAGCCTCTCACGCAATGGAGTCGCTGAGATGAAAACATTCCCTCGAAATGTGCTGAGCGTTTGCCTCTTCGCGATCGCCGCCTTGGCCGCTGGCGCGGCACGGGCGGAGGGCCAGGCGGCACCCGCGGTTCCGGCGCCCCCTGGGACTGCAGAGCTGCGGGAGGCGGCGGCCAAGGCGCCGGCCACCGCGGACCTCCAGAAGGGCGATCCGGGGGGAACCATCACCGGCACGATCGCAGACGTTCCGGCCTCCGACGCAAAGGCCGGGATCACGCTCGCGGACGCGGGCAACCAGATCGGGCAGAACAAGGTGGCGATCAACTTCGTGTGGACGTTGATCTGCGGTTTTCTCGTCATGTTCATGCAGGCAGGGTTCGCGATGGTCGAGTCGGGGCTGACACGCGTCAAGAACGCGAACCACACGTACATGATGAACTTCTTCGTGTACGGCTGCGGCCTGCTCGCCTACTGGCTGATCGGATTCGCCATCCAGATGGGCGGCGCCGCCGGCAACTCGAACCTCGGCGGCCTCAATCCTCTTTCCGCCGAGCACAGCATCACCCTGTTCGGCAAGACCTGGGGAGTCTTCGGGGAGACCGGCTTCTTCCTCGCCGGGAGCGCCTACGACGTCGGCGTCATGGTGATCTTCTTGTTCCAGATGGTTTTCATGGACACCGCGCTCACCATCGTGACCGGAGCCTGCGCCGAGCGGTGGAAGTTCGTCACCTTCTCGGTCACCTCCGTGATCATGGGCGCGCTGACGTACCCCCTCTTCGCCAACTGGGCCTGGGGCGGCGGGTGGCTCTCGCAGCTCGGAACCAACCTGGGATTGGGCAAGGGCTATTGCGACTTCGCCGGCTCCGGCGTCGTGCACGCGGTCGGCGGGCTCACCGCGCTCGCGGTCTGCCTGATCGTCGGTCCACGCATCGGAAAGTTCAACCGCGACGGCTCGGCCAACCCGATCATCGGACACGACATCTCGGCGGTTCTCATCGGTTGCTTCATCCTGGCGTTCGGCTGGTTCGGCTTCAATCCGGGCAGCACGCTCGGCGCGTCCGCCAACGGCAACTTGCGCATCGGAACGATCGCTGTGGCCACGATGCTGGCAGGCTGCACCGGAACCTTCGGCTCGATCCTCTACATGTGGATCACCAAGGGGAAGCCGGACGCCTCCATGTCGGGAAACGGCCTCCTGGCGGGCCTGGTCGCCATCACCGCGCCAAGCGGATTCGTCAGCGCGCCCAGCGCGGCGATCATCGGCCTGATCGCCGGCGTTCTGGTCTGCGTGAGCGTCTCGTTCATCGAGAACGTGCTCAAGGTGGACGATCCGGTGGGCGCCATCTCGGTCCACGGCACGAACGGCTTGTGGGGCGTGCTGTCGGTCGGGCTCTTCGCCGACGGCACGAGCAACTACGGCGGGAGCTGGAACGGCATCAACGGCTCCGTGACCGGATTGTTCTATGGGGACGCAAGCCAGCTCGCGGCGCAACTCGTGGGCATCTCGACCCTGCTCGGCGTCGTGTTCACGCTGAGCTTCGCGATCAACATGGTGCTCGAATACTTCATCGGGCATCGCGTGTCGGCCGAAACGGAGCTGAACGGGCTCGACATTCCGGAGATGGGTCAGCTCGGATATCCAGAGTTCGTCTTCCGCCCCGAACCGGCCTTCGCCGCAGCAGCTTGAACCGTGGGAGGGGATGGCGAGGGCATGGGGCGCCATCCCTTTCCGCTCACGATGAATCTTACTTCAGCGAGGCAGAACTCGATGATTCCCGAGCGACGACAGGACGCGGACGTTCCCTTGGTCGAGGCAGATCGGGGCATGCTCGAAAACGCGGCGAACCACTCGCCGCTGGCACCGCTCGGCGACGGAACGCGTCATCTCCTGCTCAGGATGTTCGCTGACCCGTACGTGCTCGAGAGGCCGGAACGCTCCGAGCTGATCGACGGCCTTCGCGAGGCGGTCTCGAGGCACCCGCGCGCTTCGGAACTGCGCGTCCTGTTCGGGATGGCCCTGTGCGTGGACCTCGAAGTCCAGGAGGCGATCGAGCAGCTCCGCGAGGCCGTCCGGATCGCTCCGGACTGCTTCGTTGCTCAGCTCAAGATGGGCGAGCTGTGGATGCGTCTTCGCGTGTGCCGCAAAGCGGAAGAGCACACGCACAAGGCCGCTCGACTCGCGCAGAACCCCGTCCAGGCGGAGCTGGCCCGCAAGCAAGGGGCAGCGATCCGGACGATGTTGCGTCAGGGCGTGGAGCGGGGTGGTCATCGAGGCCCGTTTGCCCTGCTGAGCCGCTTGCGCCGCGTCTGGCGCCGGGACCGCGAAGAAACCCTGGCACTCGCCGACGGGTAGACGACGATGAGCCTGACGGCGTCCGCCGGCGCGGCCACGCCGCAGCTCGGGCACCTCTTCCCTGTGTGGAGCGTCGCACCGTTCGTGCTGATGCTCATCGCCGTGGCAGTCCTGCCGCTCCTGGCGGCGCGGTTCTGGGAGCACAACCGGAACAAGGCGATGGTGAGCGCGGTGTTGGGGGCGCCCGTCGCCATCTGGACCGCCACGCTGGACGAGCGCGCCCTGCTGCATGCGGCCAACGAGTACGTCGCTTTCATTCTCCTGCTCGGAGGGCTGTTCGTCATCTCCGGAGGCATCGTCGTCCGTGGAACGCTAGCGGGGACCCCCGGCCTGAACGCGATCCTGCTCGGAGTCGGTGCGATCCTGGCTTCCGCGATCGGAACCACCGGCGCCTCGATGCTGCTGATCCGGCCGTTGCTCCGGGCAAATTCGCTCCGGAACCGCAAGGCCCACGTGTTCGTCTTCTTCATCTTCATGGTGGCGAACGGCGGGGGCTTGTTGACGCCCATGGGCGATCCGCCGCTCTTCCTCGGGTTCCTGCGCGGAGTGCCCTTCACCTGGAGCTTGCGCCTGTGGCCGGTCTGGCTGCTCGCGAACGGCGTTCTCCTGATCCTCTTCTACGTCGTCGATTCGACCATCTTCCGCCGCGAGGACCTGGAGCGGCCTGACGATCTCGACGAGATCGCGGTCGCGCACCGCGTGCCCCTCACCATCGCCGGCAAGCGCAACTTCTTGTATCTCGGCGGGATCATGGCAGTGCTGCTGGTCGCGGGAACGATGGCTCTGCCCGCGCCGGTCCAGAACGCAGGCATCCTGGCCATGGCCGCCCTTTCCCTGCTCACGACGCCCAAGGAGCTGCGGCCGGAAAACGGCTTCAGCTGGTCCCCGATCGTCGAAGTCGCGGCGCTCTTCGCCGGCATCTTCGCGACGATGATCCCGGCGCTCGCGATCCTCAACGCCCGCGGAGCGGAGCTCCGCCTCCAGGAACCCTGGCACTATTTCTGGGCCAGCGGCGCCCTTTCGTCGTTCCTCGACAATGCGCCGACCTACTTGACCTTCGCATCCGCTGCGAGCGGCGCGCTGGGCACCAGCGCGAACGATCTTGGCCAGCTCGTCCTCACCGACCGCGGGGCAGCGCTTCTCGCCGCAATCTCGATGGGCTCCGTACTGATGGGCGCGAACACCTACATCGGCAACGGTCCCAACTTCATGGTGAAGGCGATCGCGGAGCAAGGCGGCGTGCGGATGCCCGGGTTCTTCGAGTACATGGCGTACAGCAGCGCCATCCTCATCCCGCTGTTCCTCGCCATGACCTGGGTCTTCCTGGCGTAGCCAGCTGAGGCATACGCGCAGACCCGTCCGGCTGTCGTCACCACCGCGATTTGCTGCAGCACGGGCACGTCGTCCTGCCAGGGTCCAGACTATCCAACCTTCGTCGGAGCGAAGACCTCCGTCCTGCTCGAAACCCCTTGCGCTGCGAGCACACGAGGGTGAATCAGGGGCCGGTCGTGGAATGACCTTCCGAGAAGTTGGAGACCGATGAGCGACTTCAATTCGCTGATGATCTTCGCCGCGGTGGTGAAGGCGAAAAGCTTCTCCGAAGCCGCGCGCCGATTGAAGATGCCGCTCGCGAGCGTCAGCCGGCGCGTTGCCGACCTCGAGGCCGAGTTGGGAGTACGGCTTCTCGAGCGTTCGACTCGCAGCATGCGCCTGACTGAGGTTGGGGCCGAGGTCCTCGAGTACGCCGACCGGAGCCTCGAGATCTCCGAGGCAGTAGACAGTATCGTCTCCAACCACAAGGCGACTGTGTCGGGAGTGCTGCGGCTTTCGGCGCCGCCGAACGTTTCCGAGTCGCTGCTCACCCCGCTGCTGTGCGCCTTCCACGCATCCCATCCCAACGTCCGCGTCCAGGCGCTCATCACCGAAAGATACGTCGACCACATCGCGGACGGTGTCGACCTCGCCTTTAGATTCGGCGCGCTGAAGGACGCCTCGCTCGTTGCCCGCCGGCTTCTCACTTATCGGCACCGGTTGGTCGCAAGTCCCGAGTACTTGAAGAAAGTCACGCTGCCCAAGAAACCCAGCGATCTACTTTCTCACCCGATGATTACCTTCTCCTATTGGAAGCCGGAGACGTCATTCACGTTCGTGCACGCGAACGGAGCGAGGGAGACGGTCACCTTCGTTCCCCACCTGTCGATGAACGACTTTGCGGGCCTCACGCCCGCGCTCCTGGCGGGCCAGGGCATCGGCGATCTGCCACCGATCGTGCAGCCCGAGCTCGTGCGCGAAGGGCGGTTGGTCGAAGTGATGCCCGACTGGCACTTCCCTACCTTCGATCTCTCCCTGGTTCACCTGAGCAACCGGCTCGTTCCCCGACCGGTGCGTGTCTTCAAGGAATTTGCGGTGCAGATGGCGCCCAAGATGTTCCCTGATCTGCCGACCTGAGGATCGCCTCGCCAGTCATCGCGACCGATTATCCAAACGGCGGGAAAGCGATTCTCAATCTGTCGGGCTTTTGCGGCCGATCCGGGCGCTATCATGCATTCCCGGGATCGCAGACTTGAGATCTTCAGCCTGCAGCGCCGCACGGACCGCCGCACCAAGGAGCGCTCATGGAAACCGCAATCATCGGACTGGGAAACATCGGTAAACAGGTCGCCCTCAACCTGATTGCGGGCGGCCAGGACGTCATCGTCGCCGACCGCGGACCCGCGAAGGCAACCGACTTCGCCAAGGCCTCGGAGGGCAAGGCACGAGCCGCGTCGGTGGCGGCGGCCATCGAGGCAGCTGACATCATCGTGTTCGCCGTCTACTTCAACGCGATCAAGGACCTCATCGGCGAATACCGCGGCAAACTCGCGGGCAAGATCGTGGTCGATCCTTCCAACCCGATCGCGCCGGACGGATCGGGCGGCTTCAAGAAAATCATTCCCAAGGACCAGTCTTCGGGGCAGCTGCTCGCGAAACTCATGCCTCCGGGAGCGAAGCTCGTCAAAGCCTTCGGGTCGCTCGCGGCGGCGTCCCTCAAGACGGGTGCGCGTCGCGTCCCCGAGCCCAACGTACTGTTCTATGCGAGTGACGACCGGGAGGCCGGTAATGCGGTGGCGGATCTCATCAGGGTGAGCGGCTTCGCCCCCCTGCGCGTCGGCGGCATCGACCAATCGATCCGCATCGAAGTCTTCGGAGACCTTCACGAGTTCGGGAAGCTCGGCAAGCCCGTGACGGCGAGAGAAGCCAGCGCCCTCGTGTGAGCGGCCGCTGAGGAGGCGAAACGGCGAGACGAGCTCAAGGACGCGAAGGCGAGACCTCAGCCGAGCGATGGCTTCACGTCCGACGTCCCGAGTGCCGGCTCCGACGAGCGGCTCAGGCACCGTGAGCGGTCTGATGGCGAATCATACAGTCTCGTCCGGCATCGGAAACAGGATGCTCCGCTTCGGCCAGCAATTCGACGATGCGCTGCAGGCAGATACGGTGCGACGGCAGCGGCCGATCGGTTTCCTCCTGATGGCCGGCTTCGCGCTCCTGCAGCTTGCTAGCGAGTACCTCGGCGTTCGTGATGCCGGGCGCGTCGCCTGCAAAGGACTCGCTCTGCTGGTCGGGCTGCCCCTCATGATCGGATGCTCGTTTGCGCTGTTCCGCTACGCTTCGCGGCGTTCCCTTGGCATGCTTGCGCCGCTCGCCGCGGGACTCGTCGCATCGGGCGTGCTGTTCTCCGCGCTGCTCATCGCTGCACGCGCCGTGGTCTTTTCACTCCTTCCCAAGACGCCAGGCATGTTTCGATACGGTGACGGAGACCTGCTGCGAGTCGGCTTCATGACTGGCATGACCTACTTCGCTCTGTGGGCATTGGTCTTCGTGTTGCCTGCGGTCGTCGAATACGCGTCCACTCGCCGACTCGAGGCGGAGAAGCTCCGCACCCTGGCGGAGCTCGCGCAACTGCGCTCGCACCTCGAGCCGCACTTCCTGCTCAACACGCTCAATGCGGTCTCGGGCCTGGTCACCGAAGATCCTCGCCAGGCGCGACGATTGCTCGGAAACCTCGGCGACCTGCTGCGCGATTCGATGCGTCCTGACACCGAGATGGAGACGATCGACGAACAAATCGAATGGCTGCGCCGGTACGCGCAAATTCTCGAGACGCGCCACGCCGGCCAGCTCGCGTTCCGCTGGGACATCGGCGATGGAACGCCGCGCGCTCTCCTACCGCGCCTGCTTCTCCAGCCGCTCGTCGAGAACGCAGTCAAGCACGGAGCGCTCAAGCGCGACTCTGGTGGTGAAATCACCGTGCGAACGCACGTCGCGGGATCGCGGCTGGTCTGCACCGTCGAGGACAACGGGCCCGGTGTTTCCAAGGCGCCCACGCGTCCGGGAGCTTTCGGGGTCCACTCCGTGCAACGCAGGCTGGCGCTTCGCTACGCGGAGACGGGCAGCCTTCGTGTCGAGTCGACGAACGCCGGGACGCGGTGGACCGTCGAGGTGCCGGTCGAGATGGCGCCGTGAGCGAGGCCGTTCTCAAGGCTCTGGTGCTCGAAGACGAATGGCCGGCGCGCAATTACCTGGTCGAACTGATCGAGGCCACGCGCGTCGCCGCTGTCGTCGGAGCCGTCGCGACGGTCGAAGAGGCACGAGAGGCGATCGCTGGCTCGGACATCGACGTAGTCTTCGTCGACGTCCAGCTGACCGCGAGCGGTAGCGCGCAGAGCGGACTCGATCTGGTTCGCTCGATCGCCAAGGAACCCTCAGCTCCGATGTTCGTGCTCGCAACCGCTTCCCCCGAGCATGGACCCGAGGCCTTCGATCTCGGCGTCGTCGACTACATTCTCAAGCCGTTCACCGACGAGCGGGTCGAGCAGTGCCTGCGTCGACTCCTGGCCCGCCGCGCCTCCCGATCGCGGGGTCCGCGGCGCGTCGTCGCCCGGCGGAAGAAGAGCCTCGTCTTCCTCGATCCGGAGACCATCTGGGCATTCGAAGCGTCGGACCGCTTGACGTTCGTGCACTGCCCCGAGGGGAGATTCGACATCGACTTGTCGTTGGCCGCGATCGAGTCGTCGTTCGGCCGCAAGCTGTTCCGCGTACATCGCAACTGGCTAGTCAACCTGAATTGCGTCAAGGAGCTGGACCGCGACGTGGGAGGAGCGAGCGTGACGGTCGGCATCGATTCCGGGTCCGACGGCCACGGCATGCAGGTGCCTGTTTCGCAGGACCGCTCGAAGCCACTCCGCGACGCGCTCTTGGAAAACGCAACGGGGCTACGCCGCTTCTGAAGGGCATCGAGGACGCGCGGATTGGCGCGGAGCCTCGCTTGCGCGCCTGCCGCCGTCACAGGCCACGGCGGCAGGCAGCAGCGATCACTGCTAGATCGTCTGGATCGCGTCGTTCGCGAAAGCGCGAGTCGCCTGCATTTCTGCCGCGACGCCGGTGCCCGGCTCACCGAGGTTGGGATCCGGCGCGACCGCGAGCTGCGGGCTGTCCTTGGACGTGGGCTTGATCAGCGCCTCTTGCTCACTCGTCGATGGACCGATGTTCGGGTCGGCCGCAACGGCGAGTTGCGGGCTGTCCGGCGAGGTGGGTGTGATTCGCGCCTCTTCGCCGCTCGTCGTAGGAGCGAGGTTCGGATCGGGCGCAACCGCCTGGGCGTGCGCCGCAACGGCGGATCCAAGGATTCCTGCCACAACCAAGGTCAACAGATTCGTCTTCATTGCGGTCTCCTTTCCTGCAACGTTTTCGCGTTCATTCGCGATGCAGGTTGGAGGAGCGACGGCCTTGGGCGATCCCGCGGATCCGACGAGAGCCGACTTACTGTCGACGAGCGCCGTCAACGGCGCCGTGAACCCCGCTGCCTTGGGCCGCCGTCATTTCGCCGGTGGCTGCGGAAGCTGTACTTGCACCACCGCCCCCGGCGTTGCAGGCGTACCTGTGACGATGACGAGATAACGGCGCGGCGAGGGACCGACGCCTTCGACGAATTGGCGGATTGGCCCGACGGCATCGACCACGGATGCGCCGGCAGGATTCGTCATGAAACCCGCGAGCAATTCCAGCGGCCCGCCACCGTCCGCATTGGCGGAGAGAGCGAGCACGTACGGCTTCTTCGGTTCTAGACCGGTGACCGCGGCTTGCAACACCTGCGTCAGCCCCTGATCGAACAGAGAAACCCGCGTCGCGGGCGTTCCGCCCAACGGTCCCAGTACGAATCGCGCGACATTCGCGGCGGTGCCCAGCGGCTCGAGATGATCGGTTCCCGGGCCCTCCGGCACCGCGTTCGGAACGTAGACGAGCGCCTGCGCGGCCTGTCCGATCGGGATGGTGGCCACGATCTTGTTCTCGAGCGTGTCGATCGCCGTGACGCTGTCCCCGTTCTCGATGCCGACGTAGATCCGGGTGCCATCGCCGGAAGGCCAGATTCCGTGGGGCAGCTCGCCGACGGCGATCCGGGCGACCTGCTCGAAATCATCGGTGCGGAAAGCGAGCACTTCGTTTCGTCCGCCGATGGTGACGTAGGCGAAACGGCCGCGCGCATTGCGCACGATGTTCACGTGGTTGGTGATCGGTCCCGTGTCGAGCACCTTGAGAACCTGGAATGGTGGCTTGGCGGCGAACACCATCACCTTGCCGACGTCCTTGAGGGTGAGCCAGACCTGATCTCCCTCGGGAGTGGCAGCGATGTTGGGACAAAAAGGAGACTCTTGCTTCACCTTGCCGGCGATCTTGTGATCCGCGACCGAAATGACGGTCGTCTCCGGCGTGAAGCTCGAGCACACGTACCCGTATTTGCCGTCCGGTGAGAAGATCGTCATGCCGGGACCGTTCGCCATCTTGATGCGCGACTTCTCCCGATAGGTCTTCCCGTCGAGAACCGCGACGTAGTCTTCCCCGCGGACGGTGACCCAGACCTCCTTTCCGTCGGGCGTGAAGAATGCTTCGTGTGGCGACCTACCAACGTAAGTGACGTGCTTCACGGCGTTGCTGGCCGTATCGATGAACGTCGCTGAATTCGAGCCAATCGAGACCACCACAAGCGTGCGGTGGTCAGGCGAAAAGCCCAGCCCGTGGACGAGCAACTGGCCGCGGTAGAGCGGCGACAGGTTCGCCGGCTGCGTATCGCCGAGGCGGATCACTCCCAGCAATTTGTTCGACGCTGGATCAACTACCGATATGGTGTTGGAAAACTGCTCCGCGGCATAGACGCGGTCGCGCGAGCTGATCGGGATGTCCGGCGCGGCGGCTGTGCCAGGCACCTGGCCCGCGAGCGCCTGTCCAGCGACGACGGTCGCGGCGAACAACGCTCCAAACGCACGGTTCATCTCAACGCACCTTGGTCGCGTCAGATTCGACCTGCGTCGGAGCAGGTCTCCCAGGGGGCAGAGCATCGCCGAGAGCGAGATGCATCACTGCAATCTCCTGCTGCTGCTCCACGATGATCTCCTGCGCGAGCCGCTTCAGCCGCACGTCCTTCCCGTACTTCAGCTCCGCGACGGCCATGTCGATCGCACCTTGATGGTGCGGGATCATCATGCGCGCGAAATCGCGATCGGCGTCACCCGTGAAGACGACGTGCATGGCGGCGTGCATTCGCGCGACCGATTCCGTCATCATGGTCTCGAATCCGCCCTTGCTCTGCGGCGAGTCGTGTACGTGCTGGCCGGCACCGACCAAAGGTCGTGCTGGTGCGACCACCATGATTGCTCCTGCGGCTGTCACGAGTAGCATCGAGCGGGCCATCGCCATGAAGGAGCCCTCCCCATCTCAATCCTTCGAAGCCAGGTTGCCCGGCAGGCTCGCGTAGTCGATCCGGGTGAAATCAAGCCGGATCGATCAGGCGCCTTGCCATTTTTCATCCTAAGGAGCAGTCGCCTCGCTCGCCATGTCTTCCGCGAGCGAGCAGCCCTGCCTCTTCAATCGCGCGACGTGTCGACCCCAGCCATCTGCCGGGATGTGTCTTCGCCTGCAGCGCTCGTTCGCGTGGGCGAGATCGGCGGGCCGGTGGTGGGCAGGCCCAGGTACTCCAGGATCACTTTCACCACCTTCTTCTCGGTGATGAAGGCGAGCACGACCCCGCACGGGGCACGATCTCGCTGCGCCATGCTGATGCCGGACCGAAACACGCCGTGATAGCGGACCAGGTGCGAACGAGGCGGCGGCGCCAGCGCTGCCAGCCTGCGCAGCAACTCGGGAGGATGAGGACAAGCACCTCGCCGCGCCCGCTGGTGGGGGCTTGAGACGGTAGGCGAGCCGGCCGTCGGGGAGCCGCGAGAGCGGTTCCTGCGCTAGCGGCGGGCGGTCGCCATAGCCGCACAGGTGGGCGAGGCCCAAAAAGTGTCTGAGACCGCCGCGCTGGATGGCGCGCCTGGAGGGAGTCGAACCCCCGGCCCGCGGCTTCGAAGGCCGCTGCTCTATCCAGCTGAGCTACAGGCGCGTCGGGGCCATACTACCCCCGTCTCCGGCCGGCAGTCGGGGGGACCCGTTCGCCTTGACGCGCCCAAATCCCTGATCTAGAAGCCTGCGCTCCCGGGGCGTCCCGTCCCGGGAAAGCGGGTGAGCGACGATCGAGGAGAGGTGGCCGAGAGGCTGAAGGCGCTGGTTTGCTAAACCAGTATACGGCCCAAAGCTGTATCGAGGGTTCGAATCCCTCCCTCTCCGCCAGCACCAGGGGCCCTTAGCTCAGTTGGATAGAGCGTCGGACTACGAATCCGAAGGCCGCAGGTTCGAATCCTGCAGGGCCCGCCACCTCCGCCGCGTTGCCGCGGGCCCTTCGCCGTGCTAAGCAGCCCGCCCGCTCTTTGGAAACCGAGATGGATGCGACCTGGATGGCGGAAGCGCTCGCCGAGGCGCGCAAGGCCGCTGCCGAGGGCGAGGTCCCGATCGGCGCCGTGGTGGTCTACGAAGGACGCGTGATCGGGCGGGGTCGGAACGCGCGCGAGACCCTGCGCGACCCGACGGCGCACGCGGAGGTGCTCGCCCTGCAGGAGGCGGCGCGCTCGCTCGGCCGCTGGAGGCTGACGGGAGCCACGGTCTACGCGACCTTGGAGCCCTGCCCAATGTGCGCAGGGGCGCTGGTGAATGCGCGCGTCGATCGGCTCGTCTACGCGGTTCCCGATCCCAAAGCCGGAGCGGCGGGGACCTTGTTCGACGTCCCGCGCGACGCGCGGCTCAACCACCGCGTCGAAGTATCGAGCGGGGTGCTGGCGGCGGAATGCGGCGAGTTGCTCAGCTCGTTCTTCCGCTCCAGGCGGGGGAAGTAGATGTGCAGCGGGGCGGCTCGCCCCGATGAGATCGGAGAGGTGGCCGAGCGGCCGAAGGCGCACGCTTGGAAAGCGTGTATACGGCAACGTATCGTGGGTTCGAATCCCACCCTCTCCGCCAGACCCGCTTGACTGCGCGTAGCTACAACGCTACGAGCCGTCGAGCGAGAGACAGAGGCGGCCCCGCGGCCGCCCCGCTGAAATGGAGAGCTGGCCGAGCGGCTGAAGGCACCTGATTCGAAATCAGGAGTACCCGCAAG
>Ga0126375_10000231_pt1 | contig 13680 bp, 11 predicted proteins | sample PanSoiMetPlot_14_FD_109577 | JGI IMG/M metagenome (GOLD analysis project Ga0126375, IMG submission 109577) | Tropical forest soil microbial communities from Panama - MetaG Plot_14 | ecosystem: Environmental > Terrestrial > Soil > Tropical forest | place: Panama | collected 2016-02-17 | reverse complement strand
GTCCAATGTGACGGCGCTTGAGCCGCACCGCGCGAGGGCGCGATATAGCAACAAACGAAAATGCTAATCGAATCCACGGCAAAGGCCGGAGAAAATCTTTTGAGACGTCCGACTGGCCCACGAATTCGCGTTCAACGAAGCGTTCGCTGACAAAGGGAGACCCATATCCGAGACCCAACCACTTTCGACCTTTCCTTAAAGCCCGCTCGGCAATGCAAGCGTCGAATGCAGTGCGGATGAGACCAGGTAACTGGCTTGGTGTCTGCAGGATGGACCGCATCACCCCGAGAACATCCACGGTGCCATTCGGGTGCAGTGCCAGAGCCGTGGCGGCAGGAAGTGTTCTATGGGCGGAATCGATAATGACGCGGCAACAGGCGAATGGAATGTCATGCAGGGCGGCAATTTCCGCCGCAATGTGTGATTCCATATCGACGGCGGCAGCGCCTGTCGTTCTATAAAGATGCGACTTGTGTGAAGAGTTCACCACCAACTCATCCGAACCGACAATGTCCGCGAGAACCGCCCCTGGAAGCCGTCTAAATAGTTCCTGCGTCCACTTCGAATCTGTCGCGATAGCGTTATTGCCATTTCTAACCGCAGATGCGACGACCCAGTCGCCCGCTACGAGGTCCGGGTCTAGCCCGCCGGCAATTCCAAAACTGATGATACCCAAAACTCCAGGCACGATTGCTGAGCTCAAAGCGGAGCCTAGGCGGGAGCTTGGGCAGCAAACAACGGTTACCCCATGACCGCGCGCTATGAAGGCCTCTCGCGCCAGCGAGGTGACGGCAATGATGCTCCATTGTGTTGGCATCCCGCCCCCTGACGGTCACTCCAACGGCGATTCATAATCCATCCTGAAATTAGAGGAAATTCAAGTATCCAGCTGCGCGGAATCACGGAGTTTACATGGCAAGATACCCATGCTTTTTCGCATCCACCAAAGCCGAGCGGGAGCTGCTAGACCGTCTGCGGCCTTACTCCGCGGCCTCATATTGAGGGAATTGAAGACGCGGTACAATGCTGACGATGATCGCCGCGAGACCCCCGCTCAGCCACCAGGGCTTCGACCAAACGTTCGGCTGCGATCTTCCTACCCGCCTATACCCTCATCTTCGCGCAATCGAGAGGATTCGTCCGCCACTCCTTCGGTTGTAAGGCAATGGTTGCCACACCGCTGATATTACAACCCGTTCGACCCCACTCTACGGCAACCTCCATGAGATTGCGGATGCCTTCGACGTTAGTGGCAAAATCTCGCATGGATCGCGAGCCCATTGACGGTATTCGAAAAATCCTGACCCAAATTGGCGATGTGGGCGCGAGCACTGATGCCACGAACGAGTGTTCTCCGTGCCGCGATTTCAAACCACGCCAGCGCATCAGGAAATCTACATCAAACGCTCAAAATTTAGCCCCCAAGCAGTTTCTGCGTTCGCTCGCGTAACCTCTTGATCAGAGCATCCGCACCGCCGGAGGCGAGGATCGAAGAAAACTCGTCGCGCCGCGTCGCCAGATCGCTTATGGCGCCGTTGAGATAGACATCGATCACGCGCCCGCCACGAACCAGGTAATTGATCGTCACGGTCCGGCCACCCGGCTGCAAGAGCTTTGTTTTGACAATTTCGCCGCCACCCCGTGACTCCGGCACTGCCTTCGGATCGACGACAAAACTTTCCCCGGAATAATCGCTTACCTGGCTGGCGTAATCCGCGATGATGAATTGGGCGAAAGCTTCCCGCACAGCGCTTTGCTGGCCTGCCGAGAAGGTCGACCATGCCGGGCCCACTGCGAGCCGCGTCATCGTCGCAAGATCGAAAGCGGACGTAATAGCAGGCGTGAACCGCCTGTCGCGCTCGCGAACACTCAAGCGGCCGGCTTGTTGAATCGTCGGCATCAGCTGCCGATAGTAGGACTCGATGTGCGTCACGGCCGGGCTCGATGATTGGGCCTGCAATGGCATCGCGCCGAATAGGACGACGGCTACCCCCAAAATCGGGATCGACAGGCTCAAGCGGGGGTTGAAACCGTTCATGTAATTGTTCCACTCATTCAGATTGCAGATGAAACGCCTGCGTGGCTGCCGATGCCATGGGAAGTTTGTATCGCAGAACCTTTTTTAGAGTGAATTGGGGTCGCGTCAAGTAGAGAAGGTGCGCGACAGTTTGAAATGAATATGCTTTTTTCGCAAATCCCATGAGCAAGAATCTCAAACGATTGACGATCGACGCGGTTACACAGGCCGTGCAGCTGTCGACCCGCTATTCATGGCCCGTCATTCTCGCGTTCCTGCTCGTTGCCCTAGTTTCGGCCGGCTACTTCGCGCAGCATTTCGCCATCACGACCGATAGCAACAAGCTTCTGTCGAGTTCATTGCCATGGCGCCAACAAGAGATCGCGCTTGATCGGGCATTTCCTTGGCGAGTCGACCAGATCATAGCCGTCATCGATGCGGCAACTCCTGAAGCTGCAGAGGAGGCTGCTGAAGCGCTAGTCAATGATCTTTCACATCGCTCGGAGGTTATCCGCACCGTGACGCGTCCTGACGGCGGCGAGTTCTTCGCCCGGAATGGCATTCTCTTTCTCACGCTCGACGAGGTTCGCCGCGATGCAGCCGATTTGATCGCTGCTCAGCCGTTTCTTGGCACCCTTGCGGCAGATCCTTCGCTCCGCGGGGTCCTTCGCACGTTGTCCCAGTCGATCGAGGGAGTGCGCTTAGGGAAGACGAAACTAGAGGATCTAAGGCCGGCGCTCACCGCCATAGCCGATGCCTTGGAACTTCTCTCGAATGGAAAGCATCCTGCCTTCTCCTGGCGCAGGTTAATAACGGGGCGCGCGCCGGAGCCCTCAGAACTTCGTCGCTTCGTGAACATTCAACCCGTCTTGGACTTCGAGGACCTGCAGCCCGGACGCAAATCGACCGAGACCATCCGCGAGACGGTCTCCAAACTCGGACTGACACCTGAGAAAGGCGTAAAGGTGCGCCTCACCGGATCGGTCGCTCTTGCAGACGAAGAGTTCGCCACGATCGCCGATGGCGCTGTCCTGAACAGCATCATTACAGCCCTCCTGGTGGCGTTGGTATTGTGGCTTGCGCTAAAGAAGGCCCGCATCATCCTGGCCGTGTTGGTCAGTCTCGTAATCGGACTCCTCGCCACGGCAGCCATCGGCCACTGGATGGTGGGAGCTCTGAACCTGATCTCCGTCGCCTTTGCCGTGCTCTTTGTCGGGCTCGGCGTTGATTTCGGCATTCAGTTCAGCGTCCGTTACCGCGCCGAGCGGTACGAATCGCTTGATCTCCAAGACGCCCTTCTGGCCACAGCGCGCGGAGTGGCGGGACCGCTTTTGCTCGCGGCCGCATCGATCGCTGCGGCGTTCTATTCATTCCTGCCGACCGCATATGTGGGCTTGTCCGAGCTCGGGCTGATCGCCGGAACTGGCATGATTATCGCGTTCGCAACGACCGTAACCTTGCTGCCGGCGTTGCTTGCCGTCGTTAAGCCGTCCGGTGAGCCAGCTGCGATCGGTTATGCCGCGCTTGCGCCCCTCGATCGCTTTCTCGAAGACCGGCGCAAATGGGTTGTTGGCGCAACACTGGCAGCTACAATTGTCGGCATGCCGCTGCTCGCGGATTTGCGCTTCGACTTCAATCCACTTGATCTGCGAGCCCAGGATACTGAGTCGGTCTCGACGCTGCTTGACCTGATGGCGGATCCTGACACAAGCCCGAATACGATTGACATCCTTGAAAGGAATATCGCGCGCGCCTCCGCCGTCGCGGAACAATTGCGCCAGTTGCCGGAGGTAGCGCAGGTTGTGACCCTGCAAAGTTTCCTTCCCAAGGACGAGGATGCCAAGCTTGCTATCATCGATGATGCTAGTTTTTTTCTACGGAATACCCTCAATCCTGATCAGATCGAGCCTCGGCCGACGCCAACCGAGACTTTGGCGGCAATCGACGAAACGGTCCACGACTTGTTAAGGGCCGCAGATGACCCCGATACCAGTTCCGCTGCGACCCAGGCACGCCGGCTTGCAACCCTGCTGGCAGCATTGGCCAAGCGGCCAGCAGCGGATCGCCTTGAAGCAGAGCGCGTCCTCGTTACGCCTCTGATAACGACTCTCCGCCAGGTGAGAGACCTGCTGGCTGCCGAACACATAACGATCGAATCTCTTCCCCTCTCTTTGATAAGGCGCTGGGTTTCAGCCGACGGGCTGAACAGGATTGAGGTGACGCCGAGCGGCGATGGCAATGACAATGAGACTTTGCGGCGCTTCGTCACGGCAGTTCGGAACGTTGCACCCGACGCCGCCGGAAAGCCTGTCTTCATTATCGAGGCGGCGGCAACCATTGTTAGGGCGTTCCTTCAGGCAGGCATCTGGTCGGTCGCGTCGATTACGCTCATCCTGTTCGTCGTGTTGCGCCGCTGGACCGATGTCGGGCTGACGATAGTGCCTCTACTTGTCGCCATCGTCGTCACGCTGGAGATCTGTGTGGTGATCGGAGTCCAGTTGAATTTCGCAAATATCATCGCGCTGCCGCTTCTTCTTGGTGTCGGCGTCGCCTTCAAGATCTACTACATCATGGCGTGGCGCTCCGGGGCCACGAACTTCCTTCAATCGAGTTTAACGCGTGCCGTCTTGTTTAGCGCGTGCACCACGGCCATTGCTTTCGGTAGTCTGTGGTTTTCCCACCACCCAGGCACATCGAGCATGGGCAAACTGATGGCGGTGTCGCTTCTGACTACACTCGCGGCGGCCGTCCTCTTTCAGCCCGCTCTCCTGGCTACGCAAAACAAGGCCAAATCTCGAAAATGACGCCGCAAAAGTGCGAATTTGCAAAGCAAAAGTGGTGATTGTGGCAATTATGTAACAGTTATGCGGGGGCTGCTCTGCTAGTTTGCGTCAGGGATTGATCTGACCGGCGCGCCGCGCCGGAAGTTATTGCATTACTCAATTCCGACAAGGCCTCGCGCTTGCCCGGGGAATGCAAGAGGGACGAAACGGCAAATGCGTCTTGGTCAAGCTTGGATCCGATGGATGATCGCGTGCGTCTTGCCCGTCCTTGTGGGCGCGTGCGCGGCGACGCCGCGGGACGCATCGTTACCGATCCAAGACCCCAACGAAGAAGCAAATCGCCAAGTCTTGGCGATGAATCAGCAAATGTTGCGCCCAGTCGCGCAGGTCGTCCAGGCAGTGGTACCGCGCCCTGTGCACGATCGTTTGCACGATTTCAATTCGAATCTGAAAGAGCCGCGGATCTTCGTGAATAATCTGCTCCAGGCCCGCTTCGACGCAGCCAGTAAAACGGCAGCACGTTTTGCCATGAATACGACATTCGGACTCGGCGGCCTTGTTGATCTTGCAGCCCGAGAAGGGATCGCCCAGCAGAGCGGAGATTTCGGCCAGACGCTATTCGCCTGGGGTGTCAGCGAAGGCCCTTATATGGTTCGACCCTATTGGGGTCCTACCACCACGCGCGATGCGGTTGGCGATGTCGTCGATCGCTTTGGCGATCCGGTCGGCTTGCTGTTTGGAACACAGTTGGGTATCGCCATTACCACCGCAAGCCTGGACACCGTTGTCAAGCTTGGCCAATTGAAGCAAGCCGAAGACGCGTCGATCGACTTCTACAGTTTCCTGCGTTCGAGCTATTACCAGACGCGCCGGACGGAGTTGCGAGAAGCGATCGGGCTGGAAAACGTCATCGATTCGCCGGCCACCGCAATAGATGAGACCGAGAAGCCCGATTTGCCGAAGAACACGTCGGCTAGTTTGCCTAATGCTCGTTCCGGCGCAGCAAATAGTGCCCTTCGACCCAATACCAAACAAACAGGCCCGGCAGACCGAGAGCCAATTCGCGCACTCGCTTTGACAACGAGATAGCCAGTCCTATCTCCGCCGGCAGTCCGAACAACGCCCCGAATAAGACGAGCCCGCCCTCTTGAACGCCCAGAGCTCCGGGCACCATGAATGCTGCCGCGCGGACACCGGAGCAAAGGCTTTCGAGAATAAATGCATCGATCATGCTGAGTGGCTGACCCAAGCACAGAGTCACCAGCCAGATGTCGCCCGCGCCTGCAGCCCAGCCAACAAGGCGCAACACGTTCGCGCGCCAGAAGGCTGACCCGCTGCGATAGGCCAGCACGACAGCTTCGTCCATTGCTGATGCGCTGCCCACAAAACGGGAAAGCCATTTCCCGGACAATAAGCCGCGAGCCAGCTTGGCAGATTTCGCAAACATATTCTTATGTTGAAAAAGAACAAATGCCGCTACCGCTACGACAAGCATCCCGACGCCGACCAACAATCCCCATACAACCTTAAGCGCGGCATGTTCGGTCGGCTGTACTGCCAGCAACGTGACTCCGGCTACGACAAAAACTAGCTGGGTGATCACGCCCACGGTTGTGTCCACGACCATGCTAGCCGCGGCTTGCGTGCCAGGCACGCCTCGCAGATTAGCCAAGCGCGCGCTTGCGATGTCGCCGCCGACGCCAGCGACCGGCAACAACGAATTGATTGATTCGCGGATCCATCGGATCCAGGTGACACTGATGACATCAGGCCGACTTGAAAGAGGTAACAGCTGACGCCATGAAAGCGCAGAGAAAAACATCGGCACAATGTGATATATGGTTATCGGTACGAGCCACCAACCTAGGGCTAGCATGGCGCTGGCGACCTCACGCGCGCCACTCTCGAGAATCAGGTAGACAACTAGGACAACGCCAAAAAAACCGGCAATGATGAATAATGCAGAAATGACCTGGCTCCTTGTTTGTCCGTGACTGGCATCACAGGCGAAGCAAGACTACGATTGCGCCACTTGTCCTATCAACGCCTTGATGTCCAGTTCAATTACGCACAGCGTATCAGGATTGATCGCTGATCCTATGCAGTCTGAGGATTTGCACAGCGCGATACCGGTCGCACCGATTCTGGTCCTTTTGCCGGATTCCGACGTGTCGCACCGGGTGGCGGCGGAAGGTGATGAACCAATTGTTCTCGGGCTCGGCCTTGTGCGCCGCACCGTCATGGCTGCAAGCCGAGCCGGTTACAGCCAGATATATCTTCTTGTCCGCGATCAAGTCGCCCCACCAGCTATCGCTACTGTCCGTGACTGGAGCAGCCTTGCCACTGCCTTTCCTTCACATCAGCGCGCGCCGCTTATTATCGCCCATGCAGCGATTGTCGGCGAAAGTGAGTGGCTCAAACAGTTAACCGCAGCGCGGATTGAACCGGATATGTGGGCGGCAATTCCGTACAGGATTCTCATGCTCACTGCAGCAACTGTACCGCGTGCGCTTGCGGTGCTGGAGGCAGAAAAAGCCTACGACCTGACAGCCGCTCAGAACCAGCTCACGCATCACCTTGGGCCCCCGGCTCAAATTCCGGCCGCGATTGATCCTATGGCAGTCGTGGCTTCGACCGACGTCGATGCCGCGGAATGGCGTTTGTTGCGTGGGCTGGTCAAGGACACCGACGGGTTCATGGCACGGCACGTCGAGCGACCGATTTCCTTGCGAATTGCTCGCCGCCTGGCATCCACTGGCGTCACACCGAATCAGATCACTTTACTCTCGGTAGGCATCGGCCTATGCGGTGCCCCTTTTTTTATATCCACACACTGGCTCTGGCAGACCGTCGGAGCTCTTCTTTTTCTCGCACATTCGATCCTGGACGGATGTGACGGTGAGCTGGCCAGGCTAAGATTTCAGGAATCGCGCTTTGGCGGGATCATCGATTACTGGGGCGACAACGTCGTTCACATTGTCGTCTTCGCGTGCATGGCCGTCGGCTGGAGCCATTTTATTGCGGCCTCGTGGCCATTGTTACTCGGCGTCACGGCAGCCCTAGGAAACTTTGGATCAGCCTGGCTTGTGTACTGGCGTGTGATGCACAGGAAAAAAGAAAGCGGCCCTCTCTTTACCTCGGTTGCTACGGTCCCCGGCCGAAGGCTCGTGCGGTTGCTCGATGCCGCGACCCGCCGCGATTTCATTTATCTCGTGCTCATTTTTGCTTTATTTGGGAAAGCGAACTGGTTTCTGCTTTTGGCCTCGGTAGGCGCACCCATATTCTTTTTCCTTTTGGTATTTCTTGCGGTCCGCGAACGATTTGCAGATCGGGTGGCCATGTCCGGCGGCTAGCTGTCTAGTGGCAACCGGACGCCGCCCGCTGCGCTTGACCTTTGGGCAAGATCGATCAACCGGGTACACAACATCGCTTCGTCCAGGTTGCCCTTGCCGCCGCCCACTGCAGCGCGTTGAAAGTCCTCCGCTACGCCGATGAACCAATCGCCATGATGCGACCCTTGCGATAAGGGCGGCGGGCAGGACCACCGCCACTCGCCTGTGTTCGACCTGAGAATGACATCGTCACCGACGACGCTGATGCGTCCTCGATCGCCTTCGATTTCGATATGATTGGCACGCTCGTTCGCGGACCAGGTCAGATAGATTTGGGCGCTGCCCGAATTCAAGTCCAGACTAACAGTCGCCGTGTCTTCCAGTGGCCACTCCCGGAAGCGGCGATTTTCCAATAGCGCGGTTACGCCGCACGGAACACCGGCCCAGCGCACGATACAATAAAGCGCGTGCCAGCCATGGTCGAACAGGATGCCGCCGCCCGCTATCGCTGGATCGATGCGCCAATTCCTGCCTCCGTCGGGAGTAACTGCGACTGCAGGCTGAGTGCGCAAAGTTTGCCAACGGATGGATCGCGCTGCGCCAATCGCGCCCTCGTCAATTAACGCCGAGACCTTGCGGCAAACCGGTGCTTTGAGCCAATTGTGAACCGTGTGCACAACGCGTCCAGAACGCATCGCCGCAGCAGCCAAGGTCTGCGCATCTGCCACCTGTGTAACCAGGGGTTTCTCACAGAGGATATGAAGACGCGACTCCAAAGCCAGCTTGATAAGTGCCGCATGGCTGCTGGGTGGTGTACAGATGTCAACAAAATCAAGCGTTTCGTGGGACAGCAAATCGTGCACACTTTGGTACCATCGTCCGTTAGGACAAGCGTCCCGAAAGGCCCCGCGGCGTGTTGTAACGGTATCAGTGGCAGCAACAATTCCAATATTGTCGAGAGTCTGCCAGCCGGGCAGGTGACCGTTGGCCGCGACGTTTCCGAACCCGATAAATGCGCCGCGCAACACGCGCCGTTGCCTCAGTCCAACCCGAATTGACGCGCGATGGCGGCGAAGGATTGGTCGAGAATATCGACACCGCGCAACGCCTCGCTCTCGCTGATCACTAGTGGTGGATTGATGCGAATGACGTCCGAATACGACATCGTGACGAGCCCGCGCGCCAACGCCTCATGAAAGAGCGCTAGCGTGATGGCCTTGTCCAGCGGGGCCTTGGTCTTGCGATCGGCAACCAGCTCGACGCCGATCATGAGGCCGCGCCCGCGCACGTTGCCGATAAAGCGGTACTTGTCCTGCAATTTCTTTAGCGCATCGAGCATCACCACGCCGACGCGAGCAGAATTTTCGACCAATTTTTCATTGATGATGACCTCAACGGCGGCAAGACCGGCGGCGGCAGCTAACGGATTTCCGCCGTAGCTGGAGGAGCTTCCGCTCGGCTCTCCGAATGGTTTGGCAGACATAAGCTCGAGCGACGACGCGACACCACTCACAGGGAAACCACCGCCCATCCCTTTACCGATCGTCATGACATCGGGCTTTAGGCCAAATTGCTCGGACGCCCACATCGTCCCGGTTCGGCCGAAGCCGGTCAGGACCTCGTCCGCGATGAGCAGCGCGCCAAATTCGTCTGCGATTTCCCGTACTGCGCGAACGAAATCGTCGGGCGGGATGACGTTGCCTGCCGTGCCTTGCATCGGCTCGAGGATGATCGCTGCGACTTCGTCTTGCGTCTCGTTCTTGATGACGTTTCGCAGATGGTCGGCGCAAGCGAGCCCGCAGGACGGATACTCAAGCTTCCATGGGCAGCGATAGCAGTTTGCATAAGGCGACAAGTGCAATCCGGGCGGAAATGGACCCTGGTGGTTACGATAGCCGCCACCGAGAAGGCCGATCACACCCGCGGTCTTCCCGTGATAACCGCCCCAGAAGCCGACGAACTCGAATTTCTTGGTGGCTGACTTGGCAAGACGGAAGGCCGCCTCGACGGCTTCTGCACCGCCTGAGAAAAGCTGAATATGTGTCATACCCTCCGGCAACAGCTCGCCGATGAGCTCGAGGAACCGGGCCCTGGTCTCGGTCGCAAAACTGCCGAAGGTGACGCGTGCGAGCTGTTCGCTAATACGCTTCATGTAATGGGGATGGCAGTGGCCGATGCTGCCGACCGCAATTCCGGCGATGAAATCGAGATACTCGTTGCCGTCGACGTCGTAAATCGTACAGCCTTTCGCGCGATCAACAACGATCTGCGAATAAAGAGCGATCGATTGCAGTCCCGGCGCCATTACCTCGGCTTCGCGGTCGAAGATTGCTTTTGAGATGGGCCCAGGCACGGTGCGCCGATCAACGCCGTCGTTCTGCGGCGAGGCCCTGTCGCTGAACGGAGCACCCTTCATGATTCAACTCCTTGTCGGGATACGGTACGCACGCGCCGCACGAAACGCTCCGCCAAGTGATCCGCGATTGCTTGTGCAGCACGCTCACGATAACGTGCATAGCTCGGCCAGGCATTCATGTCGACGATCATCGGCCTGCCGTCTTCCTGGATGACCGCGTCGCCGCCAAAAATTTCCAGCCCCAAAGCGGCTGCAGCGCCGAACGCTGCCTCGCGCAGACGTGAGACTTTGAAGGCATGCCCAAGCATTCCCTTGTCGCGATGATAGAACCATTCAAACCAATTGGCATCCACCGGTGCCGTTTCGCTTCTCACACCGTAAAATTTGACCAGGTCGCCCACCACATGCTCCTGGGCGATAACGAAAGGGATGCCGCGCCGGGCGAACCGGTCCAAAGCCTCGTGCCATCCCGCGTCCGATGCCACATAAATGACATCGGAAGGCTGCGTCGCATGGAAATCATAACGCTTGATCCACACGGCCGCCGCAGGTCGCGACTTGTTTGCACTGCTCGCCACAATCCGGCTGACGGGCGCCGAGACTAGATATTTTGCAAAAAGCTCGACCATTCGATGGCGGTAAGTATTGCGAATGGCATTTGGGGAATTCACGACGACACAGCCTGCATTCTGGGCATCGGCAAGGCGATCAAGAACTGCGACGCGCTCACACATCACGAAAATGTTGGCACAGCGGGTGTCAAACGCAGTGTCGGCGTCGACAAGTTCAACATCGAAACCTCGCGACGTCAGAGCTTCGCCGACGCACTTCATGATGGCGCGATCGTCATCGACGCGGCCCGGCGAATGGTCCAACTCCCGGTAAATGCCCCTGCACATCCTGGCATTCATGGGTCAGAAAGTCTCGTGTTGACGTCCAAATGTCGCCGCTTCGGCGGCTGTGATGTCGCTTGCCCGGTCAATGTCAAACACGCAAGGCAAAACGACGCCGTAGACCGGGTGACGCTCAGCCACCAGCCAGCCGAGATAGCCGCGGAGCCGCGCGAAGTCCTTCGCCTGACCGGCTGGCCTTTGGGCCGGAAGCCAATAAAGACCGGCGGTCACGTGGGTGCCGTTGCTCCCACCTATTTGACGAATGCGGCCGTCCAAAGGGTCCAACGTGACCCACAATGGATTCTCGTCGTCGACATGCTCGGTCAGGCCGAGCACCATCGCGTTCTCCGCAAAGCCCGAGGCGGATTTTACAAAAAATGTGAAATCATCAACCGGCATGATCGAGTCGACCGTCGTGATTACCGCCGGGGCATCGCCCAGCCGGCCTGCGACATGCCGGAAGGTCGCGTAGGACGACGGTGTCCTGCGCACAACCAAGTCCAGCTCGAAATCGCCGGCGTTGCTTTCAAGCCATTGACGGCAATCGTCGCTCGCGTCGTTGATAACGATAGTCAAACGGCGAATGCCGACGGAGCGGAAGCGATCGAGAGCGTGATCGATAAGAGGGCGCCCTTCGACCGGCACCATCGGCTTGCTGACGCGATAGCCGTCCGCGCGCAACCGACTTCCCTCGCCGGCGGCAATGATGCCGCCCTGGAGAGCGGAATGCGCGAATGCCTGGATCATTGAAGGATCTTCGTAAGATCATGCAGGTCGGTCACCGCAGACTCCGCCTGCCGATCGGCCTGAGCGTACTGGACGTCCAGGGGTGCGATCCGGATGAAGCGCATGCCCGTCCGCCGGGCCCCCTCGCGATCGCGACGCAGTGAATCGCCGATGAACACCGTTTTCTCCGGCGTCGCTCCAAGCCTCTCGAGGGCCGCGCGAAAGATCGCAGGATCGGGCTTCTCGGCGCCCACGCAATAGCTGTCAACGATCACCTTAAAAAAGGAACACAGACCGGCGCTTTGGCACACCGCTTCAAGATTGCCATAGAAATTCGAGACGATGCCGAGCTGATAGCGTTCGCTCAGCGCCTTCAGGACCGGCCGGTTGCGTTCGAAAGTGGCCAGGGCGTCCGACAGGAAGCCCGATACGACGCGCCGACCACGATCGCTGCTGCTATCTATCTTGATTCTATCACGTCCAACGCAGCAACGCGCCAGTTCACTTTCGAGGTTGGCGGTCAACGCTTGGACTGTGCCCGAGAGATCCGTTCTGCGCGACAGGCCTCCGACAAGCGGGTCATCGGCCGCGTAGAAGGCAGGCGCGAAAGCGTCGCCAGCCATATCCAGCCCCTCGGAGCGATAAAGTGCGTGGAAGCGCTCCTTCCATGCAACTCCGTCAGCGTCTAGGGTACCGCCGAAGTCGAACAGCAGCGTTTTAATCGGCCCGTTCATTGTATGCGCCCGTGCGCTGAGGCTAAGACACTATCCGCGATACAGCGGGCACGATTTCACATACGAGCCTACTATGAACGCAGCGGATTAGACACACTCTTTGCGGCCGGTTCGTTCCCGGGAAGCTCAAACCGGCGACCCTCGATAAAGGCGTTGCATGCCTCAAGCGCAATGCTGTCACGGAACTGCCGCGGAGGGCTTTTCATATAATTTGCCGAAGGTGCCTCGAGCGGACCGCCTTCGCCGCGTTCCAGCGCCAGCTTCGCGCAACGGATCGCATCAATGACGACGCCGGCGCTGTTTGGCGAATCCTGAACTGACAGCCGCAATTCAAGTTCGATGGGCGCGTTCCCGAAGCCGCGCCCCTCCAAGCGGATGAAGCAGACCTTGTTGTCCTGTTGCCATGGCACGTAGTCGGACGGTCCAATGTGAATGTCACGCGCATCGAGCCGTTCATCCAGCTGCGATTGCACGGATTCGGTCTTGGAAATCTTTTTTGACTTCAAGCGACTCCTCTCAAGCATGTTGAGAAAGTCGGTATTGCCTCCGGTATTGAGTTGGTACGTCCGATCCAGGCCAACACCGCGATCGGCAAAGAGCCGCGCTAAGGCCCGATGGACCATGGTCGCTCCGACCTGGCTTTTGATATCGTCGCCTATGATAGGCAAGCTCGCGTCCCGAAATTTCGCTGCCCAGGTGTCATCCGAGGCAAGAAACACGGGAACGCAATTGACCATGGCAACGCCGGCATCGAGGCAAGCCTGGGCGTAATGCTTGACCGCCCGCTCCGACCCTACCGGCAGGTAGCACACTAACACCTCGGCACCCGACGCGCGCAG
>Ga0126375_10000230_pt1 | contig 13754 bp, 13 predicted proteins | sample PanSoiMetPlot_14_FD_109577 | JGI IMG/M metagenome (GOLD analysis project Ga0126375, IMG submission 109577) | Tropical forest soil microbial communities from Panama - MetaG Plot_14 | ecosystem: Environmental > Terrestrial > Soil > Tropical forest | place: Panama | collected 2016-02-17 | reverse complement strand
CGTAGGCCCAGTGCAGGCCGGTATTGAACCATTGCGGCGAGTTCGGCGCTGCCATCTGCATCGCCAGCATGTAGCGGTGTTCGTCGAAGAAGGCGCGTGCGTCAGCTTCGGAATCGAAGTAGCCGCCCTTCCAGCCCCAATAGGTCCAGGTGCTGGCCAGCCGATCGAACACCTGCTTGGATGAATGCTCGCCGGTAAAGCGTTCCTTTTCGGGCAGTCCCTTGAGAGCGGCCTCGTCGGCGACCGAACGCCACAGCCAGGATGGAACCGTCACCTCCTCGACTTTCTTCAGGCGCGACGGCACGCCGGCCTTGCGAAAATATTTCTGCGCCAGCACGTCGGAGGCGACCTGCGACCACGCGGCCGGCACTTCGACGTCATCGGCATGAAGACTACGGAGCCATCAGGATTACGGATTTCGCTTGTTGTCAGACGAAACGCGATGTCCGCATAAGGTGACTGGCCGTCCTTGGTATAGCGCCGCTCGATTCGCATCTTCCGTCCCTTGCTCTGCCTGCGGTGGCTGTTTCCACGGGAATTCAGCGCACCGAACTCCTTAAAGCGCGCGCCTGTCCCGCTTGCGCGCCCGCCCGTGCTCGCCGTCTCGATTTAACGCCTCGATATTCCGGGCCGGTTCCCGCAGGGCGGGTACGGCCACTTCTAAACTTCCGCTGCCGGCAGATCCCGGTCCGGTGCTCCGGTAAGGCTTTGGCAACACACAGCCTCCACCCAGGCCATCTGGCAACGGCGGGGAAGGGTCGCAAGCCTCGCGGGGAACGGCCGGTCGGGACCTTGGCTATGCGCCCCGCCGCATCTCCGAACGCTAAGAAACTCCGACGCGTTCGTCAAGCATTAGTATGAGAATCTGAATCAACCCCTAAATATGGTGTGAAAGCCGGGAATAAATCGGGGAGACTCAAAGAGTCGGGCGCAAGTATCGGACAACAGAACAGGATTCGTAAGGGACCAAATCGCGTCACCGACATGAATTGTTCAAAATATTTTTGTCACCCCACAAGGATCGGCGAAGTAGGTAAAATAATAGGTTATGCGAATCGCAAACCGTTCGCGGTCAAGCCGTGCGCACTAAGAATTCCGGGGATTTTGCGCATGGCAGATACCCGCAATTGTGGGAAGTTGCGAGTCGTACCATCGACATAGAATCAACTTTCACGCGAGCAACGGCACTCGCCTGCCGATGACCGGCGACTCGTGGCCGCGCATCCCGAATCGGCGCCAACGCGTCACGCCTATGGACTTGGCACAGCGCCGATGGCATCAACGCTCTCAGCGGCAGCGTCTTGCCATGCGCCATAGAAAGCGGGCGAGTTCCATGACCCCAAAAGAATTCGTGCTGCGGCTCTTCACGTGGTGGAATGGCGCGACCCTCAACACCTTTGTGTGGAGCGCGCGTCACGGCGAACTTGTCGGCGAAGACGAGTATGGCAATCGCTACTACCGCGCCAAGGGCGGCCGAATCGATCCGACGCTCCACTTCGAGCGGCGCTGGGTGATCTACAAGGGGCTGGCGGAGGCTTCGACCATTGGTCCGGCTTGGCACGGCTGGATACATCACACCGTCGATACGCCGCCGACTGTGGAAAGGGTCAAGCCACGTCCGTGGTGGAAGCCGCATCGGCCCAATCTCACGGGCACGCCCGCTGCCTATCGCCCCATGGGCTCGACGCTCGCCCGGAATCGGCGGCCCAAGGCGACCGGCGATTACAAGGCGTGGATGCCGGAGCGGTGAGGGGACCATGACGGGATGAAGCTGTCGGCCCAGCCCACAATTGTGTTCGCTGCCGTGCTATTGTGCGCCGGTCCCGCCGTGGCGCAGTTCGCCAACCCATTCGAGCCGCCACGACCGCCCGGCAACGTGCCAGCTCGGCCGCCGCCGCAAGCACAGCCACAGCCACAGATGCAGCCGCAGCCACAGATGCAGCCGCAAGCGCTGCCGCTCAATCCGCAACCGGTGACGCCCGTGCCGCTCGCCAGCCGGCCGGGAATCCAAAGCGAGGATTTGCCGCCGCCGGTCGGCACTCAACCGGCCGTCTTGCCGCGCCCCGGCGCGCTGCCGCCGGCCCAGTTGCCCCCCTCCGGTCAACGCCAGCCCCGTGCGGGAGCGCCGACAGCACCCGAAGATGTGGTCGCCGCGCCGCCGCCTCAGCGGATTACCAATCCGACCGTGGTGTTTTCCGGCCTCGACAAGATCACGGGCCGCATCACCGCCTTCGAGGCTGCGATCGGCGAGACGGTGCAGTTCGGCGCCCTGCAGGTGACGGCGCGTGCCTGCTATTCCCGGCCGCCCACAGAAACGCCGCTGACGGACGGTTTTGTTGAGGTCGACGAAGTCACCTTGCAGGGGGAGGTGCGCCGCATCTTCACCGGCTGGATGTTTGCGGCGAGCCCCGGCTTGCATGCGGTTGAGCACGCGATCTATGACGTCTGGCTGGTCGACTGCAAAGGCGGTTCCCAGGCCGTTGTGGATGCCCAACCGGCGACATCGGCGGCTGCGCCGCCTCGCCAAGGGACATCGCAACAGCGTCAGTCCGCACCACAACAGCGCCAGCCCGCCGGTGGGCAACAGCAACGCCAGCCGTTGTCAGGATTGGGTCGCTGATCATTTGGCGGGAGCGATGGCGTGCGCGAGTGCGACATCGCCTGGCAGCGGCGTTGCGAGCGGAAATATTGCGAAGTCTGCTTCCCCTACCAGCGCGTCAGCAAGCAACTTGTGATACCGTCGGCGTTGCACTTCAGTCGCCCCGAAGGTCTTGAGATGCGGGGTGACGAACTGCGTGTCGAGCAGGATGAAACCGCCGGCGCGCAGGCGCGCCACGAGATGCACCAGCGCGATCTTCGAGGCGTCGCGGGCGCGGTGGAACATGCTCTCGCCGAAGAAGGTGCGGCCGAGGCTCACCCCGTAAAGGCCGCCCACCAAGGTGCCGCCGTCATAGACCTCGACGGTGTGGCAATGGCCGATGTCGTAAAGCTTGCGATAAAGCTTGCGGATGCGCCCATTGATCCAGGTGCGCGAACGGCCCGGTCCCGGCTCGGCGCAGCCATCGATGACGGCCTCGAAGTCGCGGTTGCAAACGACTGCGAACGGCTCGGCTCTGATGGTGCGGGCAAGACGCGCCGGAACGTGGAAGCCCTCGAACGGAATAATGCCGCGCAGCTCCGGTTCGATCCAGTAGAGCGCCGGATCCTCGGCAGTCTCCGCCATGGGGAAAATGCCGCACGCATAGGCTTTGAGCAGCACTTCGGGCGTGATGTCGACGTGGGTGGAGTCGCGGTTGGCCATTGCAATGAGGAAATTGCGATGTTTGCGGTGAAACGACAAGAGCTTTTAGTGCCGTAACACCGGCAGGTGCGGACGAGGCGAACAGGTCGTTTCAAATGCGAAGCTCTGCCGATTTTTTAATGAGCCCTCGTATTCATTCTTTCGCGCATTATCCTTCTCGCCACAAGCGCCGCGTGCTCTGAGCCGAACGGCGCCCCCTCTACATTCTCATCAGCATTTACGAATTGACGAATTTCGAACCCGGCGGGCACGAATAGCTGCGCTGCCGTGGTGTTGCCCGCACTGTTAGGGCCACCGATGACGACAATTTCGTCCATCTGCTTCCACGTCTAGATTGCGATTGTTGGTGCCGAAACCCGATGTCGATGTGCAAACGAACGAGCCGACGGACTTTGTTCGGCAGATGATCCTAATCGTTCGGCATGTCCGCCCTAGAGCAGGTCGAGAGCAGGTCGAGAGCAGGTGGCAGACATGCGCGCCATCAGATAGAATTCACGTAAACGCATCATATCCAAAAATGGCTATCGGGGAAACGTCTCATGCGCCAGCGGCAAATTGTCCTGTTGATCGTGGCGAGCCTCGCGGTGTCTGCGTCGGGCCTCACCATCGTGCCGGTCGCGGCTGAGGGTCGCACGCAGGCGCGTTCCATGGTGATCTCCCAGTACGGGATCGTCGCAGCGGAACAGCCGATCGCGGCACGTGCCGGGACTGCTGTTCTGGAAAAAGGTGGCAACGCCATTGATGCTGCAGTTGCAGCGAACGCCGCCATGGGTCTCGTCGCCCCGATGATGAATGGCATCGGGGGCGACCTGTTTGCGATCGTGTATGAGGCCAAGACCAACAAGGTCTATGGCCTCAACGCTTCCGGCTGGGCGCCCAACGGGCTGACGCCTGAATTTCTGCGCCGCAAGGGGCTGCAATGGATGCCATCTAGCGGGATCCATTCGGTCACGGTTCCAGGCGCGGTTGCGGGCTGGGATGCGCTGTTGTCGCGATTCGGAACGAAAAGCTTCGCCGATGTGCTTGCGCCGGCCATCGCGGTTGCGAAGGTCGGCTTTCCGGTTAGCGAGATTTTCGGCGATGATTGGGAGGCCGCTGCCGGCTATGTGAGCCGCAGTCGCGAAGCCGCCAAGGTCTATCTGCCGGGCGGCCGCGCCCCTGCGGTGGGTGAAATATTCCGTAATCCTGACCTCGCCAATGCCCTCAACGAAATCGCCCAGGGTGGGCGAGACGCTTTCTATAAGGGAGCGATCGCCAAACGCATTCTTGACACGTCCACCAAGCTCGGCGGCACCATGACGGCGGACGATCTTTCCGATTTTGTGGCCGAATGGATCGATCCGATTTCCGTCGATTATCGCGGCTGGACCGTCTACGAAATGCCGCCCAACGAGCAGGGCATCGCGGCGCTGATGATGCTTAATATCATGAGCACGTTTCCGCTCGGTCAATGGGGGCACAACACAGTTGCCACGCTGCACGCACTGATCGAGGCAAAGAAGCTCGCCTATGCGGACATGATCTCCCATGTGGGCGATCCCCGCTTCGCTGAGGTGCCGACGAAAGGGATGATCTCGGCCGCTTATGGCCGCAGCCGCGCCGGCCTGATTGATCCCGCCAAGGCGAATTGTAATGTCGGGCCCGGCGCGCCGCCCTACGTTGGCTCAGACACGACGTATCTGTCGACCGTTGACCGCGACGGCAATATGGTGTCGCTCATCCAAAGCAATTTTTCGCTTTGGGGCGCCGGCATTGCGGTCGAGAGCGGCGGTTTTGTGCTGCACAATCGTGGTGCGCTGTTCACACTCGACCCCCAGCATCCCAACGTGCTGGCAGCGCGCAAGCGGCCGCTGCATACCATCATTCCGGCTCTGATGGCCAAGGGCGATGTCCGGGTCGCCTTCGGCATCATGGGCGGCTTCAACCAGGCGCAGGCGCACGCGCAGTTCGTGTCGAACGTGGTGGACCACGGTATGAACATCCAGGCGGCCCTGGAAGCCGCGCGCTTTTCCAAGGCAAGCTTTGCGGGGTGCGACCTTTACGCGGAGCGGCGCATGCCGGCCGCGGTCTTTGAAGGCCTGGCCAAGCTCGGTCATCAGGTCCAGGTGCTCGGCGATTTCTCTCAAGGCGTGGGCGGTGGCCAGGCCGTGATGCGGGATTATCAGGCAGGCGTGAACTATGGCGCTTCGGATCCGCGCAAGGACGGGCAGGCGATCGCCGAAATGCCTGAGGTAAGATGAGACTTGCGCGGCAAATTTCAGTGCTGTAAATTGTGCGTTGTAACAAAAAATTTATGTATAAGGAGTAGTTACGTCCGGAGTGCGGTCTGCGCCATAGGGCCACCAACAAATTTGGAGCGGCTATGTTTGCGAGGACAGTAATTATTGTGACGCTCGGCTTTATGTTGACTGCGTCACGAGCAGGTCTTGCACAAGAAATCGACATGACGGCGTTGAAATGCGCCGAGTTTGTGAAAAGCAGCCGGGAAACGGCGACGAGCATTATGCTATGGTTGAGTGGATATTACACATACGAAGATGATCTGCCAGTTATCAGTGCGTCCAAGATAAGTAACAAAGAAAATCAGCTCAAACAATATTGTGCCGATCACCCGGCGTTACCGCTTTTAGAAGCATCTGAAATATTCATGGACAAAAAGTATAACAAGGATAAATAGCTGATGTTTTTTAGGTTGATACGGCGAGTATGGCCGCAGGCGTCAGAACCACAGGTGAAAATAATTTTTCTCCATTCATAATAAACCGCCATCATGATGGCTGTCTCCCCGCGTTCGGCGCTGCCAAGACGGCACCGACGCATGGGAATGACAGCGGATCAGCGGTGAGGCGGCCCCCTCGCGCTTGGAGCTTGATACGCCGCAAGTTAAGCCGAAGCACCCTCAAGTGACCCGGGTTAATGCGTTGGATCGGGGCATCGGAACCCGCTAATATATCGCTGGCAAACCAATCGACGACCTTGATCGACAGGCGAGCAGGGATGCTGTCCACAGCGTGAAATCACAGTCATTTTCATCAGAGATTTCAGTCGAACCAAGGGTGAAGAATCAGATATAAAGTCGGGCCATATTCTCTCGTTTGGACCGCGTTTTTAGCAAGCTGGGCATCTGCTGATAGATGCCACTGCTCGGGCGGTTCCCTGCGATTACTCGCGGCATGTATTGGGGTTAAGCTGCAGAGGTCGGCGGGCAATCGAAGCGGGCCGCTATGCTCAGCGTACACAAGTTCGCAATATGCGCTGCCCGACAGGAGAATGCCATAGATCGGATCAGTACATGGCTACCAGTCTGCCCAACGAAGAAATGCTCTTGAAAGCATTCGCGATCGTCGACACCACACCGGACATGGAAATGATGATCGCCGAACTCCGGGATCTATTGAATGTCGACCACCTCGTCTACCACTCGTCGAAACTCGGGGCGAGTCCGTCGGCCGATCCTTACATCCGCTTGACCTATCCGGCCGCTTGGATCAAGCGCTACCTGCAAATGGGATATATCGACATCGACCCTGTTATTCGCGAAGGCTTTAGGCGCGCCCTTCCGTTCGATTGGAGCGAGTTAAAAATTCAGGGCGCGGAAGAAGTGTCTTTTCTGACCGACGCTCTGGCGCATGGCGTCGGACCCCATGGGCTTTCAATTCCGCTTCAAAGCAAGCACGGACATCGGGCTCTTTTTTCTATTTCGTTTTCACGCTCGAAAGACGAATGGACCAAATTTGTGAAAACGAGTTTGCCCGCTCTTATTGACATAGCGAACCGGATTCATAAGCGCGTCATCTATGAAGTATTCGGCGAGGACCGGCCGCACCTTTCGTTGCGGGAGCTCGAATGCTTGCGCTGGATCGCGTGCGGCAAAGATACAAGCGAGATTGCAATTATCTTGGATATTTCCGCGCATACAGCGCGCGATTATTTGAAGTCAGCCCGTTACAAGCTGGACTCCGTTACGTCGGCTCAGGCGGTGACCAAGGCCGTAAAGCTGGGACTCCTGATTTTATAAAGTGCATTTAGAGCATATTTCGATAGGGTTATCACAGCCTTGGTCGAACGATCGCGTAGTTCATGATTAATTTCACCGGTAATTATATCAGTTATGTGGTGAAATAACTGTTAAATAAAAAACTATTTTAAGTTCTGCGCCTTCCGTCAATTGATCACTAACGGCGAAACTTCAATCGACTTGCCTTAACCTCGTCTGGCTACGACCATGAAAACCATGGCGGATCAGCAGATTGCAGCTGCGGAGGGAGTCAAGGCGACGAAGGAGCGTGCGGCATGATTGTTGTGATTGAATCACATAATGCTCACGAGTATTTGGATTTGATGGATGAAATGTTTCGGCTGAGAGCGCGCGTCTTTCGTGACCGGTTGGGATGGGATGTTCAGGTGGTAGACGGAAAGGAGCGCGATAAATACGACGACATAACGCCGGTTTATATCATATGTACCGATGAGAGGGCACGGGAAGTCAAGGGCAGCTTGCGCCTGTTACCTACGACGGGGCCGACTGTTCTCGCTGACAATTTTTTCGATACAGTTCCGGACGGCGTGCATCTCAGCGCCCCAACGATTTGGGAATGTACCAGGTTTTGTCTCGATGACAGGCTGCTAATCGAGGAACATCGGGACGAACTGCTTTCTGTCTCTGGCGCTTTGATCGCTGGCTTGGGCGAGGTGGCCATCAGAGCCGGTATCGAATCAATTGTCGGGAACTTCGATGCCGCAATGCTGCGCATCTACCGGCGCATCGGGTGCGAGGTCGAGGTGTTGGGTTCGACGATGCGGTACGGTCGGCCCGTCTATCTTGGGCTGTTCCCAATTTCCGAGCCAATTCTCCGCAATGTAAAGACAAGACTGAGGGATGCCCAGTTGGTGTCAGCAACCCCATATACGCGGGCATCGGCTTGATAGGCCGTTTCGTTTCCGACTTGTGATCGAAGGCGTGCATTCGGCGGATTGCCCCGCTGGGACGCTACATCGCCAAGAGCGCGCGCGGTTGAGCATTCGCCAGGCGTTGGGCAACGATCCGGCGCGTCCCCCTCAAGTGAGGGGAATGACAATGCCGTGGCAGAGCATTTAGAGATCGAGCTGGGTCAACTAACAAACGTCCGGATAGCCGATGGGGGCGTCATTCTTATTCGTCTGCCAGCTTCTGCTCGTCGGACTTGTCGGCGCGCTGGGATATGTCGGAATATCGTCGGCAGTCGCCGTACTGGGATTGTTCCTGTTCATCTTCGTTATGGCGCTGCTGATTGTCGGGTGCTGGGCCCCCGAGGCTTGGCTCGGGCCCCATCGCCACGGATAGTACGGCGGCCGACGAAATACAGAACCTGGTGTCAAAGGTGCATGGTTCAGAGAAGTGCTTGAGCAGAACCGCCAAGCGCGCCCGCGGCACCTCCCCGACCAAAAATTGCGCCCATGTTCGCGCCCTCCGACTCAGCGCAAACAGGGAGTCACAATTTAAACGTCAAGGCACAATCGCCCCGTCGCGACCGGCAACCTGAGTACCGAGCGGTGTGAGGGTAACGCATGGGAATTGTCAATTTAGCAAAATATATACTACACGACCGTCGCTCTTCTCCTAAAGCACGTCCTAGCCCCCCTATATCCGTCTGACGGACCGGGCTCAACTGTATTGATGCGTTCAGCGCAATTGCGGCGGTGTCCTGCGAGCCGTACAATATTTTGTCTCTCAAAATTCTGACGGACGCTTTCTTCGTAGGTATTCGGTGAGTGATCGTATGCCCGCACAAAGATCGATCAGGGTTGGTATTGCCGGTCTCGGCTTCGGCCTCAATGTGCATTTGCCCGGCTTTCTCGGTCTGCCCGGTGTCGAAGTCAGCGGCCTGTTGGGCTGTCATCCGCTTCATGCGGAAGAGGTCGCTGCCCGAATCGGACTGCCGGTCTCGACCGATCTCGAGACTTGGCTCGATGCATCGTTCGACGCCGTCAGCCTGGCACTGCCGCCGCATGAGCTCGAACGGGTGGCAAATGCCGCCATCGATCGCGGCGTGCCGCTTCTTGCTGAAAAGCCGCTTGGCTGCGACGTCCGCGTGGCGCGTTCACTGGCCGCGCGGGCCGCCGCCCGGCCGAACGCCGTCGATTTCGAATTCGCTGAATTATTGACGTTCGCAGGGCTGCGGGAAGCGATTCACTCCGATATGATCGGCCGCGTCCGCCACGTCACGATTGTTTGGCTGATGGAATCTCGCGCCCATCGAAGCGGCAGTTGGTCGTGGAAGACGGATGCGGCGCGTCACGGCGGCGCGCTAACGCTCATCGGCACCCATGTGTTCCATCTGCTGGAATGGCTTCTCGATCCGGTGGAGCGCTTGTCCGCGCGGCTTGATTCGCAAGCTACCACGCGAATCGTTCCATCATCCGAAGCAGTGCCGGCCGATGATCTCGCGCATGTGCTCGTGGAACACCACGGCGGGACGGTGTCATCGATCGTCATTGGCAACGCCAATCCGGGCGTCGCGATCCATCGATGGACGGTCGTCGGCGAGCGCGGCACCGCGATCCTTGACAATCCAACTCATGGTCTCACCGATTTCACGCTCAGGGTTTTCGGCGTCGACGGACAGGCTATCCAGCAGATGCGCGAGCCGCCGACGAAGGGGGATGGCCGCATTCCGGCGTTCCGGCGTCTTGCTAGTCGTTTCGTGGATGCGGTGCGCTCGGGCGGCCAGTGCCACCCAGATTTCGCTGCGGGCGCCAGAGTGGCGACCCTGGTCGATGCGACACGCCGTGCCGCAAAGGCTGAAATGTGGATCGAGCCGGAGGAAACGGCCGTAAGTGCTTGAGGTTCATAACGGCATGTAACTCCCAAGCCGTGGGCTACGCGGTCAAGGCGAGCATGATCTGGCTTGATGGTGCTGTGAGGGTTTGGAGAATGTTGCACCCCTGTTTTCTCGCGGTTGAGACGACGGATCTGGGGCGTGCGAAGCTTTGAGCGCCGTCCAGGGTTTGGAATGACCCGGAGATTTTCATTTTGACCTTCATCAGCCGGAGGTCTTGTTCGGCTAGATTGTTGGTGAAGGGCACGTCGAAATCGGTAAGGAAGCGCAGCGTTTCGGTTTTGAACGTTTTCAGCTTTTTTCCGTCGTCTACGGGCTCAAGATCACTACCGCGAACGCCCGCCGGACTGGTTGCTACTGGTGCACGGGGCTACGCCGCCTGACGAGCGGTGATTTAATTAGGCAGGCGAGGAAACGCGGGTCCACCAGTCTCTCGGCGTGCTCGGGTGACGAGGCTCAGCCCCCGTACTCCTCCCATTTTCGGCCATCGGTCGTAGTCCAGACATCCGAGAGACATCGCCGTCGTGAATCGACCCCACCAATCACCCAGAGGCGTTCTTCACCATCTACTTTTGATTCAACGGTAGGCGCCACTCCTATACGCGGTGTAAACGGCAGATCGCGCTCTCGGCTCCATGTGCGACCATCTGCAGAGCACCACGCATCTTGCGATGGTGCGATGTCAGTGCCAACGTTGCCACCGAAAACCCACAGCTTTTTTTGGAAAACTGCCGAGATGCCGCCACGTGGGCTCCATGGTGCTGTGCCCTCATCCGCCCATTCCTGGCCATCAGTAGACGACCAAACATCGCTGTAAGGGTGGTCATGCGAGTCCCTGCCGCCGTAGAGATAGATGCGGTCATTGAGTACGCCATAGCCAAAACCGCGGCGCGGCCCCCAGGGCGCATTTTCTGTCAGCCGAATCCAATTGGCTCCATCATCGCTCGCCCACACATCAGAGAACGCCCGAAACTCCGCATCAGGACCAGATTTGAGATACAACATTCCACCGAACAGGATCATTCGGCCGTTCAACACAACAAGCCCGTGGTGCTCGCGATCCTCCCAGGGCGGGTCCGCGTTTACTTGGTCCCAGTGCTTGCCATCCGGTGAGCACCAGACATCGCCTATGACGTTGCTCGGCGGGTAGTGCTCGAAACCTCCAGCAATCCAGATGCGCCCCTTGAATGACACCGCAGGGAAGTAGGCGCGCTTCTTCCACGGCGCGTCCGCAATGTGCTGCCAGCTCTCGCCGTCAAATGACCACACTTCATTACAGAGATTGTATCCTGGTGGTTTCCATCCACCGAGTAGCCACATTTTCCCTTCGTGGCTAACCGCGCCATACGCCGCACGAGCGCTGGGGCTGTGCGGCGCAACGGCAGCAGCACCTGCCCAAGTCCGCCACAGGCGTGATGCCAATGCAAATGCAACCATAGCCCGCCCCGCCCCGCACTCATCTCTGCGCCCTCTGGCAAGGATAAATCATGGGCCCCTTTGCGCATTGTTAAAATTTCTCCATGTCGTGGAAACGCCGATAGACGATCACGTGCAATCGGTGTTTCAGCTGTCTCCACTCGCGCTTATCGTGTTGCGCACCTCATCGGTGAGGTTCGCCCAGGGCACTCACCTGGGTCTCCTACCGGAGTGGCGATCCGCCTCACTCGGGCGTGCATTCAAGTCCGCTAGAAGGTGCACGCTCTTCATGAGCATATAAGTCATCCTATGGACTTTGGGCCCGCAACCCCCGTGGCGCGGCCTTTTTCATCGCCTGGCCGCCGATCGCTTTGCAGCTGGTCGGCGCCGACGGTTTCATGATGCGGAACTTTCCTCCAACTCCAGCGTTGGATTAACAGACCCAAACGCCCTCGTTCCCATTGGTGAGCTATGCGGTTCTTCAACGTGTTCTCAGTCGCATTGTCGGTGTTGTTCGTCGGCTCTGCGCAAGCTGCACCCTTCATCCCGTCGGGGGCAATGGCAAACTCTCTCATCGAGCCGGTGCGCAATAGATATTACGATAGCAATGGCAACGGCTACATCCCTGGCTATGGCGCCGTTTGTAACGCCCCTTATGTGAGCGTCGGTGATCGGTGCGTTTACGGCGGGTATGCGCGTGGATATCGCGAGAGAAATTACGGTGGCAACGGCTACATCCCTGGCTATGGGGCAGTTTGTACCTTCCCTTATGTGAGCGTCGGTGATCGGTGCGTGCGGGCGCGGTGACCCGAAAAATACCCCGGTACCACACACATCTGCCACTTGAGGATAGCAGGCTACTGATGTTCCAGCCGTGCACCGGCTGATCGTCATCCTTCAAGCGTAGCCCGCCCAGCGTCCGTGATCTTGACGCGGTCAATCTCGATCGGCCGACGCTCGACGACACTCAAATCTTCGCGCGCCTGAGGTCCGTCGTCTCAACCGCGAGAAAACAGGCGGTGCAATATTCTCGGTTGTCGGCGGTGCGATTCCATACAAAACATGGCGACGAAGCAGATGAGCGGCAGCCAGCCGTCGACCTCGGTGGTCGAGTAAGGCTGGGTGGCACGCTCCGTAAAGGCGGGCCTACGGCCCCCCTCCGGTGGCTGACGGCCTTGATAGGGCCTGCCACCCAGCCTTCGTTTGCCAAGCGTTCGACGGCGAAGAGCGGCTGAAGCCCAAGCAAATGGCATGCCTTTTTTCGCATCGCCACATTCGGTATCTATCCTGGCCGCCGTTCACATTCTCCAGGCCCTCACAGCAGCGCCAAGCCAGATCATGCTCCCTGACCGCCTAGCCGACGGCGTGCGAGTTACAACGGCATTCTGCCCCCGAAAGCGATTGCATCGTAGTCTATATCTACAAATCTTCCCGGAACTCGTTGTTGACTGTTCACGTCGTGAACGTTTATGCTCACGACGTGAACACGCTTGGCCTTGGCGGCGGCGGGCCGGGGAGTGAAGCATTGTCTGTGCGTGGTCGCAGTCACGATCAGTGTGGCGCGGGAGTTCAGGATGAATCCTCGAAGCGGCAATCTTGTCGAGACCGTGAAGTTGCTGGGCAATGTCGCCGGTCAAGGGCAGCTGAATCAGCGGGCGCTAGCCCGCCAGATCGGGATTTCGGTGGGCCTCGTGAATGCGCTGGTCCATCGTGCGGTGCGCAAGGGCCTCATCAAAATCAAGGAGGCCCCGGCGCGTCGTTATGCCTACTATTTGACCCCTAAGGGCTTTGCCGAGAAAAGCCGTTTGGTCGCAGAATATCTCGATCACTCGCTGTTATTTTTCCGTACCGCGCGGCAGGAATACTGCGATCTGTTCGCACGCTGCGAAGCGGTAGGTAGGAGACGTATCGTTTTGTGTGGTGCCGGCGAATTAGCGGAGATCGCCACGCTCGCGGCGCACGGAACTGGTATTGAGCTTGTCGGCATTCTCGATCGCGAAACCAACCAGCAACGCTTGGCAGGGATGCCGGTGGTGCGCGATTTTGCCGAACTTCGCCCTGACGACATGCTGGTGGTAACGGACGGGCGCAAGCCGCAAGAGGTCTATGAATCGCTGGTTGATGCGGTCGGACAGGAACGCGTCGATGCGCCAGCCTTTCTGCGGATTTTACCCCGGCTTCCCGGTTCCAGTGACGGAGCGCAGTGATGTTCGCGTCTT
>Ga0126375_10000229_pt1 | contig 13762 bp, 22 predicted proteins | sample PanSoiMetPlot_14_FD_109577 | JGI IMG/M metagenome (GOLD analysis project Ga0126375, IMG submission 109577) | Tropical forest soil microbial communities from Panama - MetaG Plot_14 | ecosystem: Environmental > Terrestrial > Soil > Tropical forest | place: Panama | collected 2016-02-17 | reverse complement strand
GATTCAAGGTTTGTATCATGCTTTCATGGACATGGGACGTGCCGCGCTGGTGCGCGAGAACGCTCCATTGCGCCGTGCCCTTGAGGACAAACAGAAAGCAGTCATGAAGGATAGAATGCCTCTGGACGATCCCCGCAGGAATCCAAGACCAGCAACACAGATTGGAGTCAACCCATGACGATCGCGGCGCCAGCACCTGAGGTACGGGACGACTATCTAAGTGTGGGTGCAGGGCCGTTCGTCGGTCACTGGCAGATTGACGACGCCGGCGAGGTCGCCGTGTGGGTGGCGGGAGCTCTCAAGATACTTGGCACTGACTATAGTGTCAGTGGTGTGGGTGGTTCGTTCTTCTCTGTGACACTAAGTGTCGCGCCGCCAACGAACACGCCAGTGACACTGTTGCGGTCACAGACGCTTGCACAGCAGAGCGGATACAGTCCGGGCGAGAAATTCCCCGCGCGGCGCGTTGAAAAGGACTTTGACAAAGCCATCAAGATTTGTCAAATGTTCGGCGAGAAATTCCGCCGGGTTGTCTCTTTTGCGGTGACATCACTGAAACAAGACATCTTTATGGATGATCCGGTTGACACCAAATTTGCGTACTATGATGGCGCAACTAATAAGATCAAATGGGCGACGGTTGCTCCTGCGGGCACATTACCAGATCCCGTTACAATCGCTCGGGGCGGTACAGGAGCCACGACTGCTGCTGCGGCGAGAACCGCTCTGGCGGTGCCTGGTCTCACTACTGTCAACGCTTTCACGCAACGACAAGACTTTGGTCGTGGTGTGGATGTCGCGAGCGCGACGGCCCTGACGCCGGGGAGTGATGGTAATTATTTTCATGTGACAGGTGTCACAACTATCACAAGTATCGCCGGCGCTCCGGCGGGGTCGATGCTCTTTCTACGTTTCACCGGAGCCCTCACGCTCACGCATGGTGCGACGTTGATACTACCAACGTCGGCGAATATTCTCACCGCGGCAAACGATACAGCGGTCTTCATCAGTGACGCCCCCGGGACCTGGCGTTGCATCGGTTACATGAGGGCGTCCGGTCAGTCTCTCGCAGCGTCTACAACACCCCTCGGCGCGCTTGTTGGGCTTGTCGTTTCCAATAGCGCCGGTGATCCTACCAACGACATTGACATCAGTGCGGGCGCCGTGACGGATGACAATGCGACTCTAACGAGTCGGGTGACGATGATTCTTCCTGCCGGTATCACTAAGCAGTTGGACGCCCTCTGGGCGGTCGGCACGAATCAGGGGATGCGCGACACGGGTGCTATCGCTGACGGAACGTGGCATTTGTTTGTTATCATGCGCAGCGATACAGGCGTTGTTGACGCGATAGCGTCGGCATCGCCAACAGCGCCGTTGATGCCGACGAGCTACGATAAGAAATGGCGCTTTCTCAGTATCACGCGAGAAGGCGGCGTTATCACGCCCATCAGTCATGATGGAGATGTCGTGTTGCGGAAAGCGTCCAAATTAGACGTGGACGCACCCAACCCCGGCATAGCCGCGGTGTTGTACCCGTTGAGTGTACCGACGGGGATCAAAGTTATCGCCTTATTTAATATTATTTACGCACAAGCGGGGACGTCGCATGGTATTTATGTGTCATCCCCGGATCAAAATGATGAGCAGACGTCGGTGAGTGCTGCACCGTTGGAGAGCGTCAGTGGTAGCGGTGTTTCATCAGCCGGTGCGGGCGGGTTTTTGCGTGTGCGAACCGACACTCTTGGTCGTATCCGGATCCGTCAGAACGCCAGCGCAGCAGGCGACTTCGTCAGAGTAGCGTTGCTAGGCTATGAGGATTATAAAAGGCGGTCTGGCTAGTCTATGTCTTCGTAATTGTGTCGTATCCTATCGAGGAGCCAGTCGTAGTACGAGCCAACTTTCGCTCGGAAGTGTCCCAGACTCCAATCGTTATAAAGTAGATACTCTTGCCAGGTACAGCCTTCAACTTCTCGTAGTCGTCGGCGAAGCCAGGCGCTCATCGCATAAGCTCGTCTTTATTCAGCTTGTAAAAGACGTGCTTCCCTTGTATCGCAACTTCAATGGTTTTTTCCGCCTCAAGAGAACTCTCTAGTAGGACAATATCGTCTAGTGAAGCTCCGAGATGTTTCATCATCTGGGAACGACTTCCGGCGCCCCCTTGTCGACGCAGCTGTGCGATGAGCGACGCACGGCGCTGTGCGTAGTCACTTGCGAAGGACCACTGAGCGAGATTGTCGATCTCCGACAGTTGTTCTTCAATCGATTTAATACCTCTGGTAACGTGTTTTGGTTTGACAATCAAATCATTACTCTCACTCAGTGAATGTATCATGGCTAGCTTCAACGCCGTGTCGTGACATCGTTGACGGAATGCTTCCACTCTTGGTCCCTCCGCTGGACGCGTGTCCAACTCGTTGTACCACGCTTCCCAGATGGCTTTGGCGTCTGGTGTTGGTCTCATTTCGCCACTAAGAAGCGAGATTGTGTGGAGTTCGTCTTTGAGTACCTCGTGTAATGCATCGGCTTTCTTGTCCTCTTCTTCGTTGCTCCATGCGATAAGCCGTTTTTTCTTACTCTCGAGTATTAGCAATAATCTTCCATATAGCCCTGCTATGGCATCCTCCGGGATGACCTTTAAGTTACTTGGGTCGGTCCCGCCAATCCATACTGGATACAGATTCTTGAGTAGTATCTGATCTTCATTGGCAAGGGTGTGCATATGCTCGTCTTGGGAACCATAGATTTTTGTCAATAATATTGTGAACTTGTTTGCTCTATTTCTGTCGTATCCAAAGGACTCGGCGATCTCGTCCATGTGAATCAACAAGTGAGAGTCTAACTTTACGTCAACCTTTTGACCGCCCTTTGTTGTCTCCGTCACAAACGCCTTCTGGCGGTTTGTATGCTTGACAAGGCCCTCAGGAGTCATGTTGCCGCTAATGTAAAAGACCTCAGAGACTGCTTCGCGTAACAAACGAACGCCTGTGTCCATCGCAATAGACTTGCGAGCCTTGGCGCTTTCCGCGACAAGCACAATATACACGTTTGGGTATAGTTTATATCGCACGCGCTTCATCCAGACCTGTCGTTTCATCGCCGCGGAGATAAGACCGATACCGACCCAATAGTTTAGCTTGTCAGTAGGCTCTTGATTCGCGGTGTAGTCAAGATACCCGTCAAGCCAATCAGCGAGTTTTCGTCTCGCCACTGGTCAACGTGGTATTTTATAGCTTTTTAGCTCACCCCACGAGGGACCTCGCTTGAAGTCCATCGGAACGATCAGGGAGTCACGCTTGATTATCAGTTCAACTTCTCCTTCCTTCTTCATGGCTGTTGCTGCTTCGCACACAGCAAGGTCATCGTCGATGGTGCTAACGCCGACTGCGTCATGGATTTGCAACTGGGCGTCTAACCCAAGGCTGCGGATGGCTTCAGGGGTGTAGATTTTAATGTGTCTGTCACCCTTGAAAAGGTTGCAGATATTACGCCAAAAGCGAATGGTCATCATTCCTATGGTAGATTGTGGATACCACGCGTACATGACGCGTTTTTCATCTTCATCATAGCCACCATACAAAGGATTAACTTTGTAAAAGGTCCGGGACCAACCCAAAGGATTTGTAAGTGTCCCGTTGTTTTCCACAGTAGTCTCGTAGATCCATTTGTGATACACGTTACGTATCTCTGGGAAGATCCCGTGATAAGTATCTTGAATGACTCCTGCATACATAAGTGGGACTTTCGTGATACGGGAGAATCGTTGACGATGCATCCCATTTGTGTTTGCGTGTACGGTACGTTTAGATAGATCACGTTCAAGGTCATGGTCAATCGGATCATCTGCGTTTAGCTCCTGCCATGGCTTTCGTCCCCATGGCGGCGGTCCCCCTGGGACCAGTGGTGGTATCTTCACTTTGTGTTTTGTGAGAACTTCACCAATGAGACGTGCAACGTTGATGTGGATGTCCTGTTCCTCACGGAACCATTGTTTCATGAGAGGAATAGGGCCAGCCCACGCTGCGACACGCACTTCTGCTTGGCTGTAGTCTGCAAAGAGCCAGGTACGTTTCATTGATGACATGGGTACCTCGTGTTTTGTTCCTTGTGACAAGGCTCACACTGTCCGCAGAACTTGCAGGTGTCCTTGGCTAGGTAGCCATACCGTGCCCACGGACGTAACACTAGAATGTCACCACGAACGTAAGCGCGGCGGCGGCGATCCAGTAGACTGTCATTCTCCAATTACCACCATGCGCGTAAACGCTAGCAGCACCAACATCTAACAATATAAGAAGAGTTGGGAAAACTTGGGCTCTTGTCATGTTGTTCACCCGCTGAACAGTTTGTCTGTTCAAGGTATAAAGAGCTTTCGTGCTATACCGCGCACAGGCACGTTCTGGAAGTTCATGCCTGTTCCGAGGATGCTCTTCGTGCTGCTCCAACGATTACTGTCAGTGCCCCCTTGCTTCCAATGTGTGTGCATCCTGTTGTCACTTCCGAGTGGTTGATCCACGATGTCACTTTTCAAGTCTCGTGCGGCGCGCAGTTCTTGTATCCACACCAGAATGGGATTCTGAGATGTCTCTGTTAGTTCTCGCAAGGCATCCTTGTCCGCTGTGGGTCGCAAGACCACGCCGTGCGGTGTTTTTACTTTCTTCATCTTTGGTTTGAAACGGAGACGATTGTATAACAAGTCATGCATCTGTTTAGGTGATTGAACATTCAAGTCGTAGCCTAGCTTTTGGTTAATTTGATCTTGTAATCTTACAATCTCGCTAGCTAACTCAACACCCGCTTCACGACGACGCTCCATATCAATGAGGACACCGTAATGTTCCGCGCGCATAACACTTGGAAAAGTCTCCATGTGATAGTCACGATAAATGTCCCATGCTTTTTCTTCCTGGGCTTCCGTCATCATCGCGAACGCCGCGTCCATGGTAACCATAACGTCTTTACAGTTGTACGTCCAGAAGGCATAGTCACCCACACCCGGACCCCGTTGCTTGCCATCTTCTTTGTAATATGGCGTCCTGGTATAATGGCTATTAATAAATGCAAGCGAGTGACCAGGTTCGTCGTCACGTCGCTTAGTTTGATAGGGGTCTTGGGTCGCACCCCAATCAGGATATAACGTGTGGTGGAGTAGCATTGTATCGACATACATATTAGCGGGGAAGACTCTATGGTACCAATGGTAGATCCACTCGAAAGAGAGATTCTGCCCAATTTTCTTAATCCTTGGATTCTGTACAAGACGAGCATAAGCCTGCCATATCTTGGATTCTTCTCGTTCTCCCCAATATGGAATGCTACCACTTTTCGTGATTGGTATGCAAAGGGCACTGTTTGGCTCGTAACCGATACCGAGACATGCGATCTCGCCCATTCCTTGAGGGGACCAACCAAACGTTTCGATGTCCATGCTAAGATATTCATGTTTCTCACACTCGTTGATGAAGTCCATCACAGTATTATATGATGGACCCGTAATTGCATTACGTTCAGGTAACTTTATGTCTGGCGAAGCCGCCTCCTCAAACGCTCGTTTAAGATCGATGTGCGTAAAGACTGGGAGCCACTTCCACATTCCTCGGAGTATCCAGGCGGTGTGGATGGTCGGAACACACTTGAGTCCCGGGACCATTGTAGACTGAAGGATGCTTCCACGCCACTTCGTGATGCCATGCTGTCCAGTGAGGAAGTATAGAGGCTCGTCACCAAGCGGAACGACAACGTTCGGTTTAACAAGCTCAAGCTCCCGCTTACAACGAGCGAGACTGCGTTGGAGAACGTCCCCAGGTAGAGAAAATAGTGATGTCCCCGCTTGTAGGTACTCGTCATGTATGTTCGTGACATAGACCTCCCTTCGGCTACGCCCAAGTGTGGACAGTGCCTTGTTGAATATCTGGCCCGACGGTCCCATGAAGGGGACGCCAGTCGCCATCTCTTCCTTCGCAGGACCCATTCCTACGAAAGCTATTTTTGCGTCGGTGGGACCGCTGGCTCTAACGGGCATGGCCTAGCCCACGACCAACTTGATAAGCCATAACAACAAGGCTATGGCGACGCCAACGGCGATGGCGATCTCAACCTTGTGAAGCGTCGGTCTCATCTTCCTTTCTCTCCTCTAGTTGTTTCATCCGTTCACAAGCCTTTGTGTAGTTGAGAAGTTCCTTCTCGAAACCTATAAAATACCGACCTAGGCCGAAGCACGATGCTAGCGTCGAGGCGCCACCACAAAAAGGATCGAGGACAACCTCATTGATCTCTGAACTTGTCTCAACCCACTTATCTAGCATCTCTACAGGCTTTTCGTTCTCATGCCATAGATGCGCTGGGCGAGGCCACGCTTGCGCGTCGGGCACAGGATGTGAGAATAGCCTTCTTACGTTCCCCTCGGCGGGTTTATAGCCCCATAAAATAGTCTCGTAGGTTGGCAAGAATGATGTATAAACGTCAGAAATGCCCGGCTGACCAGATTTGTACCAGATTAACGGGCGTTGTCTGACGACAAAGCCACACTCTGTAAGACTACGGACCCACCACTCGATTTCTTGTATTGGGAAGAAGATGTAGAGGTGAGAAGCCGGCTTCAGGACGCGAAACAAGTGTGGGAAGACTTCCCTCAATAGCGCATGGACGCTCTCTTGGTCATCACTGTAAGTGGCTATCCACTTTGTTGTCCATTGGGTTGACTTGTCCCAGTCGATGCCCCACGGCGGGTCCGTGACAATCAAATCAACGCTCTCATCAGCTATGTTGGCAAGCGCCGTGCGGCAGTCGTCGTTGGTGATGATTCCAGTGAGGAAGGACGTCGCTTTAGCGTCAGCTGACAGTCCCATACTTGTTGCGCGACGTCTTGCAAGCTCACGGATAACTGTAAGCTCTCGTTCCCGCTTGAATGTGTCGATAGCACCTCGACGAGTTGGACGCCCGGCAATCCTCTCATTGCCCAGAGAAGCCGCAAGCTGAAGGTCTTCAGCCACTCGCCCGACGCCGAGGCCGAGGACGCGTGCGGTGTCTCTGCCGGACCAGGCTTTGCCTGTCTCTGCGCTCTGCGCGACTTGAAGTCTGTGAATCTCTTCGATGGCACGGGCGGTCTCCTGCCAGGTTAGTTGTTTTCGCTTGTCGTTTTCGTCAAACTCAATAATCTTTTGTGTGAGGAGGTCAAGGCTATCGAAATACCGTGCTTCGATAGTCTGTCGACCGAGTCGAATATGTGCTGTAAGACGTCGTCCACCAGCAATGAGCTTGTTGTTTCGGTCAATGACGATGGGATTGATAAGACCGTTGTTCTTGATCGACTCCACCAGTTCAGCCAGAGCCACTTCGTCTTCTTCTTGACGCTGACGGTCACTTGCAACTTGTATGTTGGCAATTTCTATCTCCATTGACATCTCCCGTTAACGCAGTATAAGCAAACTTGCGGTTCTCGTAAGCGATAGATATGAAACTTATACCATCTGCGCAGAGGCCACAGGCGGATGATGTGCCACCTGAAGCCTCCGTCGCAGACGTGTATCATCAGATGAGGAACTTGCTCGCTCTCGGGATCTTTCGACCCTGATACTCCTCGTTCTTGACTTCAAACATCCCCTCGCAACCGACCATGTCCTCGGTGTTGACGCCCTCCTCGTCGGACGGCACCTTGAACGCGAGGCAAAGCCTCGCATACTCGACATTCCTCTCTTCCGCCTTGCGGCGCTCGAAGATGGTCATGTCGGAGTTGATCTCCGTCGGGAGTGGGACGTAGTTGAAGTAAGCGGAGCGACCCCGCCACTCCTCCGGCTCGTTGATTTCGATGACGCCGCCGGTGAGGTAGAACGAGCCGTTCACGTCAGCACGATCACTGATCTGAACCTTCCGGATGATCCCCGTGTAGGGAATCGTCTCGTCCAACGGCTCGACTTCCGTTTTCATCAGATTGGGATTGCCTGGGATTTTCGGCACGGTTCTTTGTCCCCCTTGGATCTTTGATGGATCGGATGCCTAGGTGCTGTTTCTTGATACCAAAGAACTGATCTTCTGGTTGACCACCTCCTCCCCATGAGAGGATTGCATCCTTGATGTAACGACGTGTGGCTCTGCCGTCGGCGCTCGTTTTCAAGCGCACAACGAAATAGTGTCGAAACACGACGGCGCGCCGTGTGTTCACTTTTTCGTCACCTCCTTTCTTGGCTGTGGCATAACGCCCCAGATTTGACGAAAGTCGGGGTCCCATTCGGCTTGACCTTTGACGTCAAACGAACAGCGTAGGTCACGCAAGCCGTCCGGAAGGACCCTGCAGCGCCACTTGGGATGATCCTCATCGTCAACATCAACTTTCAGTGCGTACACGTCAGTGAAGTGCGCCGCGTACTGAAGGCCGAACTGACCAGGGATGGCACCGGCGATGAGAATGTCTTGGATTCCCAGATATGTGCGTGTCTTAACGGGGACGCCCTGGACGGTGAGCATTTCTTTCACTTCGACGCCCTTGGTTCGTTCCCCTGGTCTCTCGTTCACGCGCTCGTGAATGGTGATGATGAAGTCTTTGTTGTAGGCCATCGCATAATTACACATGGTATCTGTGATTTCCGTCCACATCTGGAGCCAGGCGCTCCAGTCGTCCCACACGAACTTGTTGCGACCACCGACGAAGTTCATGTGAGCTCGGATGTGTGGGACCGTTAGCGTAAAGCTATCCCAAAGGATGGTGCCTGCGGCCTTCGCTTGAGGATCATTTTCCAATCCCTCAACGTAGTTGGCAATCGTCGCCCAGCCTTTTGGCGGCTTCGCGACCTTGTCATTTTGCAATAGACTTTTCACGCGCATGGCGAAGCCGTCTTCGTGGATGTCTTCACCAAGTTCCTTGACGGTTACTTCACCTTTGTCAAGATACGGTTTGAACGTCGCCATCGCACGGACTTTGTTGTCAATGTCCAAAATGTGGATAGGACGACGAACAGCTGTCTTGACAACCATGGTTGTCTTACCCCCGCCTGGGGGACTGATAAGTGCGACGGTGGCCATCCTGTCTTTCTCCTTTGCGCTATCGCGCACGCTATGCGGTGTGACGGAATGAACCAGCAACCGTAACGACTTGGTCTCATCACCGACATCTCTCGCAGAGAACGCCGTGCCTGTTGAATTCGTTACGGTCCTCGGTGCTCTCGATGGTCACTCTTACGTTGACATGACATCGAGTGCATTCACTGTTCACGTAGTATGGATAAATACGATAGTCGCCTCTCTCCACTTTCATGTTAGCACCAGCCTTCCTGGGCTTTTGCCCTTGCCATCTCTGCTTGGACTTTGTCCAATGCAGCTTTCACTTCCGTCGCGTGCTTGACGCACGCGTTTATACCAATGACGGTGTCTTGCCACCGATACACATAGTTGATGATTGTCGTGTCACATGCTTCGCATCTCATGTTCCAGATACTCCGAATGGCATCACCTTGCCCAAGACTAGCTTCGGTTTGTCATGTTCCCATGGGTGCCAAACGTGACGTTTGTAGTAATTTTTCATAATCATCGCATTAAGATTGCTCTCACAGGCTCGGCGATAGTGACACCCACCATACATGTAGCAAGCGGCGGGGGCGTTGCGATGTCCCCTGGGTATCACCCCGGAGCGGAGCTCATCACGGAACGTGAGCCATCTGGTTGTGAAACGCTTGAGATCATACAAGAACTCGTCGATGTCAATGCTACTCCGTCGTGTTTCCACGCGCGCGAAGTCCTTATCGTTGTCAATCCCATGAGGGAATTTCCCGCCCATCTTACGCTCGCTGACGTGGACAACGTCAAACATAATCCCGCTGACGTCCATTCCTACGAGCTCTCTGGCCGCCCACTTATATGTCGTGAGTTGATGATTTGGACGAACCTGCTCTGTATATCGAGAAGTTCCTGAGCTTGTTGTCTTGGTTTCCCAGACATACGCATTGTTGTCGATCCGATTGCGGCGAAGTCGGTCAATTTTTCCAACACATACGACAGGGACGCCGTGCCAATCCATAAAGTAGATGGAGAAGCCAATTTCCACGTAAGGCTTGACCTCTCCAGTTTCAGGGTCGAAGTAAGTGATATCAGCCCAATGGACGTCTTGGTGTCGCCACTTCCGAGCGTAATACTCAATGAGATAATATCCTCGCTCAATGCTTCGGCGCTCCTCACTATCCGCGCTAATTGGGAGCGCGCTTGGCCCTTTGACTCTGACTTCGTCAGTAAACGCCCGTTGCGCAAGAAGGATTGCTTCCTCGATGTCCAGACCCACATTGGAATAAAGACTCGCGACCGCGGCGTGGAAAGCTGAGCCAAAAACGAGAGGCGGTTGTTCTGCAATCGGCACGAGATGTTCAACATAGGCTAGGCGTCCTTTCTCCTCACATGTCGCGCCGGCGCTGTGGATGCTGTGGTCGATGAAGATGACTTCCTCAGTCTCGCTCATACGTGGCCTCCGCCCTTCTCTATATGCACAAGCAATTCCTTTATTGCCTTGATCATATCCTCGCGAACTGCGCTTGAGATGTACGTCATCCAGCCACCCTCGCCGAGGTCGAGGTCGAATAGCAAGAGAGCGAAGCCGATTCCTTCTGGCATTATCTCGCCCATCATCTTACCTATCTTGTTGCATGTGGCGACAAGCTCACGACGGTGCGGCGTCATGTCATCACGTTGTGGCATCGTCGTCACCTCCAAACAGTGCGTCGTCGACGCTCTCCTTCGGAGGATCATCACCAAACAGAATGTCATCCAGAACGTCACCGACCGCACCACTCACTTGGTGCACTTCCTCGCCCTTGGTCTTTTTGCGAGGCTGAGGAATGCCTGCCTTTCGTCGTTCCTTCGCCTGGGCGCGCCGTGCTCGTAGAGCTTTGAGATAGTCGAGAAGCTCTTGCTCTGACATCTCGCTGAGGGGTTTCTCTTCTACGTCACTCATGGCTTTGTCGGACCTATCCTTGCCTTCGCGAGTTTGGTGACGTCGTTGCGATGGTTTCTCACGTACTCGATAAGTGCTTCACGAATTATCGTCCACTTGGGCACGCCCTTTAGAGAGGCAATGGTGTTTAGTACGTTGTCCACATCGCTTGGTACGTCTCGTACCAAGATGTGCCGATCGCCCTTCATGTTCTGAACTGTCATGTCGCCTCCCTAGCCACCACACCGGACATATGGCTTGCAGCCATGATGTTAGTCGAGTAACTTTCGCCATTCCATACTCTTTCGCATCATTTCTGCTCTGTAGACTTCTAACTGTTGAATACACGGCTCATGCTCTTCACCTCGCCAACCGTTGTCACAGAATGGAAAGTTCTCAATCCAAGCGCAAGCGGTCTCGACCATGTCTCTCAATTTGCTGTTGGCGAGACGGAGCTCTATGATCGTTGAATGTTCTTGTTCAGACACTAGGCGGCTCCGGGAGCGCGGCGAGGGTGGCGATGTGCGCAATGGCCTCCGTGTCATCTTCGTAGTCGTCAGCGCGATCACCGCTCGCAATCGCGTGAATCCGAGCTAGGCGCTTCTCTAGCGCCGCGACCCGCTCGCGCAGGGTGGCGCCGTAGTGAGTTTCAGCGATGTATCCACAGTGCGTGCAGACGTGCTGAATCGGCTGCTCGGCTCGCGCCTGGGCCAGCGCAGCGGCGCACATATCAGAGTGACGCGACGCATGTGTCTTGCAATGGCCATAGACGTTGAACGAGCAATGCGCCCGCGTCTCGTCGGCCCGCTCAGTCATCTCATACCTCCCCCGCCTCCGGTACGGACTATCATGTAGTTTTCGTATGCGGCCTTCACCGCGGACGGTGATGCCTTGCGCCACTGGTCAGTCGCCCACCACTGTTTCACGGCGAAGGCTTTTTCTGTCCTATCAACGAAGCCCAGGTCGCGTAATCTCCCTAAGATGCGGTACAGTGTCGCGCGCCGTCCAGGCACGCTTTTATTGAGCATGACGAATGAGAATTTGTCGCCCTTGTGGGCTTCAATGAATGTGATAATATTGTCAATGTGACTTCCGTAGGGCGCCGGGAGGACGAGTCGCAGAGAAAGAGTTCTCAAAACTCTTTCGTGGTGCTCCTTACACAAACAGATGGTCGTGACCGCATGGTCTTCACAATAGTCACACTTCTCGCTCATCGCACCTCCACTCCGAGGTCTATGACCTCGACCTCTATATCACTCTTGCGGCCGCCCAAAATCATGAGCGACATGACAAGCTGCCAGTCTGTTTCGTACCACTGTGAAACGCCGAGATTGAGCCACGATCCTTCGTCATTATCATTACTCCAGTTGATTTCAAGACGACCACTCAACCGTTTTTCTTCATCAAACAAGCAGTGATAACGATGAATGATCGTGGCTCGGATTTTCACGACGCTCGTGCCTCCTTGACGGCGTCGAGGAATCTCTCGATCTCGTCTTGGATCGCTTGGGCGAGCTTGGCTTTGTCGGCTTCCGTGTACGGCCCGCCAAGAATGTCGGCGTCCAGGAACTTGATCGCGAGATTGTAGCAACTGACGTCGTAGGCCATTGCTAGCATCCTCCCTTGTCGTGCGCAGGATCGGGATCGACATCCCCGACTTCCTCTGGGCCGCCATCCAAAATGCCATCACAGACACCGCAGGTCTCGCCCTCCTCAACGTCGGCCATTTGGATGACAAGGCCCCCAGCTGCGACGTCCTCGTTCAGGCACGCCTTGTGGAACAGCTTGTCACCGATGCTGATGACTACGTCACTCATGTTTCCGTCTCCTTTCTCGCTAGATGTACTACAAGCTCGCATGGGAGACATAGGAATGTCTCCTCCTCTAGGAAGTCGGGGTTTGTTGCTGGCTCGATTTCGACGCCGCACCGACGACAGTGTGTCATGGGACAAGGGTCGCGTTCATTGTTACGTGTCTTACCTCTTGGCATCCGACTTGCGCGCGTGCTGTTCGTCTTCGACGAACCTAGTTTCGCAGAGGTCGGAGCAGAATGGGTAAGTTACATCTGGTAACTTACCTCCACAGTTGACGCACTCGCGGTACGTGTAGAAGTCCGAGTTAACATCGCTCACGACAGTGTGTACTCAATCTGCTGTCCGAGCAGCACGGTGTCGACAGACGCCACGCTGAAGTGCACAGTGACGAGATCCCTTATCAGTTTCGCCGAGTTCGTCGCGTAGACGTCGATGCGACCGTTCTCGATCTCGATCTTCTTCACAGTGAGCGTTCCTCGCATGTTCATGCGACCTTCTTCCTTGGTCCCTTGCATCGTGCGCAGACTTCACTCCTTAGGTCGTTTCGCCACTTGCAAAACCGGCAGATCCAACGCACGCTGGTGGTCATGACGCCCCCATATGCAGGACGACTCTGTCACCGAACAGTTCTGCGAACTCGATGTCAATCTCAACGATCTCGGAGCCATCGAATCCTTCGACGACGATGGGAAGCTCGCCGTCCGCGACGTTAAGAATCTGACGGAGTTGAAGGACGGTCATGACAGAAACACTATCGCTAGAAACAACAGGGCGAGAGCGATAGTCCAGTTGAGGTCGTAGTCGCTCATGCGCTCACGCTTTTTCATTGTCATTCTCCTCATCCTTCTTGACGGTTCAGCGCTTTCGCTATCGTCTTTTGCTTGGCTATAATCCTTTTAGCCATGCTCGCGTCCATGCTGTTCTTCGCGACGAGATGCTGGATCAACAACTGTTTATCTTGGCCTATGCGATGGCAGCGGTCCTCCGCTTGGGTAATGATACCGGGAACCCAGTCTAGTTCAGCGAATACAACGTT
>Ga0126375_10000228_pt1 | contig 13818 bp, 11 predicted proteins | sample PanSoiMetPlot_14_FD_109577 | JGI IMG/M metagenome (GOLD analysis project Ga0126375, IMG submission 109577) | Tropical forest soil microbial communities from Panama - MetaG Plot_14 | ecosystem: Environmental > Terrestrial > Soil > Tropical forest | place: Panama | collected 2016-02-17 | reverse complement strand
TAGTGAAAAACCGTGGTCACCTGTCCCAGTGAATTTCACAATTGATTTCATCTCTACGTCTCTAGCATCATCTTCCTTGTAAGCAAAGCCAGCTGATTCCCAGTCCTCAAAATTCGCACCACACCCACTGTCCTTACCGTTACTATCCTTGAAACCATCTATGTTTTTACCTATACCAAAATCGGTAGGACCAGAAGGGGACATCTTCATTATTCCCTTTGATGGGAACGACATCTCATCTGGTAGGTCTAAGAATTTAGATTTTGTTGGGTCGTCTTCCTGCTCCCATACAAATCCACCTGACTTGCGCTGGTAGAATCCGTTTATTCCAAATATGTCATTCTGGCCAGCCATTTATATCACGTATGGGTTATTGTCCCCTTTTTGAGAAGTTTGTCACTTGAGTCATAGAACTTAAATGTTAAAACCTTCCCATCATTAGAGAATTCCATGAAGAGGTATCCGTAATCCTTGTTGTTGGCAAAGGGGACATAAGATGGAATCGAGCCTAAATCATAATGACTTTTTCCCCCAGCTCCTACGTCAAAATACATCTTTCCATGATTGTCTGTACTTCTGGAATACGAATAATTTGGGTCTGTTCCAGTCGATGTTGGATTGTCTGGAGAGCTGGAATTGTATTTTAATAACTTACTATGCCAGAGTGCGTGATTGTGTGCAGTTATTACACAATCAACTCCGTACTGTTCAAACAGAGGAACATAGATATCTCTTACATTATCTTCATTCGGATGGTGAGCACCTGGAGGACCTTCAACTGGGTAATGGTTACACACAAAAATCCACTCCAGGGAAGCGTTCTGAGAGAACTTCTGTAACTCGCCTTTCACGAAATTATACTGACTGCTACCACTAGAATGACTGACTGACTCATTCTCGCCAGCTTCCATTACTACAATTCCTACAGACTTGAATATCTTGGAATAATATGTATGGGATATACTGTATGCATTCTCTAAATCAGATATTGTTCCCTTACCACCATCACCATCATTCACGTCATGGTTACCAAATGATACGATACTGTTTTTGCGAACAGATGATGTCATATCAAGCCATCCACCCATACTGCTAGAATATGACAGGTCACCGTTGAATATTATAAGGCCAGTATTTCGATTCTTCATTTTATCTACAATGCCCTTTGCTGTTGAGCCAGTTCCCATATCTCCAGTGGCAGCTATTGTGAAATTAACTCCAGTATTGGGGTCTGGTGGAGGCGTACTTCCACCACCACTTCCACTTCCACCACTGCCACTGCTCGATGTAGGATTTACTTCAACCCTTACTTTGAATGCATTGTCAGGTAATACTTCAGCCCCAGGATTCACAATTATTCTTAACCAGATACATCTAAAGTCTCCAGGTGCAAAGTTACCAAGGTTAAGACCACCACTGCGGGTAAGAGTATTTATAAAATTAATACCATCTCCAGGAGGCAGAGTAGTCTCATTGGGTATTGGTGTCTCTGTACCATTCTTACCAGCAGCTGCAAATGAATATGATGCAAGGTCACTAGGACTTGTAGTATCCTGGACCATATAGAATACTACAGAAACCATCTGGTCTGTAACACTCTTATTTTTTATTGCTACACATCTGTACAGCGTTATGCCACTGCTGGCCTCAGTGTCAGTTATTCTACGGAATACTCTATGAGTTATATCGGATATGACTTCGGTAGTAGAGACATTACCACCAAGGGATAGATTCGGGTCGGTATTGCTTGACCCCCCTGTGAGAAACATGCCTATATCTTCGGATTTTAATGTCATTTGTCAATTAGTTCTCCTATCTCAAATTCATTCTGATTTTCGTCCAGTGGTTTTATTTTCTGCTTCTCGTAGTATGCATTGATTTCCTTTATCTCAAATTTTGGTAACTTGATAGGATGTCTCATTACTGCTTTGCTTCTTGTGAAATCATATTCACCATCAAGGGCATGATGGTCCATGACAAATTTGATAGCACCATGAAATGGTAATTTCAAATCTAAATGAGTATCCTTCACAAGACGTGGCTCCATGCATCTTATTTCGTCTTCAATATCTTTCATGGTCCTTCGCTCGTCTGGTGGTAATAGTGGATGGTCCATGCAGAAATAGTGGACAGTCACTTCATTATTGATAAAATCATAATCACCGAATGTGCAATTGATACCCTTCTTGTTTGGCCTGTATGCACCAGCTTCAATCTTCGACAGATGGTATCTGACAGTCTTATTATACATCATTTGAATGACTGTGGGTCTCCTGTTATCCTTCCATTTCTGAAATAGAATGAACGTGATGAGCCTGTAGTGGTCTTAATACCGAATATCAATAAACGTGCACTATCGCCACTGCCTGAACTGGCAACATTGGTTGAAGATGTCGCAATGGTTGTTCCATCGACTGAGAAGACTACACTGGAAGCAGGAGTATGAACAAGTTTGTATATTGCTGGACTACCAGCAACATCTAATGCTGCTGTAGTGGATGTCACAGTCAGACTTGATGCACCACCGTTAGCATTTATGATAACCCAGTTAACGCCATGACCATCACATCCTTCTATTCCCATCTGTCGTCTTGCTGTATCCTGCGCATCTTCTATTCTATCAGTCCCACTCCCAAATCTGGTAAGAAGGTTTGTACCCATCCCACTGCCTAAGTTACCACGAAACTGGACCACAAGCTGACTACTCCAGTCACAGAAAATACCACCAAGACTTGCTGATATTGTGTTACCACTGGTAGCACCAGTATCAAGTTTTATTTTATTTTTTGGACTTGCATCATAAGTAGCTGCTGGACCAGTACCTACTGTAGATATCTGGAATATCTCTGTAACTGGTGGTAGAATGAGGTCAAAGAATTCTGCTGTATTCGCAAGTGACATATTCAGCATGCTACCTCCTGTCTCATGTGTATCTACATCACTATGAGTATGTTTATGGAATACTGGAGTGAATGATAGTCGATTAAAATTGGTATCATAATCTACAACATATAATACGTTCTTGACAAGACCTGCTGATGTATCGGTAGGACATGCAGCTGCTATCTGACGTGATACTGCAATGGCCATGATATTAGTCCCTGTATCTCGAACAATGGTTTTAGCATCCATCCTTGCAGGAGAATAATCTTCATCGTCTTGCCATCGTGGACCGAGATTACTCATTTATGAAATTCCTCCAAATTAGACTATTGATAATCAAATCACATCGTATCCTGTTCCAGTATATCCTATGTCAGTATAGCCAGCAGTCATAGGATTAGCATTGAAGTGAGCAACCCCCGCAACTGATAGATGTCCATAGGCTGTCGGTGATATAGAGCGTTTATTATTCCAGATATTATCCATCTCAGTCGATGTGAATATTTTATCTATATATCTACGAGAATCACGCCATCTCATTGCAGCTCTATCAGTATTTTGATTTATTCCGATACCATGAAACATCCTTGTAGAATGACCTGATGGAAATGTGAATGTGTCACTACCTGAATCAACCTGGGGTTCATTATTAATTCGCATCCCAAGAACATCAGCACTGGTGTAGGTCAGACAGACAGAATTCCAGGTGTAGGGAGTGATTTTGTTATTGGGAGATATAATATCACGTGTAGTACCAGTTCGTCTTACAAAGAATTGCAGCTCACCATTCAGACCAACTCTGACAGCATATCCATTACTGCTATCGTCAATCTTCATGGTCAGCATGGATTTATGGGGTGCTATCGGTGATGGGTCCTCACCACTGAGTTTAATTCCAAGAGGCTTGAACCCTTGAGGCTTGATTCCAAATTCATGAATTAATGGTAGATTGGATGTACCGACTTCCTCCATCATGAAATCAAGATATATTGAGAACCCACTACCCATGTTGGCAACTTGCAGACTCGATGTGCTGGTGGTATAGAAATAATCTAGATGGGCTAAATCATAATTGATGCGGGTGACAATCGTTCCACCCTTGACACCATCTGATGGACCTTCACATAAAATTGGTCTGCCCATTGGATATGTGTAGTTCTTGGTGAAGGAGTGGTCATGCATCTTCCTGGCTATATGGTGGAATCTACACCAGTACTTGAGATAGACACCATCAGGTTCGTTAGGTCCGTAGTAGTGAAGATTATTTTTAAATTTCAGTTGCTTGAATGAGAATGGGTCCTGTAATAATACAAGGTCTTCACTGGTCCTGGATACTATTTTTGGCTGTGGTGTCTCTGGTTCAAATATTTCATTCTCTGCTAATGTCTGTTTATTCATTAATGCCACAAACTTCTGCGAGCCAGGATTAGCTGCGCCTGCTCTAACTATCTGCCAGTTATAACTCAAGATTTGTCACTGGTTGAAATACTATTGAATGAGACTCCTGAACTTCAGTAACGCTCTGTATATGGCCGATTCTATCTTCAGCCCTATCTATCACAACTCTGTAGGCCATTATCCCTGACGAATCATTCCTATCCTTTGCACAAAATTCTGATATCGTGTTAGATGGAACGCCTGGTGGAAATGTTGCCGTATCCTTCAGCACCATGCCATCTGAATTAATATCCCCATCTACCCGCATATCTACAGTCGCTACAAGGTTATTCAGGTCACTATCATTGTATGTTGGTGGAATTATGCCAGTTCCCATCTGTTTGTATGTGAAATACAAAGATGTTTCCTGTGCCATCAGCTCGGTAAAACGTGTGAGACCATCCCACATTACCAGATTATTGTACTTGGCTACCTGATGTGGCTCAAACCTTTCTCCTTTTTTGAAATATGTACCTGCCTTCTGGTCATTCCATATCCTGTCGATACAGTGTTCATATTCTTTCATTATATGGTGCTTCACTGCTTTCAGATTCTTTATCCAGAGCCTATGATACCTGCCCCGACAGTAACGGATTTCCTGTCCTAATTCCTGCAATTGACGAATATAATTATGAACTGGGACTTCGTATGCATCCCATAGACAAGCCCTGGATAATCCCTTGAATGGGACATATTCTGGTGGGGTATCATGGATTACACGCCACATACTAAATTCTCCACAATTAATCTCTGAAAATGGCTCACGTATGCAGTTGCGGTTAAATCTACACTATAGGAACCAAAAGGACTAGTTGCATCATAAGCCGAGCCAACATAATTTACACTCTGAATCTCTGCAAGCATCTGAGTATTAGCATCTATCCCTGCTATCGGATAGACGATGTTGACAAGCTGGAATGGATAAAATAATTTTGTAGGAATTGTGACACTCTTTTTACTGAATACTCTCTTCAGTTTAGCCCCATAAGATAGTAGGGTTTGAGCATATTTTGTTCCAGTGTGGATATCATTTATCCAGGGAGCATTGACCCTTATCTCTACTGGCCTGTTTGGTGTGTATTTTTTTATAGATACTGGGTCTGATACTGCTAATGTTGTCTTGGCAGTAGCAAGAAAACTGTATCTATATACTGGACCCTGAGAACGTGTTGACCAGCCATCAGCAAAATCATCTCTTGTATAAGGTACTGGCTGTTGTGTGAATGGTGCTTTAGTACCTGAGTATCTAGTAGCCGTAGCTGTAGATGCAGTCAGTGTATCATTGTCGTGATGCCATAGCACCGTATTCTCTTCTTCTATTCCTGTCTTAAAGAGGATAATCCAATGCAGTGCATTAGCATCGATACTGGCTACGGTATAATGGAGGTCTATCTTGTAAATTACAGTGGGAGTTGCCAGTATGTCTGCATATGGTATGAAGAATGTTGCTACCCTTTTATCACTAGGTCTATTACCCCCATCATCCCTGCATATCACACCATATACTCCAGTCTGATTCCAGGAATCCTCTACACTGCTTTTACCAGTTCCTTTCTTTGATAACAGCAATGCTACATTGAATAATCGTGTGGTTCCTGGAATAAATTGTACCCCTATATCCTTGTTGACCAGCGATGTAGCAGCTACGGTTGCATCACCTGGGGCTGTATTTATTATCTGGTCAGTATTGATTGTCAGAAATATTTTATTGAAAAACTCACCGACCTGCATTTTGCGTGTGCTGCTCCATCCACCAACGTAGTAGGAAGTCCTGTCAGCCAGGTCTTTTACCCTTGTGATATCCCAGGGACGTATTGTGGTTCCTGAGTGCTTTTGTCGTGGTGAACGTAAGAACACCTTTCTATTCTGGTCAATCCATAGTACCGTTCCAGAACTAGCTGCAAAATTATCAAAGATGCTAGCTGCGGTAGCATATTGGCTATTAATTGCTGGAATTACAACTTTTGTTGATTTAGGAAGTGCCGATGTGTCAAAACCCCCCCTGGTCTTGAGAGTGGGGGAGTTTACTTCTGGTAGTACATCTGTCGATTCGTAGGCTTTTATTGTCAGATTGTCAATACGAAAACTGGAATCTTTGAGGATGGGCTGTGTGCCAGTGATACTTTCTTTGCTAGCTGACTGAACAAAATTAAGAATCGTATAATTATTTATTATACCAAAACCACTGCCAGAGAACTTGTACTTTATCTGAGTCCCTATATCGTAAGCATCGTCTACAGCGTCTATTATTCCCTGCATCATGTTGGTATAACCAGCCTGGGTTCTGCCACCCTGGACTATCACAACACAACCAGCGTCTACAGTATCTTTTATCACTCTGTCCTTTGTATCGTCTATGTCGAAACTGAATGAGCCATTATCACCAATGGACATGCTGAGATTTATTCCAGTTAAAGCAAATGGATTGTTACTAGCAAACGAATCATAGACATAACGTGTCTCAACTTCGTCTGGTGATTTTATTGTCAGCCGATATCTTATCGGGTCATTGTATGTCTCGTCTGTAGTATATAGGAGACTCATGCAAAGTTGTACCTTGATGTCTCGTCCAGCACATACTGTCTTATTGTTCTCTTCATTTCTGCTGCTCCAGGGAATAAGTATACTACATTCGTGAGATGGACTACAGTTGGTCCAACTCTCTGTGCAATGGCTGATGTTGTACTACCGATTCTATCAGCCACCATAGATTTGAGTCCACGTGTATCGATACTGGGTCCTGGAATTATAATATCATAATCACCTTTCTTCGGTTGATTGGCAGTTCTGAGTGGGAAAAATGCAGCTATTTCTGGTCCTGCTTCACCGAATGTTGCAGTCCTGGATGTCCCTGCAAATTCTATACCACCAGCTGCCTTCACTCCAGCAGGCTTGCCACTTGTATCATATTTTACAGTAACAGTGACAGTTGGATGTTGTTGTGAAATCTTCTTTATCGCAGATATAACAGCATCTACCTTACTCAGTGCTGGTTTATTATTGATATCCATAGGTGGAACAACTGTTGATAACAATGCCCATGCTTTTCCTGTCTTGATTGTAGTTTGTATCGCAGGCTTGGGATTCAGGTTCATAGGTGGAAGCACTTTTGATAGAAGTCCCCACACCTTCTCCATCTGTCCTTCGGTATCAGCTGCTGGTGATATGTCTATATTCATTGGTGGAAGGACTGTAGATAAGAGGAGCCATACCTCTCCCATCTTGACCGTCGTATCCAATGCAGGGGAAGGGTCAATATCCATGAGTGGAAGAGAACCAGTAGCCAGACCTCCCCATGCAAGTGCTACCTCATCCACCATCCCTATCGCATCGTCAACATTTAGAGTCATAGCAGGAGGAGCCTCTGTCGCCAGTCCTTGCCATGAGAGTGCTACACTATCTACTATTGATATAGCAGCATCTCCATTGAGATTGAGCACAGCTGGAGTTGTTGAAATTTCATTTATCTTGGCTGTGACAGCTGCTACTTTTGCAAGTGCATCAGTATTATCAACCTGAATTACCTGTGCTCCTTCAGCTGGCTTGTTTTTATCCACAAACGCCTCACTGCTACCTGCTCCACCTGCTGGCTGACCACCAGCACCACCAGTTTCTCTAGGAGTTAACTGTTCGAAGCTTTTAACAGCTGCGTCTGTTTGCAGCTTTATACCAGTTATCTTTTCAAGCATAATTACCAGTTTATCTATGGCTGACTGTATTGGAGCTGCAACACCTTGCAATCCTTCTACCACTGCTTTTATGTTAGGGTCAAGCGTGTCAAGTAACAGCCCAGCCATTTCATCCACCCCTGTCTTCCAGTCACCATCCTTGATTTTCTTTAGTGCATCAGGAATGGGACCAAATGTAGCTGCCAATTTGGGATTCTGTTTTATCATCTTATTGATTTTAGTCAGCATATCACCAGCCCATGAACTAACAGCCTTATCAGGTATCTTTATACCAAGGTCTTCCATTCGGACTATGCCAGCAAGTGTCTGTGAAATATCGGATTTAATATCCTGAACTTTAGTATCAATCTTAATTGCCAGTTTTATTCGTTTTTCTAATTTATCTGGCAAGTCTAAGTCTTTGAATAATTCCTTCATGCCTTTCTTGTCTTTAGCCTGGCTCAGCATATTGTTCCATATCTGTGACACTGCATCGTTAATTTTCTGGATAGCCGATGGGACTTTGAGTGCTACTTCAATCATACTCTGAAGACTCTCAGTTGTAGCATTACTAGCCCTAGTCATATCGATACCAAGAGCCTGAGCAGCATCTAGAAGAGATTGTCTGAAACTATCCTGCTGGCCAATCGATTCTACCAGTGATTTAATCCATTCATCTGCATCAGTAATTCCTTGCTGGAATCCTTTATGGAGTTCAAACATCGTCGATGTTCCACCTTGGAGCGTAGATATCATCGAGTCATAGTGTGCTGATGCATTGTCAAGAGCCTTACCCAGTTGTAATTGCCATGCTACAAATTCCTGTGTGGCTTCAATACTTGTCTTTACCACTGGTGGTAATGCATCCATTCCACCTACAAGTTCTGCAAGTGATTCCTGGGTGGCCTTCTGTTGTGCATCTCCAGTTACAAGCGATTGAACCCATTCATCAGCGGCTTTGGCTCCTGCATCCATTCCTTTCTGCATTAGAAACATTGTTCCAGCTCCCCCTGCAACTGCATCCATCATGGAGGCCAAATGAGCGGCAGAACTATCCCATACACTATTGAGACCTAGCTGTGATTTTACATATTCCTGGGTAGCTGCAACACTGGTTCTCACCACTGGTGGTAAGTTTTCATATCCACCAACAAGATTCGCAAGCGATACCATCTGTGCATTGGTAGATGCATTACCTTTTATCGTACTGTTAACCCATTCTTCGGTAGCTTTCACTCCTGCGAGTGTTCCTTGCTGAACTAATCTATGTTGTAAATCTAAATCGGTTAAAGCTGCTCCATAATCTACTGCTACGATTTTAGCATCAAGATGGTCACTGATAATCTGTCCCATCTCACCATGCAATCCGATTGTAGTTTGTGATAATTTGTCTACTGCATCAGATGTTTGTCCAGCTCCCTTTGCATTATCCAGATATGCCTGGTTTAACAGGACCATCTCATCATATGTGAGAGTTGCTGCCTCCTTGGAGCTAATCAGCTGTAATGCCCATAATTTGTCAGCCATCGCTTTTTTCGTGGCTGCTTTAGCGTATTCCTCTGATTGGGATATGCTTAGTGTATTGGTATTAGTCTTTGCTTGCTGTAGCTGCTCCTCTATGGTGATGCCCTCTGCGGTAGTCTTATTCAGGTCATCAGTGTTTTCTCCAACATTCTTTATTATTCCTGGTAATACAGTGCCTATCCATCCCTTTATCGTATTAAATTCTTCTTCGCTGATTATACCGTCAGAAAGTTTACCCTTTATTCCCTTTGACAGTGATTCTAACTGTGTCTTGAAAACACCTGTTACTTTACCACCTTCACGTAACCTATCCAGTCCCTCAGAAACCATCTCTGCCCAGTTACCCCTGGACCTCTGAGTATCTTCCATACCTTTGTTGAGATTCGCAATCGCACTTGCTAGTAGTGTCACACCAGCTGCGGTTGATTCCACATCGTCACCAACTTGAGTGATACCACTGGCCATATTCTGTAGACCAGAGCCAGAATGGGTGAATATAGATAACTGTTCATTTAATGTCTGAAATGCTGCCTGTGGACTCTTAGCAGCTTCTAACATAGCTGCCTGTAATGCTTTGAGTTGGTCTATAGTTGGACCGAAATCTGGTGATAATGTTAATTCCAGTTTATCACCAAAATCACCAAGAGCACTAAGTACACTCTTAATTTGGGGAACAGCCTTACCCAAATCAATTCCTACATTATTTAATGCTGTCCTCACTCCACCTGCATTAGTAGCAAGTGCCACAAACGCAACACCAAGACCAGCTGCAGCTATCGATGCTGCAGCAAATACACCACCTATGCCACTAAATGTATCCTTTATTCCCAGTCCTCCTTTTGATGCATTTTCAAGACCTATTGGTAGATTCTGTAATGGCGTCTGAAGTTCTGTCACTCTAGATTTGAATCCAAGCAGTGATGGAATGGTATTAACCAATGCATTCTTGAGTACACCAAATTTAGAGGAACTAGCAGCAAGAACTGTTCCAACTTGGGCAATACTACCCATAGCTGCGACTACCTGTGGTCCTACCTGGGATGCAAAACCAGCCCAGGCTTCCTGAACATCTCCTGCTAAATCAGCCTCTCTTTCCAGTCCCGTTGCAAGTTTGGCTTTAGTGTTAGCAATTTTTTCATCTATCATGGCCACCTGTTCTGCTGTAGCGTTACCTTTTTCTAGCATCGCTTGTCGTTTTGCTTCTAATGCGTTCAATGTGGTCTGTGTTGTTCTGACACGGTTACTGGCCTGTTCAGCACGAATCTGGACTTTTATCAGTCCATCGTACGCATTATAAACTCCCCAAATTGATGCGGTTGCAACACCAAATGATGTAGCATTCTGAGCCACTGCCGAGCCAATACCTTTTAGCCTGGTTCCAAAACTCTGTACTTTCGTGTCGGCAGTACTAATCGCATTACTTAACCCACTCAATGGGTCTTTAGTACCTACCAGGCCACCCGCAGCTGTAGCCTTGATATTATTTAATTCGGTGGTGAATCCCTTCATACCACCTAACATCGTGGTCAGACCAGCGTTGAATGCGGTTACATCCGCAGAGAATGTAACTGAGACCTTATCGCCACCGATGGACATAGATTAACTAGAAGAGAGAATAATTTAGAAACTCATGATAACTAAATCTAAATCCTATCTACGTCTTACCGTATATTTTGCACCACCACGATATGCTCTACCACCACCTCTCTGCTGTCTTATAGAAGGACGACCTCTAAACTTGTATGATGTGACAGTAGTACGTTTCTTACCATATTGATATTTCCTACCAGCACCAGTCTGAGATTTGAATTGATATTTATGACCAAACCTTGATGTCCCACCTTTGCCTCTCAATCCAGAAATACTATTCCTTGCACTAGCAGCTCCACCTGGAGTAAGATTTAGCTGCACATATCTTTTGAGCATAGCCAACAATGATTGTTTACCATGCATAGCTGCTGGTCTGAAATAATTTTTACCTGGAATATGTGCTCCCTGTTTTGTAACGAATCCAAATTCTTGTGCAGCTCCATAATCAACACCAACAAAACAGACACCAGTTGTCACAGCCAACATCTGATGTGTTATCGAATCACGTAACGCTCCAGTTCTTACAGGAGCATTTGATTGTGCTTCATCCTGGACCTGTTGTAATGCTATCTCGACCATCTGACCTATAGGCGCAGGTGCAAAATTTAATTTCATATCTCCAATATGTTTATTCACTATATCCAGTCCTGCGGGTACTACGTTTATGATAATCGGGGCTGGCACTAAAACAAAATAATTTTACATAATTTAATTAATTATATCCTTCTCGTTTGAATTTTTCAAAATCTGCTTTCGCTTTTGCGTCTCTCTCCATGTCCTTCATCTCTCTTTCCTTACGTTCATTCTCCTTTTTGGTCCACTCATTAAGCATGAATGGAAATATTGCATCTATTTCCGCATATGCTGGATACCCTAGCTGCCATGGGAATTGTTCGTAGTACACCCATCGCTGGAAATGACTGGCTATCCAATATGCTCTGTCAGGTAGATTTCTTCCTAGGGGTTTACCCCAAATCCAGTCTTTCAGAGCACGACGGATTGGGGGGACCTAACCCCCTCTTTTCTTACTGCAACATCAGTATAATCTACAATATCTTCCATATTCATATTCTTCAGAATCTCATCTGACACTCCGTAGTATAATTTGAACCCTGTAGTATAGTATTTCTGATTCTTTTCATAGAAATCCTCAGTGAGTTTACGTATCTCTGTATTCTCTAGAAATGCAATGGCTTGTTGTTCACTACTTTTTTCTTTATCAAACTGTCTAATCCTTAATCCAATTACAGTCATCTTGTTACTTGCTTCTGCTTTATCATTCTGTAATTTGAATAACATGTCTTTTTCCTGCAATGATATTGGAACATAGTAAAACGTTCTTTCTTCAAATTTGGGTTTTCCCTTTTCATCTCTGCCTATCTTCAACTTTATATCGAACTGACTATTTTCTGATTGTTTTGCAAGCCACACACGTTTGGCAAGTTCACGATAGGAATCATATTTGTCTAGTTTCTTTTCTGCATCAGCCTTCTCAGGCAGCTTCTCTATCTGTTTGATTATACTATCAACATCGAATGCACCTGACAGGTCAAGTTCTGCCATCTCCAGATTGGGCTTTTTTCCAAGTGTCGGTTCTTTTTCAACACCAGCACCCAGCTCCTCTTCTAATCTCTTCTGTTCTAGTATCTCTGATGGACTTTTACCATCATCTAAAAACGTGGACAATAATACTACAAATTGTAGTATTATAAATAAAGTTTTAGGCAGCTACCGTTAATGAGGTAATTGATACTGTTTGTGCAGTTCCTACCAGTGTTTCTTTGAAGATATCGCCAGTTCCAGCATCCGAGTCTGTAGTATAGGAGTTGAATTTACAGTTGGCTAATGTTAGTACAATCGGAGTGTTAAAGAACTGCATGGTCACAGTCCTGGCAGTCATGGCTTTTACATCACCGATAAGAGCCGAATCTTTTACCCATGTATCGAATGTGAATGTAATTCTACGGAATCCAGAGCGTAATGTCCTGGTAGTTTGATTACCAAGAGCCATAACTTCAAGAGCATTACGGTTAATGGTTATTGTTCCCTTCTCAATATCTCTGCTGCCAGCACCATATACGAACGGAGTCGCAATACCAGATGTCAGGTGAGTCCAGGGAGTAGTTGTGAGAGATGGTGCAGGTACAGTAGTCCCACCAATGGCTGTATCAGTCTGTGCCTGTGTCATCCAGTCGGTGGACGACATAATCTTGTATGTGGCTGAAACTGATGGCATCTTATCAAGATTAATGGTTGCACTATCACACATACAACCTTTGTAAACTTTATTGTTGGCTACATTGTTAATCTTCTGGCCTCTGAGAACTGAATTGGTACGTTCAATAGTTCCTGCACCAGCTGGAACCTCAGTACAGTAACGTAACCACCTTGTATCAATAAGTCTCCAGTCAATCGTAATAGTTTCATGCTGCTCGAGCAATGAGTCATCATATCTATCGGCTAAACCTAAAAGTGGAATTTCTTCATGTGTCATTGCAATAGTCTCTGTAAGTTTAGTTCCTATTCCAATGTTTTTCCATGTATCATTAACCTGTGTTGTTCCTTTTGTAAATTCTTCAGAAGTTTGAATCTGTTTCGTCCAGTCTTGAGTAGTTGAAACTTCGTATGACATAATTCATTCACAAAAAGTTAAATGGAAACAATATGAACTAAGGTCAGATAATTGGGAGAAGATAGTGAGCAACTTCAACCATTA
>Ga0126375_10000227_pt1 | contig 13821 bp, 9 predicted proteins | sample PanSoiMetPlot_14_FD_109577 | JGI IMG/M metagenome (GOLD analysis project Ga0126375, IMG submission 109577) | Tropical forest soil microbial communities from Panama - MetaG Plot_14 | ecosystem: Environmental > Terrestrial > Soil > Tropical forest | place: Panama | collected 2016-02-17 | reverse complement strand
GCGTTTACGACATTCCCGACAGTGTACTCTCGCAATATGCCGTGTCCGGCGACAAGGCCGCGAAGATGTTTCCCGAAAGCGGCAGGACTTCCGGTGCGAATATTCCACAGAGCAGCGGCGGTAATGCGACGAGGGTCGAAAACGCTGAAAGCCTGGGCGAAGTTCAGGCGTACAGCGACATCTGCATTTGTCGCGAATTGCTTTGTAACCCGGCGGGCTGTTGGTGGCATTACTACTATTGCTACTGCTAAACGGTCGGCGCCGCTGCAAAGCGCGCAAACGGTGAACCTGGGTTCCAGCAATCATCACAGGCCGTAAACGTTTCTGAAATGATTTTTACTCTGGGACCCAGGGACACCTCCTCGATTAACTTCCAACTAATTACCTATCCTTCGAGAGGAGAAAACCATGGCGATCCTGACTTCGTCACCTGGAGCAGACAATGAAGTAAAGATTTACGACGTACCTGATGATGTCCTAAAGCAATATGCGATGACGGGAGAAAAAGCCGCCCAGATGTTTCCGGAAAAACCGACTGCGTCCGGCATCCCGAAAGCTCATCCACAGATGAGTCCCACAAAGGTGGACAACACGGAAAGCCTGGGCGAGGTCCAGGCTTACAGTCGCATTTGCATCTGCCGTGAGCTGATCTGCAATCCGTGGCGCTGCTGGTGGCATTACTTCTACTGCTACTGCTAACCAGCCAAATTTTTTATCGCGACCCGAAATCGGAAGGCGTTCGATTCGCTCTACGGATCTTGTGACCAGATTTTGACGGCGGGCCAGTGCTACATCGCACTTGTCCGCCGATCTTTTTGCGTAAACCGTACTTAACTCACCGGAAGGCTAATACACAACCAGCCCGTTGGGCCGCAAGATAGTAGCCGGTGGTCGCGGATCTTCACGGTCGCCCTAACAACCACGCTTCTATTGACGCCCGTGATATAAAGGCGCCGTTATGCCTGACAAAAAACCTCTTCCACCTGATTTACCAACTGGAACTCCTATCGGCAAACCTCTTCCGAATTTTCCGGATGGGGCAATTCCAGTAGAGGGGCTTCCGAAACTTCCCCAGGATGGAGCGCCGGTACTACCCGGCGGCGCAATCCCAGCCGAAGGACTACCCGAACTGCCAAAGGATGGATTGCCGCCGCTACCGACGGGCGAAATTCGCTTCAAAGAAATGCCGCGCATGAACGCGGGGCCGTACATCAAGCGCGCTGTAAAGTTGTTGAAGGGCCACATGGGCATCGTTGGTATTTCATTCGTGCTGTCTCTGATCATGTGCCTGCTGCCATTCGTCGCCGCGGCAGCGATCGGCCCGATTTTTAAATTGTTTGGTCAGGCAGCGGCCGCAGGTGATTGGAGCAAGGTCTGGAGCATGACCTCTTCGTTTTATGACACGTCGACGGACGCCTCGGGAGCGGGGTGGTTTCCACCAGCCTTTATTCGTAATTGGCTTTCGACGCCGCTGACTTTCACCACGATCTTCATCATCTGGACCGTGTCGCTCGTGTTTCGCAATGTTCTGGACATACTGCGCGCGTGGGTGGACGCGAACCTCGAGCAAAGACTTCTGTCATCGCTTCGTCAACATGTCTACGATCACATTCAATCGCTTTCACTGGATTTCTTCATGGGCGGCCAAACCGGGGCGTTGATGCAGAGAATTCTGTCCGAAACCGGTACCGTGCAACGGCTACTGACGCAGGTTTTGTTGACGCCTCTCGTCGACGTGCTGGTGATGATCATCGTGATCGGTTATTTGCTGGCGTTGAGCTGGCAAATGACTTTGGTGCTGTTCGTGCTCGCGCCCGCAACGCTGCTGATGTTTCGATACACAAGTGGCAAGCTGCAACAGGGGGCAATGGGCATCAACTTAAGTTCGCGCGAATTGGGCGCCGAGCTGGAAGAAACCATCAGCGGCATTTCGGACATCCAGGTTTTCAATGCTCAAAAGAAACGCAGCGATCGTTTTCGTGAAGCTTCCAGGGCTGCGGCGAAAAGCACCGCTTCGACCACTGCCTGGATGAGTCTCAGCAACAGCGGCGCGCAGGTCTTTATCTCGCTGACCACGGCGCTGGTCATGCTGGTCGCGATTCTTCTAGGAGCGAAGTGGGGTCTTACTTTTTCTTCAGCAATAGTCTTCATGCAAATGGCGCCAAACCTTTTCACGCCGGTGCAAAGACTCGTGGGCTCGTACACGATGTATCAATCACTCGTGCCGGGCATCGTCTCAACCTATGAGCTAATCGACACCAAACCCAGCGTAGTGGAAAAGTCCGATGCCAAAGATCTCGGCGAGGTTCACGGCGACATCAAGTTCGATCATGTCGTTTTCGGCTATTCGCCCACCCAAACCGTTTTGAAAGACATTTCATTTGACATTAAGGAGGGTGAGACGGTGGCGCTGGTTGGCGGAATCGGCTGCGGAAAATCGACCATGATGAATTTGATCCTGAGGTTTCTCGATCCACAAACGGGCGGAATCCTGCTCGAAGGAAAAGATATTTCCGATGTCACACTGAATTCTTTACGAGAACAAGTTTCCAAGCTTTCGCAGTTTCCGTTTTTTCTCAAGGACACAATTCGCGAGAACGTTCGCCTGGGCCGTTCAACTGCTAGAGACACTGAGGTCGAAGAAGCATGCCGGTTGGCCCACATCCACGATGTTATTGTGGATCCACAGCGCATGCCTCAGGGCTATAACACCGTCGTCGATGTGCAAATCCCGTCTGGTGGTCAGAAAAGGTTGATTGCGCTCGCGCGATGTTTGTTGCGCAAACCGGAAGTGCTGCTGCTCGATGAGCCAACTGAGAATCTTGACGCCGATCAACGCAATCGTCTCATCCAGGTGATTCGCGAATATGCGAAAGACAGGACCTGTGTCGTAATCAGCCACGACCTGAACTTTGTCGCTGCAGTTTCTGATCGAATCCTCGTGCTCGACAAAGGAAAGGTAGCCGATCAGGGCACACACGAAGAACTGATTCAACGCGAAGGTCTGTATAAGACTCTCTACGACTTGAAGAATGTCGATCCCTCGTTGTTGCGCTCACGTGGTGACAATGCAAAACCGCCGCTGCCGGGGACGCCGATAGGCGGCGGGATGGGTTTGCCGGGCATGGGCGGTCCGCCTGGGATGGGCCCGATGTAGTCGCAACAAACCGGCTAAGGAGATGAGAAATGAAAAAGTTTGATCGGATGACAACGATGATCGTGGTGGCCGCACTTGTCGCCTTTGCGCTTGGCTGTAAGTACTCATCAACCAGGGCTACGACAAATACTTCAAACGACAACAACGCCGGCGCCCCGTCATCGTCTTCTGACACGAACAACCAGGACCACGGCAATCGCACCGCATCGCGCCCGAAACCTGATATCGCCGGCAAATACAACATCACCGGCACCAATCCTGACGGCGACGCTTACAGGGGCACGCTGGAGGTGATCACGCGCGGCGATGTCTACCAGTTTCGCTGGAATGCAGGATCTCAGTATGACGGCATAGGCATCCAAAATGGCAATATCATTGCCGCCGCCTACACCACCGGTTCGGATGGCAAGGGCTGTGGCGTTGTCGATTTCGATATCCAGAGCGATGGCACGCTCGAAGGTAAATGGGGCTATTGGGGCACAAATGAAGCAGGAACCGAAAGCGCCGCTCGCACAAGTGGTTCGGGGCTCGTAGGCGAATACGATGGCGCCGGTCGGAATCCCGACGGCAAACAATACAAAGTGAAGCTAACAGTCGAACCCGCTGGAAACCTCTATCACTTTGTCTGGAGCAACAATTCAGACGGCGTGGGAATCAAGCGCGGCAACAACGTGGCGGTGGGCGTCGGTGGTTCGCGCTGTGGATTTGTAATGTACGAAGCGCGATCGGACGGGACACTTGATGGAATTTGGGGCGGCGGCGGCACTGATAAGACGGGAACTGAGAGAGCGACGAAGCAGTAGATTTAGCCACAGATTTACGCAGATAAGAAAACGCCGCATTCACTAGCAAGTTATATCTGTGTAAATCTGTGTTCATCTGTGGCTAACTGATCTTCGCCCAGCAGCCATCTTTATTCGACTTGCGCGCGGCGTCCAGCACTTCTTGCGTGCGGTGACCATCTTCGAATGTGGCGGCACCTTCAACCTTTGTCTCGCCTGCGCGCAACGCGTCGACAATTCGTTTGGAAAAGATCGTGAAGCCTCGTGCCCATCCGCTATCGCGCATGTCCGGCGCCAGCTCTGACCGGTCAATTTCGACACGGCGCCATTGACCATCGCCGGTTTCTGACTGCCACAATTCACCGTTCTCTTCAATCATTAAGGCTCCGGAAGATCCAAAGATTTCCAGACGATGTTCCGGCTTGCCGCCTTCAACCAGAGACATCGCTGCATTTCCGGTTGCGCCATAGGTAAACTCTCCATCTGCAAATCGCAGCAGCATGTTTGTTTCATCGTCCGTGGTTACTTCACGCGATCTTCCTTCGTGATCCCTGCGTTCGCGCACATGAGTTGTCAGGATTGCGACCACGTCTGATATCTGAGATCCGAGCAGCCAGTTAAAACCATCAACCACGTGCGAACCGATTGCGCCGAGCGCACCGCCGCCCTGCTTTTCGTCCGACCACCAGTTCCATGGGCGATTGGCATCGGCGCGGGAGTCAGATCTAAACGTCAGCGCGGCATGGCGAACACTTCCAATCGCGCCGCTGCGTACTAGCTCGCTCATTTTGATCCGACCAGGAAGAAAACGCAGCTCGTGATCGATTAAGGCGAGTACGCCGGCTGCTCGCGCATGCTCAGTCATGCGTCGAGCTTCACCGGCATTCATGGCCATTGGCTTCTCACACAAAACGGATTTGCCGGCGTCCAATGCTGCGAGAGTGATCTCGCAATGGGTAACAACCGGTGTGACAATGCTAACCAGATCGATATCCTCGCGCTTGACGAGCGCGCGCCAGTCGCTTTCTACATGGGGAATGTCGAATTCGCGCGCAACCTCTGCAGCATGCTCGCGATGCGCGCTGGCAATCGCGACAATTCGCGCGCCTTCACAGTTTTTGAAACCCGGGATTTGCGTCGTTTGGGCAAACCCGGCGCCGATGATGCCGATGCGAACTACGCTGTTCGAAGTCATTGACCGCGATTATCGGGAACCGGAAAAGTTGTGTCCAGCATAGGCCTGGATGGGCGGGAAGCGTCATCACCAAAGACTTGCCTGGCTTTGCTCCTGCAGTAGCTGAACGAACTGCTGCAGTTCAGCCAGGTTGAGATCTGAGACGGCCCAGTAAGCCATGCCGCCGTGCGACCAACGTATCACGTTATAACCCTGCCGCTCTGAAGCTTTCTCAGTTGTTGCTTCCGTCGAAGGCCAAACGAACACGTTGATCAAATGTTGCCGGCGTTGATAAACCAAAGCGGCAACCGGGCGGTTCCCAATGTAATCAAGACGGCCACCATTCAAGCTGAAGCCTTGTTGACTCAGGTCTTTAACCGTCGGCGAAAAATCGAGTTTGCCATCGAACCACGGTTTGACTGTATGTCGATCTGACGATAGTACGTCGGTTGAATGGTCAACCATCAGTGAACGTACGTGGCTCGATACTACTTCCTGGGCGAGCAGATCGTCTGGCGCTGGTCGAGTAAAGATTCCGGCAACAGCCCAGATTATGAGGACCGCAGCGATCAGCGATGACGCCGCCAGAATCCACCGCCAGCGAAACATCATCGGTCTCGCTTCCACGTCACTTTCCTGCCGAAGCGCAGTTCGTAAACGCCGCTCCAAAGAAGCAGGAGGCTCAAACCGAAGTGCGCTGTCGCTTAAAGCCGATTGCAGACCCTTCATCCCTTCGTAGCTTCGGGTGCAGGCAGGGCAACCGGCAATGTGCTTTTCGATCTCGATGCTCTTCACCAGATCCAACTCACCGTCGAGATACCCGTGAATCAATTCATGCGTTTGCTGACAACTCAATGCCTGCCTCCTTTCCCATACGCGTGGCGAGTAGCTCGTGAAGCCGTTTGCGACCGCGCGCCAGCCGAGACATGACAGTCCCAAGCGGAAGGTCAACCACGTTGGCGATTTCTTTGTACGAGAAACCTTCCATTTCGCGCAGCACCACGACTTCGCGAAATTCAACCGGTAGATCTTGCAGCGCTTGTCTCACCATTTGCGAATCCAGACTCTGCTGGAACAAAACTTCCGGATCTGCAAAGTCCAATCCCACTTCGTCAAGCTTATCGTCTATAGAATCAGTGAGCCGGAGTGCCTTGTTCTGTCTCAGCCACGTGTAACACGTGTTTCTGACAATTGTCAGCAACCACGCCCGGACATTTCCACCGTAATAACCGCTGAAGGATTTAAACGCCCTCATAAAAGCTTCCTGAACCAAATCTTCGGCGTCATGCTCGTTATGCACCAGCCAACGTGCAAGGTTGTACGCCGTCCCCAGATGCGGAACCGCAATCTCTTCAAACCTTACGACTTTGCTTTGATCTGACAACGAAGTTCCTCGCGCGTTCCGGCTCCTCTTAACTAGAGACCTGAGCCGGGGCCAATTTATTCCCGGTGAAACGATAAATGGCCGCCGGGAATATTCATCCCGTTACGGTGGTCTGTACAGGTGAAAGTAATTCTGCAACGAGAGAGGGAAGAAAGAAAATGAAAAACATGGCTAACTGGTTGTTTAATCCGCCGGCAGACGGTCCGGGAGCAATCTTTTTGATCCGGCTAATGGCCGGGATGGTGTTTTTTTGGGAAGGCATTCTTAAATTCGTCTATCCGAATCAGGGCGTGGGACGATTTACGAAGCTGGGATTTCCGGCACCGCATTTTACCGCCACTGCCGACGGCTGGCTGGAGATAATCGGCGGCATCCTGCTGCTCACCGGTCTGCTGACGCGATTGATCGCGGTGCCCTTCATCATAGAGATGTTGGTCGCGATGGCCTCAACAAAGATTCCCATGTACCTGGGAACTTCGCCGCTGCCGCTGCCGCCGGTGCCACCACAAATTGGTTTCTGGGCGGTGCTACACGAGATACGATCAGAATACGCGCAACTGCTGAATTGTGCATTCCTGCTAATTGTGGGACCAGGCCGTTGGTCTATTGATGCGTTGTTAGCGAGACGGGGAACAGTCACGTCACGAGAAAGGTTTACGCAGGCAAGGCTACATGATATCGCAGCATGAATGAAACGGAGCCGCGAGCGAGAGAATCACGGAGCGTTGTAAGTCTTATCGGTGTTTATCAGTGACGGGGTCTTTTGTTCTGTTCGGTAAGTGCGGCCGACGAGATTTGCCACAGCTGCTACCAACTCAGGTCCCGTAATGGGCTTTGCTAAATGTATCTGGTAACCGGCTGACAGTGCCCGCAGACGATCCTCAGCTCTGGTATAGGCGGTCAGCGCTACTGCTGGGGTGCTGCCGCCTCTGTCTGCTGAGAGGGCCCTCACTTTACGGATCAGTCCGTACCCATCCTCGTCCGGCATCCCAATGTCAGCGACGAGCACATCCGGCTTCCAATTTTCGAAATACACCAGAGCTTCACCCGCTGAGGCAGCTGACTTCACGACGGCTCCGTGGTGTCCCAACATCGTAGTAACAAGCTCTCGGAAATCGACTTCATCGTCGACGATCAGTAGTCGCAGGCCATCGAGTGCTGGCGAATGAGCGATCAGATCCGGATGGGCGACCGACAGATTATTGACCTCAAATTTGGGCGTTCGAACTTGAGGTTCAGTGGCCTGCATCACCGGAAGACTCACTATGAAAGTTGCGCCCAAACCTTCACCCGGACTCTCGGCGTGGACTGTTCCGCCATGTATTTCGACCAGGTGACGAACGATTGCCAGCCCAAGCCCGAGGCCTCCGTGCGTCCTGGTGCTCGATCCATCGGCCTGACTGAAGCGTTCAAATACTCGTGGCAGAAAGTCACCCTTGATCCCTTCGCCGGAATCACTCACGGCGATTACTGCATGAGAACTCGTGCAGTGTAACTTGACCTGCACCGAGCCATTTCTCGGCGTGAACTTCACGGCATTCGACAATAGGTTCCAGATTACCTGCCGCAAGCGGTCGACATCGCCGTAGATAAGAGCACCGACAGGCTCTAACACCAATTCGAGGCGGACTGCTTTTGCTTGAGCCGTCGGTCTGATGCTCTCCAGCGCCGCTTCTATAACCGGCTGGAGCTCGCAGGCACTGAAGTTAAGAGGCAGCTTGCCCGTAATGATGCGCGACACTTCAAGCAGATCATCAATCAGTTCGGCTTGGAATCTGGCGTTACGGGCGATGGTTTCAAGCGCTTTGGGCTGCTTATCTGCATCCAGATTGCCGTTGATCAGCAGCTCGGCCCAGCCGATGATTGCCGTCAGCGGCGTCCGCAACTCGTGAGAAAGGGTTGAAAGAAACTCATCCTTGAGCCGATTGGCTGTTTCGGCTTCCAGCCGCGCTTCTTTCTCTCGAGCCAGGGCCTGACGACGTTCGGTCACATCGTGGGCCATACCCCGAACAATCGGGGTCTCAACGCCCTGAGTGCGCAACGTGTTGTTATATTCCCAAAATCTCGTTTCGCCGCTAGCGGTCTTTACTCTCATTATTCCGCGAGCAAATCCATTTTTCCTTATCTCTTTGAGATAGTCGTCGAACTGGTCGCGGTATTCAGGCACCAATCCGTCTCGAATATGCAACCCAATCAGAGCATCCTGCTTGTACCCGAGGACACTAGCCGCCCAGGGGTTTACTGAGAGAATGCGGCCTTCCAGATCGTGAGTGCACATCAGCTCGTGACTATTATCCACGAGATCGCGGTATCGGTCCTCGCTCTCCACTAACGCCTGCTCGGCGATCTTGCGCTCTGTGATATCAATAGCCATCACGAGCTCGGCACGTCTTCCAGAGAAATCCAGCTGGTGAGCGGTGATTTCTACGGTGATCAGGGCGCCATTCTTCTTTCGGTGTCGCCACTCGGCCGGCCGAGTCAACCGCGCAGACCTGCGCGCGAGAACATCCTGCAGTATCGGCACATCTTCCGGCGGACGGATTTGCGCCAGCGTCATGGAAAGAAACTCATCCCGTGAATAGCCATATTGCTCGACCGCGGCGTCGTTGATGGCAAGGAACCTAAGCGTCTCAAGATCATAAACCCACATCGCATGCGGGTTCGACTCAAAGAGGAGACGATATTGCTCTTCTGACTCACGCATTGCCTCCTCAATTCGCTTCCGCGCCGTCACGTCGAGCACGAGTGAGAGGACCGATATTACTCTACCTGACTCGTCGTGCAGGACTGAGTTGTACCACTCGTTATGGAGTACCGTGCCCTGCTTTGTGAAGTTTCGATTTCGCGAGACACTATGACGCTCCGTTCCCTGGCGCTGCCTGTACCCGACCTCTTGAACCGCCTTTAGATCCTCAGGGTGAACAAATCTCCATTCGTCGATGGTCTTTCCCAGGACCTCCTCAGCTTTCCATCCGAAAAGTCTTTCTGCAGAGAGTGGCCAACGAGATATTCGGTAGTCTTTGTCCCACTCAATGACTGCCAACGGAGTATTTTCGACATGCAAACTCAGTCGCTGATGTGCTTCATTTGCCAACTCCTCAGCATGCTTTCGTTCCGTAACATCCCGGACGATGGCGATGCCGCCAGCCACCTCACCACCTTTGGTGAGTAGCGGCGAGTAGTAACCTTCAAAGAATCCTGCCCGTCCAGTCTCTGGTACTGCATAGGGCCTGTTTTCCACCACTACACTTCTTCCGGCCAAAGCCTCCAACAGGTATTTAGACTCGCCGGTTTCCTTGAGGAAGGGAAAGACATCGAAAGCACACTTTCCCAGAACTTCGTCTCGCGTGATGCCGGAAATACATTCCATCGCCCTGTTCCAGGCGATATACCGACATTCGCGATCAAAAGCGAGAATGCCGTCAACGCTCGCTTCGATCATAGAAGCTTGAAGGAGGGTCTGTTCGAACGATTCGTCGCTCACGCGATCTCTCTTTCTTTCGCCGTGGGAAGCCTTTTGATCGGTGGACACCGCTACAGAGTTGATGTTGTTGACTGTATGCCAGGAACCTAAAAAGTCAAGCGTAAAAGCTGCAGGTTGCTGGAATTGAGAAGTCTGGCGTCTAGCTGTAGCTGAGGGAGGCGGTTCCACCGAAACCATAGACCACTGACTTCGACCTGGCTTGAGGAAAGAAACTCCCAACTGTTATCAAACCGAATCGAATCGCCGGCGAAGCGCCGCACGAGTGCTTCTACTTTGGCTTTTTGTATGGCTCCTTGAGTCCTCGCTGCGCCTGTTCGATTGAATCGTGACTGTTCGACCGGGTCAATACAATGCGATATTCAGCCAGTGCTTCGTTTCGCTTACCTGCGAGGTCAAGCGACTGCGCGGCTCGCAGGTGCATTCGCGTTAGCAATCCCGGGTCGGCTGAAGTTGTCGCAGCAAGGAATTGTCGAGCCGCGCTCTCCGAATGGCCCAACAGCAATAAAGCCTCACCATAACGGGAATGTACCAGGACCAAAGCCCCCGCTGGAGCCTTGGAACTTGAGTGGTCGCCAAGCAACGATTCGAAAATGCTCAACGCTTCTTTCTCCAGAGCCTCTGCGGCTGCTATTTGATTTGCCTGACGTTCACCTGCAGCTTGCAAGATAAGAGTGTCTGCGGTTTCCAATTTGAATAAGTAGTTGCGCGGATATTTCGCTTGTAGTTCGCGCGACAATCCAAGCGACTCAGGATACCGCTTTTCATGTTTGTAGAGAGCCATCAGAAGCAGCCTGGCATCATCGCGCTCCCAATTTCCTTCTTTCGCGACGCGCTCAAGCGTCTGAATTCCTCGCTTCTTTGAACCACGTACTCCTGCAAGGCCGGCAAATATTTTGGCCGGGAGAGGCAAGTTGCCGACGATATAATCGTACATGCCGATAGTTAGCTCGGCATCATGGAAGTTGGGATCAATCTTGATTACTTCACGTTGTTTCTCTATGCCACTCGATCCCTCGCGTAGTCCGGCCATGTATCGCCGCTCAACTGTGATATCAAATGACGCCTTCAAAGTTTCGACGGTCCCCAGTTCGTAAAGCGTCTGCTGGTCACGAGCATTCTGTTGCAAGCGAGCTTTCGCAAGTTGCGTAGCCTGGCGAGTTAAATCGCGAAATTCCCGGCTGACAAGCGGATCTTGCTTCTCTTCGGTATTCGTCGCAAAAGACTGCGAACTATAGATTTCCGCTTCGGACAAGCGCGATTTGTTCAAGGTTTCCAACCACAGCGTCCAGGCCAGCATCTGCGGACCAATAGGATCCTCAGGAAACAGGCGCGTTAGGTCCTTAAATATCCGACTCGCCGCGTCGTAGTCGAGATTGAAAATCGCTTCTGAGCCTTTCGCGCGCAACTCCACCAGCTGCGGAGTCTCGGTCGCGCCCATATTACTGCCTCTTGATTGCGCGAGTGCGCAAGCAGACGAGAACAAAAGGAGAAACAGAAGCAATGCCGAGCGTCCTATTCGCATTCTTAACAAGCGATCATAACGCTTGATAGTGACCAATTTCAGCTTCTCGGGCGTAATCTCTGTGAGCTCTGCCTCCGCGGTGAAAAAGCAGAGACGCCGAGGACGCCGAGTGGGCGCAGAGAATTCAAATCAGGTCACTACGTAGAGCTTTAACTCGCTGTGCTAAATCGTGGGCGATCTGCTCCGGTTCATCCTGATTTGAATAACGGACCGGTCGGCCCAGGATCACGGAGATCTCGCCCCGCCGCGCAAAGTGTCGACGCGCTTGCTTCAGTCTCCACAAACCATCAATCCGCACCGGCACCACCTCAGCATTGAGCTCCTTAATCAGCAGCCCACTGCCGCTCCTAAACGGATTCATCTCCCCATGCTTCGTGCGCTCACCTTCCGGAAAGACCATAAGGTTGTATCCGCGATCCATCATCTCGCCCGCAAAGTTAAAGCTCTGACGAAAGCCGCTTCGTTGTGGCATTGAAAATACGTTGAAGAAAAGCACAACCGAAAAATACTGAAGCAAATAGCGCAACCGGCTGAAAAGCCCCGTTCCCTTTGGCGAGTTCCGCCACTCGCGCAGGAGCTCGCCATCCTGGGCAATCGCCATCTTTGTCCTGAATCTCCACGGCAACGCAAACAGAAGCAATACGTGATCAACCATCGTCACGTGATTGCAAATGAACACAATCGGAGCCCGCAGTGCGCGCAAGTTTTCCTTGCCGCGGATTTTGGGCCAGCCCATGATGCATATGAACGGAAATACAACCGAATACAGCAGGGCAATTCGCAGCCAGCTCACCGGCCATTTCTGTTGCCAGCGAGGATACGGGAAATCCTCCGACTCCCGCGGTCGGCCTTCGCGAACTATTTTCTCGACCTCAGCCAGTGTGGTTACATCTGTGAAAGTAGCTTCATCGATCTCGACTTGATAGTGATCCTCGAGTGCGCTCAACAGCTCAACGCGGCCAATTGAATCGAGCTTGAGATCAGTTCCCAATTTCGCGGACGGCTCGAGCTTCGACGGAAGGTCTTTGCTGACGCGCCCGACGATTTCGGCGAGAGGATTCGATGCGTCCGCAGCCAGCGAGGGAATTGCGCCGGCTAAGGCTGCCGCAACTTTGTCGGCCACTACTTGTTTCCGAATCTTCTGCGTCGCAGTTCGCGGAAAATCCTCGCCGGGCCACACAATCCAGCGCATCACTTTTTGATGTTGGCCCAGCGACTCGTTCGCGCGACTGATTACCGCGTCTGGATTCGCGTGGCCATCATGTAGAACCAGCACCGCGAGTGGCTCCGGCCCATGAGCACTTTCGGTTTCGATGACGGCACTCGCCTTTATTTCCGGTTGGCGATCGAGGACAACTTCAATGTCTTCCGGATAAATGTTTACGCCTGCCGAAGTGACGATGACTTCTTTCTGGCGCCCCCTAAAGTAAAGGTTGGCTTGCTCGTCCATCACACCAATGTCCCCGGTGCGAAACCAGCCCTCGTCCGCGGCCCTGGGCTGGGCATTATCGCGCCAGTATCCAGGCGAAACATTTTCGCCGCGCACGAGGATTTCGCCGTTCTCGGCCAGCTTCACCTCCTGCCCGGGCATAACGCGGCCGATCGATCCGCGGCCGAGCTTGAATGGATGATTGACACTAATCAGCCCAGCGGTTTCGGTCATGCCGTAGCCTTGAATCACCGCAAAGCCGAGCCGCCGCCAAAACGCTTCAGTTTCCGGCTTGAGTGTTGCTCCGCCTGACACGAACGCCCAGAACTTCCAGCCGAACATTCGATGAACGTGACGAAATTCCCACCAACGCAAGATGAAGTGCTCGCCCTCAGCGCTATTAATGGCTTTTCGGAACTGCTGAAGCTTTCCCTGCTCCTCGAATACTCTTTCGATTCTTTCACGCAAGACTTCGAGAATGCGCGGCACTGTAACAACAACCGAGACGCGTTCGCGCTTGACCGCTCTAATGATGCGCGACGGGTTCAGAGACTCCTGGAATAATACTTCTCCTCCGAGTAGTTGCGGCACGAAGAGTCCCATGAATTGTCCGAACACGTGGCTGAGTGGAACGAGATTGAGAAAGCGCAGCGGATGGACCAAACGTTCGAATTTCAGATAACGCTGGATTTCCTGTTCTAGCGGGACAAGATTTGCGAGAAGGTTGCGGTGCGTGATCTGCACGCCTTTCGGTTCGGCAGTCGTGCCGGAAGTAAAGACGATTTCGACCGTATCGTGCTCCTCAATATCAGCCGGGTAAGGCTCAGTTGAATGACCGGCCACGAGCGAAAAGAGCTCGGCCAGCCTTAGAATCGGAAGATTGTCGCTG